>JGI20129J14369_1000016_pt1 | contig 27689 bp, 35 predicted proteins | sample MonGeyMetagenome_FD_14369 | JGI IMG/M metagenome (IMG submission 14369)
CCCGCCCCAGCCGCACCCGTCTCAGCAATCTTCTTTGCGGCTTCTACTAGGTTACCGCTTGAAGCGGCTTGTACCGCATCGATAACGTTGCTCACTGTGTTAACTGCCTTAGCAGCGTTTGCTGGGTTCGTTAACCATATCTTGATCGCTTCTTGCAGCCCAGGGCCTATTATTCGCATCAACGAATCTATGCCATCCCTAATTATCTGGGCCACGTGATCAACCGACTTATCGCTCTTCCCCTCCTCATAACCCCTCTTGTATGCCTCCCTAATGAGTTCCTGTGCCTTGTCGAAGGGCAGTGGACCACCAACAACCGCGAAGCCCCTCTCCTGTGCTAGCTTGATTAGCTCCTCATTGCTTATTGACTTCAGCTTCTCCTGCACTATCCTCTCAACATCATCCCTACTCAACTTCTCCTCAACAACCTTCGCCCCAAGCATCTCAACCGCCTTCTTAAGCTCCTCGTAGGTAGCCTTTAGACTCTGTACTTGCTCAACCACACTGGTTGGTTGTGTTGGTGCTGACTGCCTACTCTCAAGGGCGTTTAACCTCTCCTCAAGCCTGGCGAGTGCCTGGCTCAATTGTGCTATAGAGTCGTTAATCGGCTTGAGTACCTCCTGCATCTTCTGCTTGTCTGTGTCGTTAACAATCCTGTTTACTATCTCGGTAAGCTTGTTCATGTTCTCAACAATAGGCTTCAACTGGTTGTTAACCTCGTTCCTGATCAACTCAACAGTCTTGCTCTCACTAGTTGACTTAAGGCTCTCTATCAACGCGTTAACCTTATCCTCAATAGACTTAATCCTAGACTCAACACTCTGGTTTATGCTGTTGAGTATCAACTGCAAGTCCTCCTTACCATCACCCATGTTGCTTGCTGACCTAATCATGAGAAGACTCTGCAACCAATCCTGCACCTTCTCAGACAAAGACCCAACCGGCTTTGTGCTTGCTATCAAGTCCATCGGTAGCAGGTTCTTCTCAATGGACTGACCAACCCTTTCCAAAGCCTCCTCTGGGCTTACACCGTACAGCTTTGCGTACTTATCTGCAAGCCTGAGTATGGACTCCGGAACCTTGAGCTGCGGTTGCTGGGCCTGCTGTGTTTGCTCCTCAGTCCTCTTGTTCGGCATCAAGATAAAAAATAAGTTTGGTTTTAAAAAAGCTTTCCGTTTAACGATTACCTAACAGCAAGGGCGAGCTGTGGTGTGCGTCTCAACTGCTCGTTGAGGATTGACAACTGGTTTGTTAGCTCCCTAATCGACGCAACCACGTCCTCTATCCCGAACACCTCCCTTAACGACTCCTTGAACTCCTCAACGTCAGTGATCAACACGTAGCCATAAACAATCGTGTAGTAGATCGGGTTGTTGTCAACAATTGGTTGCGGTGGGGCGACCAAACTAATTTTTAGGTTCTTCCTAAACGGTAGTGGGTTTGATGGAGTCAGTGCTGCGGCGTAGATTAGGTTGGTGTCATCGATTATTGTTGCGTAGGCACCGTAGTCGATCGGCCTGGTGTCACCAAACGCCTGTAGACCATCAATACTGAAGTGTATTGGGTATGTCCAGTCTGGGAAGTCGAAGTCAGCCCTAAGCTCTACGTACTTACCATCACCGCTGTTCCAAAGCCTTGCCGCTGCGAAGAGCATGTAACCTGGACCGCTTATCTCTGTGATAAGCTGGTCTGCGCCCCTTGGCAGTATGCCGAACCCAGTCTGTGGGTACCTGATGTAGTGGTAGCTCCATCCCCTGAGCAGCGGTAGCATCATGTAGAAGCTCATTCTTCGACTTCACCCCACACGAACTCTACAGTGACGTTCACTGTTGGTTGTACTGATGATGCTGAAGCGAACACTAGCTGTATGCCCTCTGTGCCGTACTTGCTGTCTATGACTATCGGTCTCCTGTAATCAATGACAAGCTCACCGGGGCTTGATAGGTTGTACGTGTCAAGCGTAGCCCACGTAGGTGTGGCGCCCGTGTAGTAAGTGGCAGCGTTCGGGGAGAACTGCAACTGAACTGCGACTGCCGCAGTTGATGATACCTGGACACGCCAAATCTTCGCCTTCATGCCGAACGGTATCACAAGCACTGGTATCGGCACGTAAGGCGCCGAGCCAGTGACGTACATGTGGTTTGCGTACAGGTAAAACGTACCACTGGTTGCAGCGGCTGTTGCTGCTCCAATGTATGTGACTAGTTCTCGAACCTCCATGCCCATCACCTCGGTAGCTCACCCCTCACTTTATTAATCCACTGCTGCTTTGATGTTCCAGGCGCCGGCACCTCAACGCCGGTGAATCCGTAGTACTTCACCCACTTGTCGTTTACTGTGGTGTCGACTCTCACGACAGGGAACACAACCCACGCGCTGGGCAGTTGGTGGGTGAGCACCTCATAGAGTATGTCTGGGTCTGTGACTAGACTTACGTTGTACTCACCGTATATTATGTCAAGGCCGGTGAACGCGCCATAAACCATGTCGTTGCCCCACAGGAAGCTATAAATCAGTCCTGGGAACACTACGTACTCAAGGTAGCCCCTACCGAAGCCTCCAGAGTAGCCTACACCAACTATGTTATCGTTGAACGTGTTCTGGTTACTGTTTGGGGGTATCTGTATCTGTGTCCTAATCCACCTTGGCCTAACGAACATCCTTACTTGGAATAACTTATCTGCCTTCTCGTAGTAGAACATGAACTGTGCCAGGTTGCCGCTTGGGTATGGTATCAAATTTGGCGGTGGTGGCAGTAGTGATGGGCAGTAGTTCATTGGTGGTATAACGCCGGTGGCTGGCGGTGACAAGTTATTGCCCGTGTAGCCTGTGCAGGTTACGCTTGTCAGTAGCGGAAGTGGGCCGTAGTGGAGCACCTCGTAGCTGCTGTTCACCCTACTCTTCACCCAAAACACGAACGCCTTGTTTGTTGGTGGTATGTACACGACCAAGTAGTTGTTGTCCCTAACCAGACCCAAGTCATCCAGTACCTTGCCTGTCTCGTATATGTAGGGCATGCTCCCTCGCCAATAATTACTGTAAAATCCATTTTTAAAAATCTTTACCAAAAGGAAAAATGAAAAACAATCGTTTTGATTTTGAGGGGCTTGGTCTATTGCTTACCAACCAAGTACCAGCAGTGTTGCTGACACCGAGTTTGCACCAACAGTTATTGTGCCGCTTGTTGGGTTGTAAACAACAACATTGACTGTGCCGCCGCCTGCGTAGTAGTAGTCACTAACGACTATTCCTACAGGCAAGCCGTTTATCTGTAGTACGCCAAGTACGTTCATCACCTTGAAGTAACCCGGCTGTAAGGTCAGTGATAGGGTTGCGCCTGTGGCGTTGGCTATAGCCGTTGCCGAAGCCGGCCCAATAGCTGTGGCTGTAGCGAGCTTAAGCCCGCTTATTGTCAAGAACGACTGCTGCAGCGCCACTGCCATCTAGGTCACCTCACTAGACATACCATAGGTTGCCTCCACCACCGAAGACATTGTACTCAGCGAAGGCGAAACCAAGTATCCTAAGACTCGATGTGCCGGACGCCCTAGGCATGGCAGCCCAGAAGAACGGCACGTTCCAGTCAATGAACATTGCACCAAGCGTTGGGTATTGATAGACTGCCTTGCCTATCTCTATTGGTTCATCATACGTTATTGGTGTAGTGAACGGAGTGTACCTACTCTCCACGCCACTCCATATCTTGAACTGGTCTATCTTAGGTGTAGTGCCTATCTCTACCAAACCATCGTTCAGTATCACAATGGCGAACCTGTAGTTGGGCGTGCCGCATGTTGTGTAGCCAGCCGTGCTTGAGCCGAGTAGGTAGAACACGGAACCAGCCGTCAGTGACACATCCCAAGTGTCCTTGGGGTAGCCTGTCTGTGCTACGCATGTCTGTATTGTGCCGAAGTTTATGAACTGTGGTATGATTGGCACAATAGCTATAGTGTTGACCTCGCCTGGGTAGGTGATTGGTTTGTTGTTCATCTCGCCCTTGGCTATCTGTGCCGCTGCAAGGACAACCGGTAGTTGGCTCCTTACTGTATTGCCTAGGGTTGGCGATACCCTACTTACGAAGTCAGCGGTCTTGTTCACAACAAACGTTATCTTCTGCACCTCACTAGACTCTAGACCGGCAACTGTGACTTCCTTCCTGCCTCCAGCGAAGACTGGCACTCCCGTGTTCTTGAACACATCCTCGAAACTTGTTGTGGTTGACATAGCGGGTTTATCATAGCAATTAGGCTTATAAACATGTGTGAGACACGTGTACACTGGTGCACATGTCATACATACCGAGGAAGAGGAAGGATAAGGAAGTACACGCAAGGGTATCCAACGAAACGGCAGAACTATGGAGGGAGCTGCTGTCCCAGTACTTCGCGGAGAGGTTGACTGCCGATGACATGCTTAGAGACGCACTTGAGTGCTTGAAGGAAAGGAGGAAGAAAATTGTATTTTAGTGAACCTTGTTTCACGGACCGAGTGCGCGCCTATACTAGCACTTATCGACACGTAAGAACCTTGGTCAAGTCTTCCCGGTAACAACTTGAACAAGTGGTGTACGTGGTTTTGCGAAGTACGCAATCACTGCTGAGCCTCCGCCGAGTATCAGTGCCAGCAGTATGACGTATGGTAGGTAGTTGATTGGTGGCGTCGGGCTTGGCGATGGTCTTGGCGGTGTTGACGGCAGTGGCGGGAAGTACACGTACGCGTCTATGTCCGCACAGACAACTCCCCAGGGGAAGCATAGACCACCAAGCGGGCCGGCGTAGAACCTAATGAAGTTGCTTCCGTAACCGAAGCACCTATCCATTGTGCCTGGTGGCACGCTGAACTTGCTCTGTATTTGCTTGCCTACCTCGAACGGTGCCTTGAAGTTCCAGCAGCATGGCGCTCCCCAAATACACTCGATTTGGTTCACTCCCATTGTTACCGTTAAATCGAAGTTCTGACCACAACCACCCTGCGCCAAGTAAGTGGTTATGTAGACCCACATTGATGCTTGTGTTGTGTCGTAACCAGTTGGTACATTGATGTTGAAGTCGGTTATTGAGCGTTGGTAAGTGTTAGGGCACACCTTTCCCTTAAGCTCACACACGTAGTAACCGTTACTGTCCACCCAGCAGTTGACCTCAACCATGCCCATCACCTACTAGATGCGGTTACACCGACTGCTGCACCGATGGCGATTGCCGTGAGCAGCACCAACGCGTATATCAACCACCAATTAACCGGCGATGGGCTGGGCGGCGGAGGTGGAGGTGAAGGTGGTGGGCTAGGTGAGGGACTTGGACTAGGCGATGGGGATGGGCTGGGCGGCGAAGGTGATGGTGGAGGAGCACCCGGTGGTGGTACGGTCACTTGTGCCTGTACATTGGCGCAGATCACAGCCCACGGGAAACAGAGAGCACCAAGCGCCGGGCTGTAGAAGTTGACAACGTTCTCGCCCTCCCTGAAGCAACCTGATAGAGAGCCTGGTGGGAATATGAAACTAATCGTTGTCTTCTGCCCCGGCACGTAAGGCGCCTTCAGGTCGTACGAGCACTTGTAGTTGACTCCGAAGCCTATGCTCATGTTGAACTGCCTATCACAGCTGCCTTGGTCTAGGTACGTTGTTATGGTTAAACCAACGCCAGCGTTGTCGTAGTCAAGACCGCTAGGTAGGTTGAACCTGAACTCGGTGTAGGACGCTGAGTAGGTGCTTGGGCAGACAAGCCCCTCTAGGTAGCATACGTAGTTCCCGTACTGGTCGTAACCACAATTAACGACCTTTAGAGGAGCACCCACAATTTAATGGCTTTATTTTTAATTAAAAATCTTTAGGTCTTTGTTGCAACTACCGCGCCAACCAACACGCCTAGCAGTGCGGCTATTACGGCTACTACCCACAGCGGCAGTGCTGTGAGTGGCTTTGTGTATGCCCAGCCCGAGACTATCCAGGTGTTTCCGCAGTTCGTGCACACGAGCTTGACGTCATTGACCACGCCGGTGTACGGTATGACTATTGGTTGCACGAAGCCGCAGCCCGGGAACCACCTGTGGTTTGGGAACACTTGCTCCCAGATCTTCTGACCGTTTACGTAAAGCTCGAAGTGCCTACCCGTTGCGCCCTCCTCGTACCTGTGCCCAGTCATGTTAAGCACGAAACCGCCCTCTATGTACGTGTTGTTTAGGTTAGCGGTTAGTACATTACCGTTTGAGTACAGGTCAACGGCGAACCACATTGGTATGCATGCATAGGTCGGAGAACCACTGCCTACGGCAGTTGCTGTCATGTGGTAACCACCGCCGCCAGCTGCAAAGGTTGTGAACAGCACCTCTACCTCGCCGCTCGCTGCGGCTGATGATATTGGCTCATCAACGCTCTCCGTCTGCGTCAGTGAGCTATCGAACGGCGTTATGAACCTGGCAACCTCGCAGTTGTTCCTTCCCAGTATGACCAACCTATCGTATTGGTCGCCGGTTGATTGCACGCTAATCGTTAGCTGATTGACGTCACTACAGTAAGGACCTGGGAACCTCTGTATGTTCCAGCCGGTGTTGTAGAAGTCCCTATCGACAATGGTGCACGATGACATACCAATCACTTCTTGCTCGCTTGTCTGACTGCGTATGTCACGCCAAAACCAACCAACGCCGCTGCACCGAACACGCCTGCCGCAATCAACAGGTCAGTCGTTGAAATAGTCGGCGTTGGAGATGGCGATGGAGGTGGACTAGGTGGTGGAGGGCTTGGAGATGGCGAAGGTGATGGAGACGGGGACGGCGAAGGACTGGGGCTTGGAGATGGGCTTGGAGATGGCGATGGACCTGGCGGTGTTGTGCATGTGACTGTGTAGTCCCTCTGGTCTGTTATGGTGAACTGACCTGTCTGCGGGTTGTAGTAGCCAGCAACTAGGGCCACTTGGTAGGTGCCCGTTTGTGGGTACACCGCGGACTTGAATAGCCACCTTGAGTCGATGATCGTACCGGGGGGTTGTGTGCCGGTTAGGTAGACAAATATTATCTGCCCGGGGCTTACGTAATGTGTATTGCCACCCACGTCAATGATGGTTATTGAACTAGCCGGCCCACTGATGTAGTAGTACCCAACGGCTGGGTTTGTTACGTACCCGTTCTGCACCTGCCCAACAACGTACCAACTGAACTCCTGGTTCACGTAAACCGTGTCTGGGTGGTACGCGCTTGTTATCTTAACTATGCCTGGATACGGGCTTGGGCTGGGTGATGGCGATGGGCTTGGGGATGGTACGTAGAAATAGCATGGGTGGTTCCTATCGACGTAATCGCAAGTCTTGACTACATTGCCGTTTTGATCAATTATCTCAACCTTGTAGTAGTACCCAGAATCGGATGACGTAACCGCCGTAATCACGGTCTTCGGTGTGAAGTACGGCGAATCAACTGACTGACCAGGCTGTAGCCACACTTCATCAACCCAGTCGCCAGTCCACGGCTGGCAACCAGGCTGTCCCCAAGTCTTGTCGACACACACTATCAAGTACCTCATCCATATGTCGTTTACATCTATGAACCTCGCCTTGTAGCTCATCAATTTGATTTTGACAGTGCTTTTATTAAAGCCTTTTTACCTCGTTGGTGCTGTGGAGCCTACGACTATTCCTATCCCTATTCCAGCCGCAGCCGCTATTGCAGCCAGTAGGGCTGTCATTGACGGTGCTGAAGGCACTGCGAGACTTATGCCCAAGTACCTCTCGACAAGCACTGACCTAGCCATTATGCCCTCGCCTGTCGTTAGGTTCCCGGCGAAGTTCAAGCCAATGGCGGCAGACAGGTCTGAAGCGTATGTACCACTACCGCTGTCGCCCGGGCTTATGTAGCCTGGGCCGCTGACTATTTGATCCGCGAACTGCCTACAGAGACCACCGGATGCACTACAGCACACTGTTACTGATGCGCCTATTCCTTGTACTGTTGATTGCCTTGTGGAGAACGTGTAGACACCCCTCCCGAACTTGGTTATCGACTCACCGAGTGTTGGGTCTCTTGCACTGAACGTGCTCGGCAGTGGCTTTATGACGCCGCCTTCATCTAGGACTGCGTACTGGACCGGCTGTGTTGCTGGGGCGAATGCTGCGTCTACGTACCACGTTCCGTTGCCGAAGTCGTAGGTTATTGCGTCGTGGGCTATGACGCTGCTTGGGCATGTGCCTCCGCAGAGTGGTGATGGCTGTACTGCGTACTTGTTGTACGGGCAGCAGAAGCCGAAGCAGTTGCATACAGATCCATATAGGCAGTGGTTTGCTGAGACAATGCCATTCGTACCCGCCTTGTTCGCTATGAATCCGATTGAGCAACCAGCCTGTGGGCAGTTGCAACCCTCGCAGCAGCCGAACACGTCTATGCCTGCGATAGCCGGCCTATACACGTTGCACCTGTAACCGCACATCTGCATTGGCTGTTCTTGTGTTGGTGACAGTGGCAACATGAAGAACGGTTGCCCCTCCCTAAGCACTACATCCCCTGGCGACAAGCCTATGTACTCAAGGGCGTCTGACGGTGTTATCTTGTTTGGGTCGTAGCCTACTACAAGCTTGTAGCCTGGGGCGATCCACATGTAGTAAATCCACCATGACCCACTGCCACCACTTAGCTCGCTAAGCGTTGTGACAGTAGGCGGCATGTACTTGCTTAGGGAAGCTATTGTGTCGAGTAGGAAGTGAACAGCCCTTATGTCACTCTCCTTATACATCCACGTGTAGTACGTGTTGGCCATGCCCATCACCTCATAAACGTTATTGGACCACTGAAGTAAATGATCTTCGCCCTGTAGTAACTAACCCACTGCATCTCAGTTGGCGTCAAAACAGTGCCTTGCGGAAGACCGAGAACCCACTCCCTACCGTTCCAGTAGAGGTAACCGTTGTACTTCCTCTGTATCTGTAGCAACTCCGGGGGTGGTGTTGGTGCGCTCACAACTAACTAAGCTGGTGGTTGATTTTTATGTCTTATGCATTTATCCTCTGCTTGATTGGTATCCCCAACTTGTCGTATATGAACTCGACGCTGTACCCCGGCACGTACCTCATGACGTCGCCGAAGTACTTCTTTGCTATTTCGAATGCTTTTTGGTCGTACTTGGGGTGCCTTGTTGGGTCTCTAACGTGTCTCGCTAGGAAGACCTGCCACGAGATAGACATGCTTGTGAAGTACGGGTTTCCAGCTAACTCACTTATCCATGGCTCCAGAGGGAACTGCCTGTTAAGCCTATTTGCCGGCCAACTACCCTTGGATTTATGCCTTACCTTCCACCTTGCCTGCCTGACGCACCAACCGTACCTCCTACAAGCCGTTAGTGTGAAGTCGTAGGCTTCAGTACCCCAGTATGGGGAGCAGTAGACGCAACCGAACTCCCTATGCATCAACTCAGGTATTGTACTTGGGTATGCATAGACTGGTTCTGTGGTCATTGGTAGTACTGTGTAGTTGCCCCACGTGAATAGCCAACCCATTGTGGGCCATTCCGCTGTTGATGCTCCGTAGCACGTATTTCCATCCCATGTGCAGTGGTACGCAACCTCAAGCCACAGTGGGTACTCGAAGGATTCAAAATAATTGTGGCTGTCTGCCTTTACTATGAACTCGCAGTTGTCCTTCAAGGCTTCAATGACTGCGGCGTTCAACGCCTTACCAACGCCGAACCCCCTCACCCTAATGGCCGAGCCGTACTTGCCTAGCCACGTGTTGTCGTAGTCCTCATCTACGCCGAAGAACACAGTTGCGTTCGGCACGAAACGCCTGAATGAATTAACAGTGAGCGCAACTTCCTGCTCCTCCTCATCGGGTGCCACGGGTATGATTAGGCAGGTGGCCACATGTTTTTATTAGGATAAGAAATAAATAAGTGCTTTGGCTTTATGATGATCATAGCCACACTATGCTGTACCTATCATCTATTAGGGAGAATCCGTGGTTCTTGAGTACCTCGTTTATCATGAGCATCATAGCCATGACGAAACCCTCATCACCATCGATCAAGACTTCAACGGCGTCCTGCCCCTCAGACCAGCCCCACTTGACCTCTGCGTAGCCCCTTGGCGGCATGCCGAAGCATGTGTACACGAACTTCCTTCCCTTGCCAGTAATCTTCATGCAGTTCTGGTGCAAGTCGTACTTCGGCAACTTGAGTATGTCGTTGAACACCTCATCAAACTTCTTACCAACGGCAATCGTTGCCGTGAACCTAGCCCTATCGCCCATGAAGACCACCTCATAACTTGAGTTCGTTCTCCAAATCATGTATTGTGTCTATCCACTGTGGAATTATCTTGTCCCAAGACAGCACCTCCTCGACAAACGACCTTGCGTTCTTGCTGTACCTCTCATCATTGATGTTGTACGCCTTTGCCATTGCGTCGGCAAGTTCGTGTGGGTCAACGAACGAGTACTCCTGGTGCGTTGGCGTCCAAAGGCTTGGTCTAACCCATGATGGGTTCACGAGTATTCCCCTCGGCGTGTGCGGTTCATCAATGACTAGCTCCGTCTGTGATGAGTTGTTCGGGGCGATGACTGGGATGCCGCAAGACATTGCTTCTGCTATTGGTATGCCGAAGCCTTCGCCTGAGCTTGCAGTCACGTACCAGTCCATCACGTGGTATATGTTGGGCATGAAGTCGTAAGTGTACACCATGCTGTAGTCTGGGTCTGTTGGGAACATCACCTTGTTCTCAATGCCGTACCTCCTGGCTAGCCTTACCAAGTCGTATGACTTACCGGGCTGCGGCTTCGTACCGCTCCAGACAATGAGTGTTGCCTTTGCGTCCTTGTTGTCCGCTAGGAACAGCGAGAATGCCTTAAGTAGACCGGGTATGTCCTTCCTATCGCTCTCGTTGACTCCCACGAAACCGAATATGAAGTCATCTGGCGGTAAACCAAGCATTTGCCTTAGTTTTCTCTTCTCATTCTCATCATTCAGTGGTGTGAAGAGCTTCGTGTCTATCCCGTGGTATATCATGTAGACCTTCTTGTCCTTAACGACCTTCTCGACTTGCTGTTTTCCGAACTTCGAGAATGTTATGATTGCCTTTGCGGTCTGTAGTGGTTGGTTTATCTCCATGGTGTAATCATCAAGCGGTGCATCCACTGGTACGTATGGAACCCAGTTTGTCTCGTTGCCTAGGTTTGGAAGAACCCACACGTCGATTAGTGTGATCACCAAGTTCCTGTTTGTCTTCTTGTACCATGAAACTATTGGTTGCGTTGCGAAGGTAGTCACACCCGCCGGTGCTGGCAGTACTATGTACCCGTCGTAGTTTATTGGTCCTCCTCCTAGGTGGTATGTGAACAGCATTATGTCGAACCCGCTTTCCTTCAACGTCTTGACTATGTACCTGGTTTGTATGCCGTAGCCAGTCCCAATCCAGGGTGCTGTTGAGACCCAGAGTATCCTTGCTGGCATCCGTTTAACAACCAAGGTTTGGTTTATAAAACATTTCTCTTTTGTGTTGGTGGTATGTTTCTAAAAGTAGATGAGTTCGTAAGTAGGACGGGTAGCAGGAGGGCTAGGCGTATGTATGTTTCTGTGCTGAATAGGCTTGATGAGTTCATGTACAGGAACGGATTCGACAGGGTGACAACGGAGGTGGTTGCGAGGTTCCTTAGTGGCTTCAGCGGTGTTGCGGCTAGGGCTTACCTGTGGGTTGTGCTTGCGTACTGTAGGGAGTTCCCAGATGATTGTGATGTTGATGATAGGTACTTGAAAAGTAGGTTCAGCAGTGGTGTTGGTCAGCACGATGTGATGACTAGGGATGAGGTCGAGAGACTGCTTAGCGTTTGCCCTCAGCCTCACAGGGCTGTCTTAACGCTTGCGTACACATACGCTAGGCGTATTGGTGAGGTCACCACGTGTAGGATTGCTGGTGGTAAGGTCTTCTTCACGCTTGAGAAGACCTTCGACACCGTGTCCTTCCCACTGACTGACAGGGTTAAGTCAGTCATTGAAGACTGCGTAAGGCAAGGTAAGTGCGTTGGTGGTGAGAGACCGTTCGTCATAACTAACGAGGCTGTTAGGTACATGTTCAACAAGTGCCTTAAACAGGCAGGAATAAGCACCGAGGGCAGGAGGTTGACAATACACTCGCTTAGGGCGTCAAGGATAACGCACCTAGTTCAAGCTGGCTACCCACTGGAACTAGTCATAAAGACGTTTAGGACGCATAGGTCAATCCAGGTTGCGTATGAGTACTACGTTGGTAAGTTAAACATTGAGGACCTACTCAAAGTGTAGTTCATGAATTTAGACCTAAATTCACTCGTGTCGATAAGTGCTAGTATAGGCAAAACAATGATTCATGAAACAAAGTTTTAGTGATTTTGAAGGATTGTTTGGTTTTTATTTCATCACTTTGCTTGGAATATGCCGCAGTTGCACATTAAGTTGAGCAACACGCAGGCTAGGCAGCCTGCTAGGCAAGTACCATCTTGTGACATGCCCTTTATCGTTATTTCATACTTACCACAACCAGTCTGTCTAACCTCAAGTAACTGACTACAGTTGCACTGCTGGTTTATGTACTGACACATCATGCAACCGATCTGGCACAGCACCTGCCATGGTGGAACAGGAGGTGGGGAAGGACTAGGCGTTGGAGTAGGTGATGGAGATGGACTAGGCGGCGGCGTGGGTGGCGGAGTTGGTGGAGGTGTAGGTGGTGGCGTAGGTGACGGACTAGGCGAGGGACTGGGTGATGGAGGGGGTGTAGGAGATGGAGTCGGTGTAGGAGTGGGCGAAGGTGATGGACTTGGTGATGGGGTTGGTGATGGTGGTGCTCCTCCATACGGTACTAGGTGTAGTGTGTTGGCTATCTCGTTTGGGTCTATGAATGCTGACAATTCATCACTACCAGCGAAGCCTAGCCCTAGGAATGTTCCGTCTGTAGCGAATCCAACCGAGCCTGAGTCACCTGGCTGTAGTATTGGTGTTGTTATTATGACGTCATTAACGTTTCTAACGAAACAGTTGTAGTTCACAATGACTGTTGTGTGTATTGACTGCACAGTACCGCACTGAACATAAGTAGTCCTACCCGACTTACAAATCTGTTCGACTGGGTTCGGCGTCCTGTACTTACCGTTCAAGTAGATTGGTTTGCCGAAGTACTCCTTTGTTCCGCATATGTACGTGCTGACTTGAACACCCTCGTTCAGCTTTATCGCAACCGTATCTGTTGTGGTGCTAACCGGCTGCCAGAAGTTCGGCGTTGCCTTGTAGCTGTTGCCAATCCAATCGTTCGGGTATGTACCACCGTCGTATGGCCCGGGCTGGCAGAATGGCCTACCAATGACGTTGCTTCCGTCTTGGCACGTGGCTATGAACTTGGTGCAGTGCGCCGCTGTTACCCAAGCCACTTGACCGTTATCTAGGTCGTAGAACGGTCCTGTTGATGAACAAGCAGTCAGTGCGCAGTCACAGACCGATGTGCCGGCCTCAAGTGGCCTAACCTTACTTTTAAAACAAGTTGGTGCTTGGTCAACCCCGAAAAAAACGGCTAATTTTTTGCTTCAGTCTAACCCATACGCTTGGTTTGTAATAAGGGAGAGCTGACAACATCTTTGCCTTTACAACCTTAACCCTAACCACCTTTCCACCGTACTCATAAGCACCCAGTAGCTGCACTTCCCTCTTCTTTATGCTCTCATCGTAGTAAACAATAATGACTGGCTCATTGCCATCCATGCCTATGCCGACGCCCCAGTAGCCGGTCTCGATGGCTTTGTTTGGGTCATCAAAACCAAGTGATTTCTCAAGCATCTCCTTTACCTTCAACACGTGCTCTGGTACTTCAGGCATTAATGATTTATTTATAAGGCTTATTTAAAACGCTTTCTTAACCATTTGTGCGGGCTTCGCATGGTGTGGTCTTACGGCTCTCCTTATAGCTCTTCTCGATTCTTTCGATATCATCTTCAGTGAGTATTTCCCTAAGTCTGTACGCAATATCGTTTTTATTGCCCGCCATTGGTGGTATTTATGTGNGGTTGGTTTTAAATTTATTTCGCTAACTTAGCGAAAGGCTTTTAAGTGTCGTTTTGTTTTTGAGTTGATGGCACAGAGGAAACAAGAAAAACAGGAGAGGCGTGAGGTGAAGCAGGAGTTGAACATTGTGTCTGTGAGGGCAATGATGTACGTGGCGTATGGTTTTCCATATAAATATGCCGGTGAGACCCTTAGGAAGATAATACATGAGAAGTACGTTGTTACTGGGTTGCTTGAGGATGATAAGCACCTGGACTTCGTCATGCCCAGGTGCGTATCTCCATTCGGCGATAAGGTTATGCCTTGTATCCTCGGTACTGCCGTGTATTCGGCAATGAAGGAAGCCGCTGGAATACCTGGGAAGCCGCTGGTTGGTCCGTTCAGGATATTGGGTATTTACTTCGATGAGAAGGACGTTAGTGTGCTAATAAGGAAGCAAATGGCAGAGAAGGGGCAACAGCCACAGCCAACACTCTCGGTTACAGAGGTGGTGAACCCAGGGTCGGTCGGCTCTCTGGTGTACATTGGGCAACTACCTCCAGAGCTTGTTGTGAGCCAAATAACGGTTGGTAGAATGAAAAAGAGGGGGTTCGGTGTGATAAGTATCATGTGGAAGTGAAGTGCCTGGGTGATTGTGGGTGTCGATAATCATTAGAACCCTCAGGCGGTGGTTCCGCAAGAATTCATCATTATGTAGGGAAGTTAATCAGAGGTACATGGAGTGCCTTAGGGAGTGTTTTGTGCCACCATTCTCTGTTGTGCTTTGTCACGAAACCTGTGACAAAATAGTCTCGGAAGAATACGGCATATCAATAAAGAAAGTGAGGAAGTGCGTGTTCGGCAAATGAGCCTTTTGCTGTTGGTTTTTCGTTAAAATCGCTTTGTCTTTATTTCCATAATGACTTCCTTACCAACGAGTTCCTCAAGTAATTGCTTGTCTGTCTTCCTGACGTAGATTATGTACTGCTCGTACTCCCTATCCTTGGCCTTCGCCTTGGTCTTTATCACCCTTCCCGTGAGTATTACCATCAATACGAAAATGACTCCTTGGTTTAAAAACCCATTGCTCACAAGGATTTTTATTATCGTTGGGAGCAAGGGTTTTAAGCCTGTTTTTTGGTTGTTAATTGTGCCTTGCTTGGTTGGTGATGATGGGAAGATAATCGTGTGTCTGGACACTAAGGAGGATATTGAGCGTGCTCTAAAGGCTACTGGTCAGGGTGAGGAGTTGTTTGAGAACTTCATGGAGTTGATAAAGTCCATGGCGAAGCGTGAGGTGGGTGTTCCGTGACTTACAGGGTGTTGATCACAGATGAGTATGGGTACACGGACGTTCTTGCTGATGGTTTCGAGACAAGGGATCAAGCCCAGAGGTTCGTTGATGAGGTTAGGAAGTACATTTGGCACCCCGAGAATGTCAAACTCGACATAGAGGAGGTACCATACGACTTAACAAGCCTTATTGCTGTCGGTATCCCTGTTATAGTTGCTGTTGTGTTGTTCGCACTGTACAGGATCGGCGTGTTAAGATTTTAAATTTAAAGTGTTTAATTAGTTCCTGTGAGTTGCGAGCAGGCATGTAGGGCTTTGGGTTATGATGGAGCTTTTTCGTATGGGATAGCTAGGCAGTACGTCAAGACTAGGGGTTGGGGTGTTTGGCAAGCCTATAGGGAGATTGTCCAGAATGCACTTGATGAGATGCAGTACGTGTGGAACATTTGGCCGGACGTGTACCCGTGCTTCAACATTGACACTAATTCAGTTGTTTCTGACTTGGGCAGGGGCTTATCTGCCAGGCACTTGATCTTTGGTACATCCGAAAAGCCTGAGTGGAGTAGGGGTAGGTTTGGCGAGGGTCTTAAGCTTGCGTTGATGGTTCTACTGAACCTAGGTGTCCCGGTGTACATTAGGTCCGGCAGTGTTGAGACTGGTAGTGGGGAGATAAGGAGTAGGGAGATAAGGCCGACGTTTGTGCCTGTGAACATCGAGGGTGCTCCGGTTGAAGTGTTCTGTGTGTGTTACAAGAGTATACCAGAGAACGTGACCGGCACACATGTCTATATCGGTGACCCAACCCTGTGCGATAGGTTTAGGAATAACTTCGTTCAGGGTTTGCCTATTAGGTGTAGGGCTTACACTCTTATGGAGACAGAGACAAGCGGTATGCCCACTAAGTGGGGTCACATACTTGATTGTGATGAGGCTAGGGGCAAGATCTACGTTAGGGACATATACGTTAGGGACATGACCGCCTTTTTCGGTTACAACCTGTTCGATGTAAGGCTGTCCGAGTCTAGGGACATCGCCAGTGAGTCTGACATAAGGAGTGGTATTGAGGAGTTGTGGGAGGACTTGATGGGGGATTTGTATAGGGAGCGTGTGAGACCTGGGTCTTACGACCCTAATTTGATCAAGAGGTGGACTGACTTGTTGTCTAAGTTAATCGATAATGCGTTGAAGTCAAGCATGTCTGGTGGTAAGGAGGTTGAGAATGAGATGTACCCAGCAACGTGGAATGAGATAAAGGATGTTGTGACTGACTTGTTCACGAACATGTACGGAAAGTACGCGGCAGTTGTCACCAAACCTGAAGAGCTTGAGTTCGCTAAGTACATAGGTATGAACCCAATATTCTTCTGCACGACACCGTTTTGCCAGTGGCTTTCCACAGTGACAAAGACTTCAGCTAGGATGAACGAGAAGGTTGGCACTGCAACAGTCACTGTGCCAAAGGACAAACTGCCAGAGCCTCTTAGGTCAATCATAGACTACCTTGAGGGGATAGCTTATTACGTGACTAGGGGCGTGACTCTCGCACATGATTACGTACAGAAGGTTGAGTACGCATACCTAAAGGAGGGCGTTTGTGGTGAAACCACGCATATACCAACAACAAGGATCACTCTGAGCATATCGTGTCTCATGAATGCTTGTCAATACAACATTGTCTATCCCGATATGGTTACTACAGACTGTGTTGGGGAGTACATCAGCACGTTACTGCACGAGGTAGCCCACGCAGTCAGCGGCGCGCCGGATGGCAGCACATTGTTTGAGAAGACGTTGACCGAGTTGTTGGGTTACTCTGTCACGAACACGTTCACGTACTACAAGGAGATCAAGCAGTTTGTCGATAGCATTAGGTATAAGTTGGCAAGCCCACCACCTCAATAAGGCTTATAAAACCCAAACCAGATTGGTTTGTGAGTATACATTCACCTTTCGGCTGTTTGCTTTCCGTTAATTACTTGCTGCATTGCCCAGTGTGCTTCATGTATTAAGCCCTTTGCGATGTGCATTACGCAGTTGGCTTTAGCCACCTTGCTCTGTGCATACGGCGTCGCACATACTGCATTTGCGATTGGTTTATAAACCCCCAACCAATGATTGGTTTGTCTACGAGCAACATCAAGCATTCAACTTTTTGCATTATGTGGTATGCGTATCACAGCCTGCATTGAGCGATCTGTCCCAACCTAAACACTCGATGTTGACTGCATGATACTTAAAGCTCTAAGCTCAATTCTTTAAACCGGCACCATTAAACATGATGCTTAGACCATCCCGCGCATTGCTCTTTGCACCTCGCACCTTGCATTTTGCATTTATAAAATGACCATACACCCCACTGGGGGTGTTCGTTCACCGTTAAACGGTGGGTTTATAAGGCTGTGGTTTATTTTGTGTTGTGCCTAGGTATAGGACTATATCGGTTAGTGAGGAGAATTACAATGATTTGAACTGGGTTAGGGATAGGATTGAGGAGTTGATTGGAATCGACCTATCAATGAACGATGCATTATCGTTGATACTGTACTACATAAAGATGAAGATGAGGAGCGATGACTTCAAGTTCGAGTTGGTCAAGCTAATACTAAGCGCCAGATCACAATCTTAGTCGTTGGGTTTAACATAACACACCCATAACACAAAGTATGTTAGGAAACAATAACACAAAATGTGTTATGAATTATGTATATAATGTATATATTTTTATCACCCTGACTATGTACTTTATATCGGTTAGATCTATATCTATTCCTTGTTTCTTGAATTCCTCAGCCGTTGTGGCTGGCTTTGGTTTGTTCAGATCGATTTCCACGCACACGCCCCTTATGCATACCAATGCTTTATCTTTATCTTTCAGTTTGTAATTAATGACGTAATGACGTATCGGCAGTTCGAAGACAAATACCTGGCCTTCACGGTGAAATTCAACCTTGGGTTGCAAGAACGAGAGTACCTCCGCTATTGCCTGCCTTACTGTCATCACGCACTCATTCCTTGACCACTCGATGCATTTATCGTAATCAACAACGCTGGCTGTAACGAAATAACCACGAACATCTTTTTCGCATTTGCACTCCTTGTTGTATTGGACACAGCACGTAAGTACTTGCATGAAGCCTCTCTCCATTAATTTATTGATTAATTCCTTTGCCTTGTTTGGCAATGTTCCGTATCTACGGTATGGAATATACAGTGGCTTCCACGTTGTTATGAACTCAACAAACTCGGGATTATTACAGAACCTCGGGTCTACCTTAGGACATAGGTACCCACATAAGTCTTTGGTTAATTCCTTGATCGCATTGGCGCTATAACCCAATTGTTTAAGTATCTCATTGGCTTCATCACAACCTGCGTTGATCAATGACAACGCTTGCTTCTCCTTGCCCTTGGTCCACTTTACGCAGTTATGATCGCCCAAACAAACAATTGTTTCGTTATTGATAGTCTCTATTTTCGGTCTCATAACCATCACTAGGTTATGCACCACTTTGTCTCTTCGTATGACTTGCCCTCCTTGCACTTGTAAATCGGCGAACCTGGTCTCCTAGTTAGTGTTGCTATTATTACCTCATCGAGGTATGCCGTGAGTGTCTTATAACCCCTCTTCGCCATTAGGTCCTCCACTGACTGCCTTATTTCGTTGTTTTGTTCCATCATGTCTTCAATCATTTTAGCTAACTCAATAAGCGAACAACCACCAGTTTCCTGCGTGCAATTACTGCGCATTAACTCAAGCATGGCATTAACGAACTTAACCTCGCTACCACTAAGTATTGCGTAGTATATGGTCTTAACGTCAGGGTTCACAAGCCTGTTGAGCCAATGCTTCTGTATATCAATAACGAAATCAACGAAGCTCGGCGTGACTTCCTTAACGAGCAATGCCTTCGCGAACGCCCTGACAATCCTTAGGAAACTCACCGCTGTCCTAACCCATATTTGCAACCCTTTTTCTTTGTACTCATCAAACACCTTGCCCATCATATCAATTATGTACTTCTCAGAGCTTGGTGGTATGCGTGGGTCTAGGGACCTCGCGTATTTTATGTACGACCACAACGCATCGTTATCTTGCTTCGGCACCTTGCCTTGGAACTTATCAATTATTACCTTAGCTATGTTCAAGAACCTCTCCTTGGTCATAACACCAGGTATTGGTATTATCATGTCTATTCTCGACAGTATCGCTGTATCCCAAGACCTTGGGAAGTTATCTATGAAGTTAACCGCGAAGTCCCCTGGCACTGGGTTCATGTTCATCACAACACCCACACGGGTATCTGCACTCAAGTGTTTACCGCCCTTGTGTATCTCGTAGTGTTGTTCCTCAAGCGCATCCCTTAACTCGCTGATATTCTTTAATCTCTGGGCTTCGTTAATGACCACTATACCGAAGTTTATATGATCACCGCTCAACAACACCAACGGACCTGGTGATAACTCACCAGTGTCCTTATCCCATGCAGCCAATAATGATTTCTCGGTTGATTCCGATGCAGATACAAAGGCGCACCTATCAATAACGTCACATAAAGCAATGCCTAGCCTTGTCTTTGCCGTGCTCGGCGGCCCAATCAATAACGTATTTAATGCGAATCTCTCATTACTAAGCGGCCCCGCCCCTACTCCTTCGGCTATCAGTGCTAGCTTAACATCATCTAGACCCACAATGTCTGGCGCGAATATTGTTGCCAGTATTGACGCGTTCTTTATGTAGTCGCCAATTGTGAAGTCGTACATGCTTCTTACTTTTTCGAAATCCACAACTATCCTCCTTTTTTGCTCTGCCTTGACAATGATAAACACATCATTCACAAAACCAGATTTACCAAGCATGCCGATCTTCGCACCATACACCTTGACTTTACCGATTGTACCTATTTCATCTAGCGATATAAACTTCATCTCGACATCGTCCATAACAAGTTGGCCGATGTATATTTTCTCCATCCTCGCCTCAATTATATCTATATTCTTGGGTACACTATTCGTTAGCAAGTCAGTCATCAATATATCGCCTGCGTTTGTCTTCATCGCCACAATTACTTCCTTACCGTAAATTCTCGTGGTTAGTATTTGTACATCCTTCTCTATAAGTTGGTCCTTTACTTCATTGAATACTTCATCCTTATCTCTACCTTTTAGGTACACATCAGTTAAATACTTAGCTACTCCATCAACACCCTCACTTATAATAACCGTCATCTAACCACCTATGCTCTGTGTAGTGTATCTATTGATTGATCAAGGAGTTGTTTGCATGCATCTTGGTTCTTGCCGCAGATTACACGAGAAGCGTCTTTTCTCCCCTCGCTAGACTTGGTTTTTTCCATCTTGTTGATTTCCTCATCAATAGCTTCCTTCCAGGACATGATGTACACGCTCTCGCTCAACGCATGCTCTAGTGCCTTGCCTACGAACTTCAACCTCAACAACTCATCACTCGCTACTACGTCATTCAACGCTTCAATGATTATGTTATAAGATAATCTACGCCTAAGCGTCTTCTCACACCACTCCTTGTTTGCCTCGTTCTTACATACGTAATCAACAACCGTGTTTTTCAAACTATCAAGAATCGTTTTCGCGGTGTCAGAAAGCTTCACCACCTCCCGCCCTTTCCTAGAACCAACACTACCCAGAACCTTACTCATCAAAATACTGGTAAACCAACTGGTATAAAAATCTGACTACCTCTGATGCATACCTAGCTGGTATACACCAGAGGTAGACCCCAGTGACTACCACTACTGACTACCCTTGCGGTAGTCACTTGTGGTATACCCAAGAACGTTCGTTAAAACACGAAACCAAGCACAAAATACCAATAACCATAATCAATCAACTCCTTAATAGCCCCCGGGTGTTATTTTAAATGAACACCCGGAACTTCTAACCCCCCTCTCTCTATAGATACTAGATAACTTTTCAACCCTTATCTTATTTTCTGTGAAAGTTATTATTAGTCACTACACTAGAAGAATATAATGTGTATATATTATATGTGATAATAAATTATGATAAATCATATATCCACGACATATATAGGATCGTAATCATAGTATAAATAACATATTTATTTGTCGATATCGTGATACGTTCAATTGTTATCTTATTTTATCTGAAAGAGAGGGGTTTAAACTAAGTGAGTGCATTTTAAATGAACACCCTCGTGTGTTTATCATTTCGTAACCGTTTTATGATTGTATGGATTGACTTGGTAACTAAGTTTCTAGACCTGTTAGAGTCAAATGGTGTTCACAAACGTGGTTGAAACCCTCGTTTGCAAGAAACCGATAAATCGTTTTGCAATGTTATAGATAGGGGTTGTTGGTAACAATCATCGCGGTCGAGACATCATCACTAAAATCAGTGTTCGAATCCTCAATCACCTAAAGAACATGGTAGCAAAAGCTTATAAGCAGTGCTTTTTTGTTTTGCTTAGCCCCGCGGGGAATGATGAGTTCCCTCAACATCCTAGATCCCTCCGAGATCCCGGCGGGCCTGCGTGGGTTCACATTCCCCGCGGGGTTGCAAATCAGCAGGACTGAGCAAGGCCAGTAAGAGTAAAACTTATAAGCAACTGCTTTTCAAGATGCTCAGCTCCCCCCGGTCCCGTGGGGAGCTTGGCCCCGATAAGGCCAGCCAGGTTCAGGCGGGTCGCCACGGCACCGCTCCCGCGATACGTATGTAAAATCAGCATGGCTGGGATGGGCCGTATGGCCGCCTTCCCGGGAATTTAGGCCCGTCTGTGACGCCCACGACCCGGGCGTGGGTCGAGACGGGCCGTTTTTTGTATTTATTCGATTTTTATCACCGCTTGGTAAGCGATAGTGGTTGGTGTTTCCTTAGCCATAGCTCGCTTAGTAGTATTACTGTTATTATCCTTAGGTATATGCTTAGTCCCATTAGCCACGACCACACTGGGAATGTGATTATTCCTCCCTTGAACCAGAAGTCGACTGACCAACCGTCCAGTCCTAGCTGTAGTTTGTACCACTCAATCAGGTTTATGCCGCTGACTAGGTGCATGAGTTCGCCTACTGGGTAGAAGAACAAGTCGTTCATTAGGGATGCAAGGAGACCAATGGCGAAGTACAGCTCCCAATCCCTAGTTCCGTATAGTGCGAACAAGCCGTATGCAGGTGCGAAGTACAGCGCAATCAACCACAGGTGGTAGTAGGGCATCTCGTGGAGTGCTGACGTCAAGTCGACAGGATTTATCCAGAACAGACCGTAAACTACCGAGATAATTGCAAGCTTGGCGTAAAGCTCCCTCCTACTCCTGGACTCGAAAAGTGTGATTCTCAACTCGGGCATTAAATAATGATTTTAAAGGGGGAATTTTAAAAAGCGTTTTCACCGCTATGGCGGTATGCCGTAGGCTCTAAACAGCTGTATTCTCCTGTGCATGTGGTACTCGTGCAGTAGTATCACGACGCCGACAATCATCAACAACACACCAACGCCAAGCAGCACCGCGTTGGTGATTGGGAAATAGCCCCAGCCAGGGAAGAACACGCCAAGCAACGGCAGTCTCACCTCGTACGTGTAGTGCATCAGTGTTGGCACAGTGACTGTGAACGTCCAGAAGTACTCACTACCCATCACCGGTAAACCAAGCTTGTAGTGGAACGTGACAGTTGTCTCACTCGCAGAGACAGGCACAGCAGTCATGTCGAAGCCATACACGCTACCGCCGTCGTACGAAATCACACTATAGACAGCACCAAGCTCACCGTTGCCCAAGCCGTATGGTATGAATGTCACCTCTGTGCCGGGCATGTATATCATACACGTCACATGGCCAAGCCATGTTGCGTGCTGGAAGTTGCACGTAGCAGTTGCACCATTCGGTAGAACGACTGTCTGTACTGTGCCGGCTATCGGATTAATGATGAACTTATAGCCGTGCAACGTTATACCGTTCACCCTCAACACGGTTAGGACCACTGTGAAGTTACCAATCGGCGTCTGCGGTTCAGATGTAACCCAAACCCACACAGTAGGCGTCTCACCGTTAGCGCCAGTAACAAGTGTCTCATTAAATAGGACGTTTGTGGTTATTGTTGGCGGAGCAATCATCGGTACTGATACATTGGCAATCGGACCGTACTCAACGTAATTAACAACAGCACCTGACGCAGGCACCAGGGGAGCCTTGCTTGTTGATACCAGCAACAGCTGTGGCTTCTGTAGACTAACAAGCGGAACGGTTATTGAGATAACGAACAGCACGAAACCCAGCACTAGCAAGGCAGTCCCAAGTATAATCCCTGGTTTGTGGGACATGTTTGGTCAATAAAAACTAAATAATAGGGAAAATAAACCTTTGTGTGAGTAAACCATGATGAGTTTGTTCAAAATCACAAACTGGAGAAATCTCTACCTGGCATTATCAATGACAATGTGGGGATTCGGCATAGGCTACTGGGCGTACATATACTTCAAATGGCCCCTGTGGATTACCCCACTACTCGCAGGGAGCGTTGGTGTCATCACCTATTTCCTCCCAACATGGGGGTTGGGGATTGCTGACGCCATCGCTTCTATATTCGTTTTCATTTACTACCCAGTCCTGCCAGCCATGTACATACCAGCGATAGCACATGAGGTCACAAAGTACTATTACCTATCCTCAATTGCTGTAATAGCCACAGCAGTGATTGTAATCGACACAGCAGCCCTTTTATTCATATATGCCGACAAGTACAACTGGAGACTTAGTCTCATAGCGAGCACAGCATCCCTATCCGCATTCGTAAACCCAATGCTCTCCGCATTGATGTTCCTCTACGCCTCAACCGTTGCATCTCCCGCAATCGTTGCTTTACTAGTTGTAATAATACTGATAGCGTTCATAGGCGTCTATCCTTTCGGCTACCTAACGCCCTACCAGCCGGGTTGGATGCAAACACCGATATTATACGTGAACGCCTGGGTCTATGTATTGTTGTTGCTTGTGGATCTCATACTCATCCTTCGCACGTTCCAGATGGCAGAGGAGAAGAGGGACATCAAGAAGGCGAAGTACATGTACTACGCATCGGTGGTTCTAGCAATAATTGCCGGCGCAGTACTAGTGGACAGGTATGAGTGGCTGGCGCTAACAAGCGCCCCAATGCTGGTGCTTTTGCTAGACAACGTCTCACAGGTAGAGCTTGCGTACAAGCAAACAGCTCTGGAGACATACAAGGAAGCGAAGTTACCAATCGGCTCCTTCGTTGATTGGGACGTGTTGAGGAACGAGGGCGAAATGATACTGGGCTATGATGACGTCAAGGAGGACATGAGGAAGACGGCGGAGGAGTTCGTGAGGGCTATGTCCAAGGGGAGGACCTGGGGGCATGCAGTGCTGTTCACTGGGCCACCTGGCACCGGCAAGACGGCACTTGCCCACCACTTTGCCTACTTAGTCTATGAGGAAGGGAAGAAAGCCGGCATTGAGTTCAAGGCGGTCAGGGTTGAGGCTAAGGATCTGCTGACCGCTTACTGGGGGGAGACCGAGAGGAGGATTAACGAGTTGTTTGCGTGGGCGTCCATGAACAACGGCATAATCATAATGGATGAAGTGGAGAGGATAACATGGGCAAGGACTCAGTACGTGAGTGATGACTATACGCCCAAGGTTGTTGCCACGCTTGGTGATGCCTTGGACAACCCACTCGTTAGGGACAAGCCCTTCCTACTGATAATGACCACAAACATGCCCCAGCTAATCGACGCAATGTTCAAGAGACCAGGCAGGGTGTTCAGGGTGTTCAATATAGGGGAAATGGATGACGTCAGAAAAGAAGCCGTAATAAAGTCCTTTGAGGAGAAATACAGAATAACACTAACGCCAAAAGAGAGGAGAGAGTTGAAGGAATTAATCGTTGTCGGCGATGACGCAAGGTTCTACTTTGAGTGTAGGCGCAACGATAGCCCACACGAGAGGTGCATGAACTACATCAAGTCAGTCGTGGAGACGAGGAAACAGACGCAGCAAACACCGATTGTTCTCTAGTACATGGAAGAAATCTAACAACCCAACGGAGACAACAGACCAAGGTTCTGACGTGTCGATAAGATCTAGTATAGGCGCGCACTCGGTACGTAGACCAAAATTCAACCAATCACCGCTTAGTACTTAATTGCTTGCTAACTCCATGACACCAACGACCCAGTTTGTCGGTGTTGTTCCGTAGCAGTAGGCTTCCTCGTAAATCGACACCCACTGGCAACTGCTGAAGGGCACCGTTACTGGTGCTTCGTAGTACCCGTAGTACGTGATGTTCGGGTCCAGCAGTGGGTATGCGTGCCCTGGGTCTGCCAGGAACAACAACAGCTGTGCTGTTTGGTTACTAATTAATTGATTTGTGTAAACAACAAGCCTTGTCCCATTCACATCTATTACCCAGGTGTTCCCAACCACAGTGTTGTTCACGTAGACAACAAATGTCGTGTAGTTAAGCACGTAGTGCGGGACAACCATCAAAACACCGTAGTTGGTCGGCACACCGAACATGTCCTCATAAACAGTAACACGTGAGGTGAAGAACGATGTTTCGTTGTTAGTTAGGAAGAAATGCCCAAAGAAGCCTGTGGATACCCAGTAGCTCGTGACGGTCTCATACCTCAAGTAGGCAAAGGTACCGAGACACTGGTTCCAGACCAGCGGGTTCTCGTGCAGGTAAGCCCTCACGTAGTTTATGGCTGAAACGTTTACTTGCTCAACATAAGGCAACACGTACTTACACGAAATAGCGGTAGGGACATGCGGAGACGGTTTAACCACAGTGTACGAGGGAGCAAGCATCGTAAGCACAACCCCCAGGGCCATCGCTACTATTACGACAGCAAGGACATACTTGTTGCCGAGCATCAATAAGTAAAAAACCAACGAAATTTAAAACTTATCCGTATTGGGCTTTCCACCCATAAAGCCGTCAGACCTCAGGGCATTTACATCCCCAGTTGTGGCATACGTATGCCACATCTTCATCATCTATGTCATCCCATGGGTCGTACCTCTCTACATCATCGATGAGCTTGTCTATGTCATCGATGATGAAGCTTAACTGCCTAATCGCATCACGAAGCTGGTTCCTCCTAATCTTCTCCTCAAGGCTATCCAGCTCATCCCTAATTCTCCTCAATTCCTCCTCAATATCTTCTTTGTACACGGTCTTCTCCATGTGCATCACCATGAACCTTGGTACTCCACAAGGCTGAACCTGCCGCTCTCATCTACCATACCAACATAGACCTTGCACCTGCCACATTCACAAACGTAGTACCTACCATTTTTCCACATTCTAATGAAGCACCTGCCATCATCTGTTATATCAATGTAGGGCTTACCGTACTCACCAATATACTCCACACCAGCGTAGTACCTGTTATACGAGACACTTTCTTGGCCACTGGATGGACTACTGGCATTTGCCATATTGTTCTCCCTTTTCTTACCCTTAAACCAGTTTACCATACCACCCACCACTCTCTAAATCTAAACACGTGTTTTTAAGCTTTTCTGTACTAGTAAAGTTTATAAGCCAGTACGTGTTACTACAAGGTGATGACCACAAAGGTGGTTGTGGTCAGGGGTACAATATCGAGGATAAGCAAGAACCACGTTGGTATCTACGTAAAAAAGACAGACCAAAAGAAGCTTGAGAACATGATCGGCAAGAAGGTAGAGGCTGTGTTGTTCATCGAGGAGAACAATATTGGTGATTAATCATGGTTGGGTTCGAGATAATCGGTACACGGGGACCGAGAACGCGTAGTAAGAGGTATGTCTATGACGCGAATGGCAGAAGACTGTCGAGCATGGTCAGAGACAATGAGGAGGTGTGGGTAGTACAACCCGGCAGGTATGTAATCGTAGATGTCGATTGGAAGAGGAAGAAAGAGATGTACAAGGTAGTGTTTTGGTGCGTAGAGATCAGTGACTGCTGGGAGTACACCGACGGCACCCGTTGCAAGGTTGGGTACGCCAAGCTGTTAGAAAGAAAGCAAGACATGCCAGATATACATGAAGATGACGTACAAAAAGCAGTTTTGATGTGCCGAGAAAAGGAAGAGGTGAGGTGATGAAACATGGGTTGTATCTCTAAGTACTACTGGGTCTTGAGGAGAGCAAACAAGGAGCACAAGTGCTCGCGTTGTGGTGTTGTCATTAAACCAGGTGAGTTGTATGTGTACCACTTCGGTGTTGGTATGGGCACAAACTGCCGTATCATAAGGAGGTGGTGGTGCCTATCCTGCGCCAGGTATTATGTTGAGGAGATGCTTAATAATAACGTAAGGAAACTAGTTGGTTTTTACGAGTACCCAGCAAAAGGCAGGATGTGGCAATTGCCCAAGTCATGGCGTGAAGAAATAATTAGACTAATCCCCAATATTGAGA
>JGI20129J14369_1000024_pt1 | contig 25486 bp, 23 predicted proteins | sample MonGeyMetagenome_FD_14369 | JGI IMG/M metagenome (IMG submission 14369)
GGGGATGGGACCTGCTCGGCCGTCATGACCGGCGACAGGATCACCCGGCCGCCCCCGGTCGTCACCAGGTGGGGCCCCACCAGTATCTCCAGGTCGGCCGTGGAGCCGCCCCGGACGCGCAGGCCTCCCCCGATTATGGGGACCTTGAGGACGCCGCTGGGCACCTCTGCCGTCACGTTGACCGGCCCGATGGTGACCTCGGCGGACGCTATGACGAGCCTGACCTCAGTGTAGTTGCCGGCGGGGACGCTCGAGGAGGCGAGGAGCTGCGGGGAGGGGGTCAGCTCCACGGTCCTCGTCGAGTTGCTCACGGTCACCCACCCGCCGGACTCCGAGTGCAGCATCACGGAGGACACCGTCACGTAGACGGCGGCGTCCGGGTCGCCCTCCACGTAGACGTTCAGGGTCCCGCGGGAGTAGTGGTACCAGGCGGCCGCCCCCGCGGCCGCCACCACGATCGCGACCACTGCCGCTATGAGCGCGCGGTTCACGGNNGAGGAGGGGGAGGGCGGGGGATAAGCTTTGCCTCCCCGCTCCGCCATCATTAGATGATGAACTATTAAGGATATAACGCTCCTCGGCGCGCCGGCCGCGCGTGCGGGGCGACCTCCACNGGCTCGCTGCGCTGAGCGTCTTCCTCTCGATGTTCCTCTGGGGGTTCGCCGACGCGATAGCGCCGCTCGCCACCCAGTGGCCCATGGTCCCGGAGGGCGCCTACGTCTACATGCTGCTCGCGGTGCCCGTCGGGCTGGTGTCGGGCAACCTCGCGATGGGCCACCTGGCGGACAGGGTGGGCAGGAAGCCCGTGATGGTGGCGGCCCTCGCCATCTACGCGGCCGGCGCGGCCCTCGTAGCGCTCGCCGGCTCCTGGGCGCCGCTGGCCCTCGGGATCGCCCTCCTGGAGTTCTCGGTGGCCGGCGGGGACGAGCCCGCGATGCTCTCCTACCTGGCTGAGTCATCGCCGGCGCGCTCGCGCGGCTCCCTGATAATGCTGGCCTCCAACGGCGCGAACGTCGGGGCCGCCGCCGCGGCGGCAATCTCCATGCTCGCGGGCGGCGGCTTCGAGGAGCAGAGGCTGGCGCTCGCCGCGACGCTCGCGCTGGCCCTCCCGCTCGCGCTGGCGGTGAGGGCGGGGCTCCCCGAGTCGGCCGCCTGGCTGCGCGCGAGGGAGTCCGGGGCCGGGGCCTCGCTGAGGCGCGCCCTGGGCGGCGCGGCCAAGGCCTACTTCCTGGTCACGATAGCGCTGACCACCATCCTGACCTACGGCCTCGTGTCCTGGGCACTCGCCCCCTACTTCTACCCGGGGATGGTCCCGCAGATAATCCTGGAGTTCAACGCCGGGGCGGTGGCGGGCGGCCTGCTGGGCTACGCGATCGTGGACCGCCAGGACAGGCGCTCAGCCTCCCTCCAATACTACGCGGGCGGGTTCCTCTCGGGGCTCGCGATAGTCGCCCAGCTGGCGCTCCTCCCCTCGGCGCTCTGGGCCTTCGTCCCGCTCCTGATGATCAACGGCGCATTCACCCAGCTGACCTGGGGGCTCAGGCTCGTGATGGAGCCCGAGCTCTTCCCGACCGGCCTCAGGGCCACGTCCATAGCGATAATCAGGACCTCGGGGTGGATCGCATACGTCGCGTCCCTCTTCCTCACCGGCGGCTTCACGGTGGTCTCGTTCATGGCCTACGACCTGGCCCTCTGGGCCCTGGGGGTGAGCGGCGCGGCCGTGTGGGCCGCGGCCGGCTACGAGACGAGGGGGAGGGCGATAGAGGAGCTGGACTTCCGCGCTAGTCCTCGGCGATCGCCACGACCCTGGCGGGCGAGCCGTCCAGGCCCCTCAGCCTCAGGGGCATCACGATGAAGAAGGCGCGGGCCGACCTGCGCCCGCGGAGGACCTCCCCCAGGTTCGCGACCTCCTCCACTATCAGGACGCCGTTCGAGAGCAGGATCCTGTGGACCTCCGCCCCCGTGTCGGTTATCGGGCCCATCGAGGCGACCCTCTCCCCCCATCCCCCTATGCTGAGCCCCTCGGTGCCCACGAGCGACACCCCCTTCCCCACTAGGTACCTGGCGCCGTCCACCGAGAGGTAGGGCCAAAGGAACAGGTACCTCCTGTTGATCCCCCTGAGGGAGTCCCACCCGGTGTGCAGGAAGACCATGTCGCCCCTCCGCAGCTCCCCGTCGAAGGCGCGCAGGTCCTCCGCGGTTATCGGCTCCCCGTCTCCCTTGCCGGTGAGGTCCAGCACGACCCCCTCGCCCATCAGCCTCTCGAGCGGTATCGCGTCCACGGGGGCCCCGTCCTCGAGCATGTGGGACGGGGCGTCCACGTGGGTCCCGTGGTGGGTGTTCATGCGCAGCTCCCTGAGCCTGTAGCCGTCCACCTCCATCAGCTTGGAGTCCTCCACCGAGAAGCGGCTGTTCGTCGGCCACGAAGGCATGCCGTGGTACATCTCGTGCGTCAGGTCTATCGCCCTGCGCCCCCTCAGGTCCATCATTGCCAGTCTATCACCGTCTTTATCTCCCCGGCCGGCCTCCTGGCGAGCACGTCCAGGGATTCCTCGGGCTTGACCACGCTCGTTATCATCGACTTGAGGACGCCGGGGTAGGAGTCCTTCCAGCTCGACAGGTAGTTGAGGGCCCTGATGTAGTGCTCCTTCGCGCCGTCCACGGTCCCTATTATCGTTATGTTCCTCTCCACTATGTCTATCACGTCCTGCCCGGTCAGGGGCTCGGAGCCCCCGGGCGCAGTGCCGAAGAGTATCGCGACGCCGTTCGGCCTCAGGGCCCTTATCCCGTCCATCGCCACCTCGGGGCTGCCCGTGGTCTCCACGAAGACGTCGGACTGGGGCAGCTGCTTCGACCTGTCCTCGCGCAGGAAGTACTCCGCGCCCATCCTGGACGCGAGCTCCGCCAGCCTCCCCTCGGGGTCGTGCCTGCTGAACATCTTCACGTCCATCCCCATGGAGGAGAAGAGCATGGCGAAGAGAATCCCTATGGGGCCCGCGCCCGCTATGGTCACCGTGAGGCACGAGCGGGACCCGTCCCTGCAGTTGGGTATCGACCTCCTGGAGACGAGGTCGTAGACGTCGTAGGCCTTCACCACGTTCTTGAGCGGCTCCGCGAGGACCGCGAGCATCCCCAGGGACTCGTCGTCCACGCGCACCAGGTAAGTCGGGTCGTCCGTGAAGTAGTCCCTCATGAAGCCGTCGAGCCCCCTTATCCCCGCCTCCACGAAGTCCCCGTCGCTGCAGTTGTCCTGGCGGCCCACGAGGCAGTTGAGGCACTTCCCCGGCCTCCTGACCATGGGGACGACCAGCGACCCCTTCCTGAGCCTGGTGCCGGGGTCGGCGTCCTCCACCCTGGCCAGGGCCTCGTGCCCTATTATGAGGTCCCCCGAGCCGGGCGGGGGCCTGGCGAAGGGGAGCTGGTTGTTCACGAGCCCCCTGTCGGTCCCGCATATGCCGGTGTAGAGGGTCCTGAGGAGGACCTCGCCCCTCCTCCTCTGCGGCTCAGGGACGTCCCTGAGCGCGGCCCCCGGCCTCCCCACCGTTATCGATATGGCCCTCACGCCCCGGCCCCCCGCGCCGCCTGTGATATCCCTTGCGGGACCCCGGAGATCCTCTCGTCCATCTCCAGGAGCGCCAGTATGAGCTCCGCGTGGGACCAGGCGAGCGGGGACGCGGAGAGCGGCGACCCGTCGTAGGGGTTCACCTGCTCCGGGAGGACCCCGGACGCCTGGGCGTGGGAGGCCACCCAGCCCAGGGCCTCCATCGCGCGCGGCAGGTCGCCCACCCTGATGTAGTACCTCGCGAGCCAGAGCGTCGTTATTATCCAGGGGTTGCCGGGTATCGAGGGGTCGTCCCTCACCCTCATGTACCCGTCCCCCTGGTACCTGGCGAGGCCGCCGACGCCCCTCACCCAGAGCCCCGACCTGAGCTGGCCGACCGTGGACTCGACGCGCGGGTCCCCCGGCTCCACGAGCCCCAGGAGCGGCACGGCCAGGAGGGCGCTGTCCAGCGTGAAGTCGGGCCGCCCGCCGATGATCGAGCGGGCGAACCTGCCCAGCTCCCTGGAGTAGAACTTGGAGAGGAAGGCCTCCCTCATCCTGGATGCGGCGGCGGTGTACCTGGACGCCCTGTCCTCCTCGCCGAAGAATCCCGCCATCCAGGCCGCGGCGTTGAGCGCGGCGTACACGGAGGCCACAGTGAACGCGTGGACCCCGTAGCGCTCCTCCCAGAGGTCGTAGCTCTCCCTCGGGAGCCCGTCGTCCCCCACGAACCCCGCCATGAAGTCGGCCGCCCTCACGATCAGGCGCTCGTAGTACGGCGCCAGGAGCGCGACGTCGCCGCGCCTCCTGACGTACTCGCCGAGCGACCAGACGACCAGCGCTGTCTCGTCCTCCTGTATGTTCGCTATGGCGCGCCCGTCCCTCACCATCGGCAGCCAGGTGCTCGCGAGCTTCCCGTCCACGTAGTACTTGTGGTGGAAGTACCCCTCCTCGGATATCGAGGAGGCCATGAGGTCGAAGAACCTCGCCGCCATCTGGCTGTGGCCGGCCATGCTGAGCGCGTACGCCGCTATGGCGGCGTCCCTGGGCCACACGTAGTAATAGCCGTCCCTGTTCACCTTGAGCTGGTCGCTGTCGAGCGAGGCCGCTATCCCGCCCACGGAGTTCACGTGCGTGGCGAGTATGAACAGGGAGCGCCTGAAGAGGTAGGGGTAATCCCCGCCCAGCCTGAGCGAGCGCCTGGACGACCAGTACGACCAGTAGTTGGACGTCCTCCTCAGCATGGAGGCCAGCCTGCCCCAGTCCAGGGATCCGCCCAGCGACGCCACGGACTTCATGTCCTGGCCGCACGCTATGAAGTAGAAGAAGGACCTGGAGCCGCGCGGCGCGAGGGCCGACGAGTACCTTATGACCGAGTCGACCGAGCCGTTCGCGACCGGGTTCATGGATAGCTCCCCGTCCTCCGCGTCCTTCCACGTCCCGGCGAACCCCCTGTGGCCCTTCACGCCCACCGCGTACTGGTCTATGGTGCCCCCGTCCTCGCCGACCGCCGACGCCAGGAAGTAGCGCGCCCCCTTGTAGTGCAGGACCCCCCTGAGCGCCGGGTGGTAGATCCCCGTGTCGCCGATGTCGTTGCCGTAGATGTAGAAGTTCTGGTGCATGAACGCGGAGAACCTCCTCCCCGAGTCCGACAGGTTCCTCACGGTCACGAGCCTCGCGTACACGTCCTCCAGGACGTCCACGAAGTCCCTGGTCGCGACCTCGACGCCCAGCCCCGGGGGCGCGTAGACCGCCCGGGAGATCATCGTGTCCCCCTCGTAGTCCGTCTCCCTGAGCGCCGACCTGTCCAGCCAGCGGAAGGTCCCGTCCACCGATATCCCGAACATGAAGGGCTGCCCCACCGCGTGGTTGTCGCGGGCGGCCCTGGAGTAGTAGAAGTCCACTATCCAGTGGTTGGCGTCGAAGGCCACCAGGACCCGGCCGTTCCCCAGCGGGGTGTACCGAACCACGTGGTCGCTCCGGGCCCGCCTCTATTAGGCGTTTGCTGGCCCCCTTAAATAGGGGGCGGCGCGGGAGGGGACCGTGCCGGTGCGCAGGGAGGAGGTCCTGGAGGTCCTCATGCGGGGGCTCGCGGCGGCGGACCCGGAGGGCGCGGTCAGGAGGAGGGCCTCCCGCCTGGGCGCCGCCAGCCTCAGGGTGCTCGCGTTCGGGAAGGCCGCCTGCAGGATGGCGTCCGGGGCCGCGGCGGCCCTCGGCGACCGCGTGGAGGAGGGCCTGGTGATAGTCCCCAGGGGCTACCCGTGCGGGGACCTGGGGGGCATGAGGATCCTCGAGGGCACCCACCCGCTGCCGTCCCCCGAGAACGTGCGCGCGTCGGAGGAGGCGCGCGGGCTGGTGGGGCGCGTGCGCGAGGACGAGGTGCTCCTGGTGCTTATCTCGGGAGGGGGGTCCGCGCTGCTCGAGGTCCCCAAGGAGGGCGTCGGCGTGGAGGAGGAGGCGGCGCTCGTGGGGGAGCTGATGAGGAGGGGGGCAGACGTGAGGGAGATCAACGCGGTGAGGAAGCACCTGTCGGAGGTCAAGGGCGGCCAGCTCCTCCGCGGGTTCAGGGGGCGCGCGTGCGTCTCCCTCATAGTCTCGGACGTCGTGGGCAACCCGATAGACGCGATAGCGTCGGGCCCGACCGCCCCGGACCCCACCACCTACTCGGACGCGCTGGGCGTCCTGAGGAGGTACGGCCTGCTGGAGAGGTTCCCCGGGGCCGCGCGCCTGCTCGAGAGGGGGGCCAGGGGGGAGCTCGGGGAGACGCTGAAGCCCGGGGACCCCGTCTTCTCGCGCGTGGTGAACGAGGTCGTGCTGGACAACCGCCCGGCCCTCGCGGCGGCCGCCGCCGCGGCCAGGGGGCTCGGCTACCGCGCGCAGGTCCTCACCGACTCCATGGAGGGGGAGGCCAGGGAGGTGGGGAGGTTCCTGGGGTCCCTGGCCGCCAGGGGGGCCAGGAGGGCGCAGCTGGCGGGGGGCGAGACCACGGTCACCGTGTTGGGCGGGGGGAGGGGCGGCAGGAACCAGGAGCTCGCCCTGGGCGCGGCGCTCCAGGTGAGGAGGCTGGGTATGGCGGCCCGCGCCGGGGTCGGGGCGCTCGCCACCGACGGGGTGGACGGCAACTCCCCGGCGGCGGGCGCCGCCCTGGGGTCGGAGGACATCGCCTCGATGGACGAGGACGGCGCCAGGGCGGCCCTCCGCGAGAGCGACTCGTACGGGTTCCTGGGGCGCGCCGGGCTGGCCGTGGTGACGGGCCCCACGGGGACGAACGTGAACGACCTGGCGGTGGTCCTGGTCAGGGGGTAGCGCTGGCGCTTAAATATCCGGGGCGCCCACGGGGGCAGGTTGCCCACGGAGCTCCTCTACCTGAACGACTCCTACCTGAGGAGGTTCGACGCGACGGTCGTCAGGGCGGACCCACGGGGGGTCGTGCTAGACAGGACAGCCTTCTACCCGGGGGGAGGCGGCCAGCCGCCCGACTCCGGTTACCTGATCGCGGGCGGGGAGCGCCTGCCCGTGGAGGGGGCCTCGATGGACGGCGACGAGGTCCTCCACGCGGTGCGGGGCCCCGCCCCTCCGGCGGGGGCCCGCGTGGTCGGGGAGCTGGACTGGGGGAGGAGGTACGCCCACATGAGGCTCCACACGGCCATACACCTGCTCGACGCGCTCCTCGTGAGGTCGGGCGCCGAAGGGCCAGATCACGGGGAGCCAGATATACGACGACCGCGCCAGGGTCGACTTCGACTGGCCGGGCTTCTCGAGGGAGGCCCTCCAGCGCCTGGTGGATGAGGCGAACTCGGAGATAGGGAGGGGGAGGAGGGTGCTCGTGAGGTACCTGACGGGGGAGGAGGCCCGGGCGATCCCGAACATAGCCAGGACGGCCCCGGGGAGGGAGCTCCTGGGCAGGCTGGAGGTCGTCAGGGTCGTCGAGATAGAGGGGCTGGACGCCCAGATGGACGGGGGGACCCACGTCTCCGACATAAGGGAGATAGGCCGCATAGCGGTGACGCGGGTGGAGAACAAGGGAAGGAGGAACAAGAGGGTCGAGTTCACCCTGGGCCGATGGACCTTCCGCGCTCGGCCTCGGCCAAGGCATCGGCCATCCTGGCCACCTGCTCCGGGGCAGGCCTCTCCCTGAACGACTCCACGCCGAGGACGCGCAGGCCGGCCTCCCTGAGCGCGTTCTCCACGCGCCTGGCGGCGTTGGATCCCCACGCGTACGACACCATGGCCGCCGCCGGCTTGCCGGTGCCCTTCATCTTGGACCTGATGAGATGGAGGATGTACTCCATGCGGGGATGCACCTCCGAGTCGTACGTCGGGGTGGCCAGCACCATGGCGGACGCGGAGTTCGCCCGCGCGATGAATTCCTCGGGGCTCCCGCTGTCCACGTCGTTCGCCGCGAAGGAGCTGACGGATATCCCCCTCTTGATCAGCTCACCGTTGAGCATCGAGACCGCGCCCTCCACGGACCCGTACATCGTGACGTAGGCGAGGGCAACTCCTCCCAGCCTCGGCGTCCCCCTCGCGAAGTCCTCGAAGAGCTTCATCGGGACCTCCGGATCCCCCTCCCACACTCCGCCGTGCGACGGCGCCACCCTGGAGATGCTCACCCCCAGCGACCTGACCTTCTCCACCGCCCTGAGCACGTGCTCGCGGTAGTGCCCCATGACGGTCACCAAGTACTTCTCGGCGCTCCTCAGGTAGGAGGGATCGGAGGGATCCGCCAGGTATCCGCCGGGGATGGAGTACGAGCCGAAGACGTCGCAGGTGTAGAGGGTCCTCCTGCTCGGCTGATAGGTGAACACCGTCTCCGGCCAGTGGACCCAGGGGACGTGCGCCACCAGGAATTCCTCCCCCGATATCGTGATCCGCTTCGTCCCCTCGACATTCACCACCTCCCCGAGCTCGCCGTACTTGGCCCTCAGCACCCTCTCCCCGGATGGATGAACCACGATCTTTGGGCCCCCGGCCTCCCTGATGACCGCGGGAATGCTCCCCGTGTGGTCCGGCTCCGCGTGGTTCACCACCACGTGGGTTATCCTGCGCGGATTGACCACCTCCCGGAGGGCGTCGATGAACTGCTCCGAATACGCCCCCTTCCACGTGTCGATCAGCACGAAGCCGTCGGGCGCCCTCAGCAGGTAGGAGTTGTAGGTGATGCCCTCGGGGATCCTCCAGGCGGCCTCGAAGAACTCGGTCCTGTCGTCGTCGAGCCTCAGGAGCCAGACGCCGTCGTCGATCTCGCGCACCTGATATTTTACCATTTTACCATAAGGGGAAAACTCCGCGGAATAATTTAAACATTGGGTAATTATTGTTAACCTGAAGCGCCCCGATCGTCCCCGATTATCCCGCGGACTGAAGAGAGCAGGGCCTCCGCCTCGCGCTCCCCGAGGGGCCTCAGGGGCCTTGGCAGGTACCCGCTCGGGCTCCTCCTCCCCATGACGAGGGCCTGGAACAGGTAGTAGTAGGCGGAGGGGAACTCGAACGCGGAGAGCTCCGCCATGAGGCGCGAGAGCCTGGACTGCAGCTCGGGGGAGCCGGAGCGCCAGACCCTCCCCGGGAGGTCCGTGAAGTTGGAGGTGCCGCAGACCCCGCCGTGCGCCCCCAGGACCTTGGCGGGCAGCAGGAGGTCGTCCTGCCCCTCGTAGACGGGGATCCCCGGGAGCTCCCGGAGGTACCCCTGGAGGGACGCCAGGTCCCTGGAGCTGTCCTTCACGCCGGCGACGAGCCCCGTGGCGCGGGCCACCTCGGCCGCGGTCCCGGGCTCCACGCGGTTCCTGGCCATCTGGGGTATGTTGTAGATCACTATGGGGACGTCGGCCGAGCGCGCCAGGGCCGAGTAGTAGTCGGCTATCTCGCCCTGGCTGAGCTCCGAGTAGAAGGGCGGCACGGAGATCACTGCCGCGGCGCCCGCGTCGCGGGCCAGCCTGGCCAGCTCCACGGCCTCCTCCAGGTTCCCCCTGTGGACGCCGGGGAGCAACGAGAGCCCGGAGGGGAGGCGGGCCGCGAACTCCGATATTAGGCGCGAGTGCTCTGAGAGGCTCAGGAGGTGGAAGGAGCCGACGGAGCTGGCCGGGAACACCGCCGCCGCGCCCGAGGACCTGAGGAACTCCAGCAGCTCGGATATCCCCTCGCGGTCCAGCTCGCCGTCCTTCAGCGGCGTGACCGCCGGCGTCACTATGCCGCCCGGGAGGCGGGCCATCGGCGTCGCCCTCGGGAATAGGGGGGTATGACCTCCCCCTCCAGCGGGTTGGGGCCGTAGTCGACGTAGACGTTCTTTATCCTCGTGTACTCCAGCACGCCGTATATCGAGTTCTCGCCCGCCTGCCCGGACATCCTGAATCCCGTGTGATATCCCTGGGTGGCCTCCGGCCCCGGCATGTTCACGTAGAGCTCCCCGAACTTGATCTCCCTGGCCGCCCTCATAGCGAGCGAGACGTCCCTCGTGAAGAGGTAGGACGCGAGCCCGTAGATCGAGTCGTTGGCGAGCTCTATCATCTCGCCGAAGTCGTCGCCCACCCTCATCGCGGGGAGCACGGGCCCGAAGATCTCCTCCCTGAACACGGCGGAGCTCTGGTCCCTGCCCTCCAGGATCGTGGGCAGGTAGTGGAACCCGCCCGAGAGCGGCTCCGGGAGCGAGGGGCGGCCCCCTCCGTGCAGGACCTTCAGCCCGTCCGCCTTCGCGCGCTCGACGAGCCCCGACACCTTCCTCAGCGCGCCCTCGTTTATGAGCGGGCCCATCTCGTTCCTCCTCGGGTCCCCGACCCTGAGGGAGGCGGTGAGCTCGAGGAACCTGCGCATGAACGTGTCGTACACGTCGCGGTGGACGAAGAGCCTCTCGGCGGCTATGCAGGACTGGCCGGCGTTCCAGTACTTGGCCCACATGAGCACGCGGGCCGCGAGCTCCAGGTCCGCGTCCTTCCACACCATGAACGGGGCCTTCCCGCCCAGCTCCAGTATCACCTTCGCCATGGAGCTGGCGGCGGACGCCATCACCTCCTTCCCCGTGCCCGTCTCGCCCGTCAGCGTTATCAGCGCCACCTTGCGGTTGGAGGTCAGCGCCGGCCCTATCGCGCTCCCCCTCCCCGTCACGAAATTCAGCACCCCCCTCGGGAGGCCGGCCTCCTGGAACGCCCTGACGAGCCACTCGCCGGTGAACGGGGTGTCCGAGCTGGGCTTCAGCACCACGGTGTTCCCCGTGACGAGCGCCGGCCCCACCTTCCTCGCTATCATGCCGGCCGGGAAGTTCCAGGGGGTTATCGCCGCGACGACCCCGTAGGGCACGCGGTACTGGAATATCACCCTCTCGGGCTTCGTCCCCTCCACCACGTCGCCCGTTATCTTCCTCGCCATCTCCGCGTAGTAGGTCAGCTGGTCCAGCACCCCGTCGACCTCCTGGGCGGCCTCCCTGGCGGGCTTGCCGACCTCGTCTATCAGGAGGTCCTCCAGCTCGGACCTCCTGGACCTTATGACCTCTATCGCCCTCCAGATGTACTTGGCGCGCTCGACCGAGGTGAGCCTCTCCCATGCCCCCTGGGCCTCGTACGCCGCGTCGATCGCCCTGGCCACGTCGTCGGGGGTGGCGGAGGCGAACTGGCCTATGGGCCTCCCCGTCGAGGGGTTCAGCTTCTCGAGGAACTCCCCGCCCGAGGGGTTCACCCACTCCCCGTTTATGAAGAGGAGGGAGCGCCTCATCGATCTCCGTGGGCCGCCCTCCGATATAAGTGTGGCTCAGGGGATCCTGGACGAGTCCCCCTCGATCCACGTGCCCCTCACGACCCACACCGGCTCCCCGGGCACCCTCTCCTCGAGGCCCTCCGCCCTGTGGGACTCCAGCACGTCCTCCCTGACCTCCACGCCCAGCCCGGGGCCCCGGGGCACCGCGTGGTGCCCGTCGACCACCCTCATGGAGTCGCCGACCAGGTCCCTCTTCCACCGCGGGAAGAAGTCGTAGAACGTCTCCTGTATCATGAAGTTGGGTATGGTGGCGTCGAGCTGCAGCGTCGCGGCGTTCTGGATGGGGCCGAACGCGTTGTGGTAGGCCATCCTGACGCCGAAGGAGTCCGCGATGGCCGCTATCTTCCAGGCCTCCGTTATCCCCCCGACGTTCGTCACGTCCACCTGGAGGAAGTCGACCAGCCCCTCCCTCAGGTACTGGAGGGCCTCCTCCTTGTTCAGTATCCTCTCGCCCAGCGCCACGGGGACGCGCGCCGCGGCCCTGTACCTCCTGAGCCCCTCGAGGTCGTGCGGGTGGACGGGCTCCTCCATGAAGAGCGGGGAGTACTTCGCCAGGGCCTCCGCCACCCTGATCGCCGACTCGTACCCGAACCTGCCGTGGTGCTCTATCATTATGTGCACGTCCTCGCCCACTGCCTCCCTGACCGCCGCGACTATCCTCGAGGCCCTCTCGATGCCCGCGCGGTCTATGTAGTCGTAGTAGCCCCCGAAGGGATCGAACTTCAGGCCCCTGTAGCCCATCCCCACCACCCTCTCCGCCGCGGCCGCGAACTCGTCCGGGGTCCTGCAGCCGCCGTACCACCCGTTCGCGTAGGCCAGGATCCTGTCGCGGTGGAGGCCCCCCAGGAGCTCGTGCACGGGGGCGCCGAGCTCCCTCCCCTTGATGTCCCAGAGCGCTATGTCTAGCGCGGACAGCGCGGCCGTGGACTCTATGGAGCGGTGGAGGTAGAAGTCCTCCATCATCCAGCGCCTGTGGATGGACTCTATCGCGTGGGCGTCGGAGCCGACCGCGACCGTGGCCAGGCGCCTCACAGCCTCCACGACCTGGCCCGTCCTGAGGGTGGGGACGGCCTCGCCGTACCCGACCGCCCCGTTCGACGTCTCCACGCGCACGAGCACCATCAGGGACGCCCAGGTGGCCGCGGAGCCCCTCTCGCCTATCACCAGGGGCTCCACCCTCGCTATGGTGGCCATGGGGCCCCGGGGCGGGCCGCCCCCTAAAAGGATTGCCGCCTCGGCGCCGCGCGTCGAGCATCACGCGGCCGTCCCTGTCCCCGGAGGACAGCTCCTCCAGGGCCCTGCGCGCGTCTCCCAGGCCGTGGACGCGCCAGACGCGCGCGCTCAGGCCGCGCGAGGCCGCTATGGAGAGCAGCTGCCGGAGCTCGGACCTCGTCCCCCCGGTGGTCCCGACGATCGAGATCTCCCTCGAGTAAATGGCCCTCACGTCCAGGGGCACGACCTCGCCCGTGAGCGCGCCGTAGGCCACGAGCCTGCCGCCGGGGCCCAGCAGCCCGATCGACCACGGGGCGGTCCCGGAGCCGAGCGCGTCGACCACGACGTCCGCCATCGCGCCGCCGGTGAGGGCCGAGACCGCCTCGGCCGCGGACTCGGGGTCGACNACCTCGTCGGCGCCCATGTCCCTGAGCCAGGCCCTGGGCCTCCTGGAGATCGCTATCACGCGCGCCCCCATCAGGCGGGCCAGCTGCACCGCGAACATGCCGGTGTTGCCCGAGGCCCCCACGACGACCGCGGTCTCGCCGGCCCTGAGGCCGGCGGCGCGGAGGGCGTGGTACGCTGTGAGCGCGGAGACCGGGAGGCTCGCCAGCAGGTCCCAGTCCAGCCGCGCGCCCACCCTGACCACGGAGGCCTCCGGCACGACCGCCAGCTCGGCGAAGCCGCCGTTCGAGGCGACGCCCAGGACTCCCCCGACGCGGCACAGCATCTCCCTCCCCGAGAGGCACATGTCGCAGCGGCCGCAGAAGATCCTGGGGTAATCGATCACGACGTCGCCAGGCGAGATGCCCTCCACGTCCCGGCCGACCTCCTCCACGACCCCCGCGAACTCGGCCCCCGGTATGTGGGGCATGGGCCGCGGGCTCCTCGCGCCCACCACCGTGAGGCGATCGATGGGGTTCACGCCGGCGCGCTCGACCCTCACCAGCACTTCGCGCGGCCCGGGGCGGGGCGCCTCGACCTCCCTCACCTCCAGGTTCTCCAGGCCCGGCCTATCGAACACCGCGGCCCTCACGCCGGGCGCTTGGCGCGGCGGCGTTTAACCGTTCGCGGGCGCCACCCGCGAAAACCGGGGCGCAAACGCCGGGAAGAGGCCATTTTCAGGCGCGGCGGACGCGGGATAACGCCTTAAAGGCGAGGGCCCCGCGGGCCCCGACATGGAGGTCGAGAGGCCGCTGCTCCTGACGCCGGGCCCGACGATCCTGCACAGGTCCGTCAGGGAGGCGCTCGCCGGCCCGCAGCTCTCCCACGACTCGCCCGAGTTCCTGGAGGTCCTGGGGAGGCTGCCGGGCATGGTGAGGGAGGTCGTGCGCTCCGACTCCGCGCGCGTTGCCCTGGTGACCGGGTCCGGGACCCTGGGCGTGGAGATGGCGATGGCGTCGCTGCTCTCCAGGGAGGACAGGGTCCTGGTGCTCGAATCGGGGTACTTCGGCAGCAGGCTGGCGGAGATAGCGCGCATGTACGCGGGGTCCGTGGACGTCCTGAGCGCGCCGCCGGGGCGCCTCGTGCCGGCGGACAGCTACAGGGCGGCCCTGGAGACCGGGAGGTACCGCGCGGTGGCCGTGACCCACGTGGACACGGCGACGGGGCTCGAGTGGCCGCTGGAGGACCTCGCCAGGGCGAGCCGCGACGCCGGGTCGATGCTCCTGGTCGACGGCGTGAGCAGCGTGGGCGGCGCGAGGCTCGAGATGGACAGACTCGGCGTCGGGGTCCTGGTGACCTCCTCCCAGAAGTGCCTGGCGGCCCCCCCGGGCGTGGCCCTCATAGCAGTCTCGGAGGAGGCCGCCCGCGGCCTGAGGGATTCGGGGTCCCTCTACATGGACCTCAGGAGGTGGATCGAGGTCTCCGAGTCCCCCGGCAGGTACCTGTCGACGCCGGCCGTCAACCTGTTCGTCGCCCTGGAGCGGGCCCTCGAGATAGTGCTGGAGGAGGGGATGGAGGCCAGGTGGGCCAGGCACGAGTCGAACGCCTCGTTCCTGAGGGACGAGATGTCCAGGAGGGGCATGCGCGCCATCGCCGAGGCGCCCTCCCCAACCGTGAGCGTGTTCGACCTGGCGCCCCTCGGGATCGACGCGCTGTGGCTCAGGAGGGAGCTGTACGAGCGCCGCGGCGTGTGGACGGGTATCGGCGTCGGGCCGAACAAGTCGAGGCACATCAGGGTGGGGCACATGGGGAACGTCTCCAGGGCCCACCTGGAGTTCTTCCTGGGGGCGCTGGACGAGGCCCTGGCCGGCCGCGCCCGCGGCGACGGGCGCGCCCGAGTACCAAATTAAATTCGAAATTAAATAAAATTAAATCTTAAGGGAATCAGGCGCCCAGGGGGCCTCGGAATCTGCCGTACCTGCGGCCGCCGCCCCTGCGGGGCGGGCGGTCCTCGTACTCCTTGTCGGAGAGGTTGTTCTCCGTGTTCACCTCGCCCTCGAACGGGGTGTCCGAGACCTCGAGGATCCCGTACCTCCCCACGTTCAGGCGCATGTGCCCCCTGAATAAGTTGACGTAGCCGTTCCTCAGCGCCACGGTGCTCCCGACCTCCACCTTGTCTATGTCGTCGTCCCAGAGCGTGAGGTATATGCTCCCGGTCTCGTCGCCCAGGAGCACCTCCGCCACGCGGTGAGGCGAGCCATCCCTGCCGGATGAGACCTCCCTGACGGACCCCTTGGACACGACCTTGCCCACGACGTTTACCGAGCGCGAGTTGGGCTTCAACTCGCCTATCTTGACGTCAACCGGTTCGTTGAACCGGTTGAAATCGCGCTGCAATTGTACCTACCTTCTCTTGCCTGAGAGGCGAGGCTACTATATTTAAAGGTTTCCCGGGAGGCTATCGGTCGCCCTCGGAGCTCGCCCCGATCTCCCGGGGGCTCGCCTCGAGCGCCCCCCTCAGCCGCTCCAGGAGCTCCGCGTCGCCGCGCCTCCCCAGCTCCCTCAGCATCTCGATTATCGGCGCGGACACCTTGTTGACTATGGCCTTCGTCATGGCGTCGAGGACTTCCCTCCCGTCCTCCATCCCCAGGATCCTGAGGGCGCGCTCTAGCTCGAGCTCCCTCACGCGCTCCGCCCTCTCCATGAGGGACCTTATGACGCCGTCGGCGATGGCGCCCATCAGCTGCCCCTCGAACCTGCCGGCCTCCTCCATGACGATGGATGCCGCGCGCTCCGCCTCGGCCGCGCGCCTGAGCCTGTTGTCCTCCGCCAGGTCCACCAGATCGTCTATCGTGAGGACCTGGACCGTGGGGCGGGCGGAGGGGCGCTCCACCGCCCTCGGCACCGATACGTCGAGGATGAGCAGGTCGGACGCGGGCATCATGTCCTCGGTTATCACCGGCGAGGGCGAGGAGACCGCCACTATGGCGGCATCTGCGGACGCCAGCGCCCTCCTCAGGTCCTCGAGGGGGATCGCCCTGTAGCCCAGCCTGGAGGCGAGGGACGCCGCCCTCCCGAACGTCCTGTTCACTATCGTAACGTCGGGGAATCCGGCGTCCCTAAGGTAGGAGGCTATCAGGGAGCCCATGTGGCCAGCCCCTATCACGAGGAGGCGGGAGCCCGGGCCGAGCCTCCTCGAGATCATGTCCACGGCCAGCCTGGCGACGCTCACGGACCCGCGGGACACCCCGGTCTCCGTGCGCACGCGGCGGCCGACCCTCACGGCGCGCTCGAAGAGCATCCTCAGCATCGGCCCGGCGGATCCGGCCTCGATCGCGCGCTCTGCCGCGTCGCGCACCTGGCCGAGTATCTCGTGCTCGCCGACCACCATGGACTCGAGGCCGGAGGCGACCCTGAACAGGTGGACCACGGCATCGAACCCCGCGAGAGCGAACGCGCCGCCACCGCCCCTGCGCCCGATGATCTCCCTGAGCCTGGCGGCCTGCGCCATCGGGTCGCGCGAGCGCGAGTACAGGTAAACCTCGAAGCGGTTGCACGTCTGGAGGATCGCGACCTCGTCCGCGCCCAGCTCCTCCAGGAGCCTCGTGGCGGCGGCCCCGGGGTCGGGCTCCTGGAGCGCCGAGAGGACCTCGGTCGAGGCGGAGCGGAAGTCGACGCCAACGCACGCGTAACCGTCTATCGGGGAAGGGCGCCCCCCTGCCACGGCGGTGCGAGCTAGGACCTGCTTAAACGCGTTTGCCCGGAGGCGCGCAGCGCCGGCCAGATGGGGTTTCGCCCCACGAGGGACGCGGCCCCGCACCCCCACGTTCGCATCCTCCTCCCATCGCCGGACGCCCCGCGGCGGCGCCCCGGCCCGAGCCCCCGGAATGCCAGGGAGCGACGCGGGGCACGCCCGGCGCAATACGCATATATTGAGGGGAGCGCGCGCAGCACCGCCTTGAGCGTCGTCCCGAGGCCGGACTCCCTGAGGTTCGGGCCCGCCGGCATACCCATCTCGTCGCCGAGGCGCACCGCGGAGGACGGGGTGATCCGCGTCGCCGAGATGGGCCTCGGCGCGATGGAGCTCGAGTTCGTGCGCGGCGTCAGGATGAGCGCTGAGGCGGCGGCGCGCGTCAGGGAGGCGGCGGGGTCCCGCGACGTCCTCCTGACCGTCCACGCCCCATACTACGTGAACCTGCTCTCCGATGACCCGGGGAAGGTCGAGGCGTCGATCACCAGGATAATGGAGTCCGCGCGCGTGGGGGCGTCGGCGGGCGCCTGGTCAGTGGTGTTCCACGCCGGGTACTACGGGGGGCTCGGCCCCGCCGATGCTGTGAGGCGCGTCAGGGAGTCGCTCCTCAAGGTGACGCGCGCCCTCGGGGACGAGGGGGTGAGGATCTGGATCAGGCCGGAGACCATGGGGGGACTGGCGGAGGTCGGGGACCTCGCGGAGGTCATCGACGTCGTGGACGGGATCGAGGGGGCGCTGCCCTGCCTGGACTTCGCGCACATGTACGCCAGGTCGCTCGGCTCGATGAACTCGAGGGACGCGTTCAGGGAGGCGCTGGCGCTCCTGGAGAGGAGGCTGGGGAGGGAGGCGCTCGATAACTTTCACGCGCACATGTCGGGCATGGAGTACGGGCCGAGGGGCGAGAGGAGGCACCTGCCCCTGGAGGAGTCCGAGTTCAGGTGGCGGGAGGCCCTTGACGCCCTGAGGGAGTTCGGCCCGAGGGGCGCGCTGATATCGGAGTCCCCGCTGCTGGAGGAGGACGCGCTCCTCATGATGAAGCATTACAGGGGGGGCCGCCGGGGCAGGAGAGGAGCGAGGAGATGAGCAGGGCGTAGACCCTGGCGACGGTCATCATCTCGGACACGCTGTTCCTCTCGTCGGCCGCGTGCGCGTAGGAGTCGTCGCCGGGGCCGTAAGTCAGGGCCTCCACGCCCGCGAGCTGGAAGTACCTGGTGTCGAGCCCCCCGGGGCAGACCGTGAGGCGGGGCGGGGAGCCCGTGACCTCCCTCACGGCGTCCGAAAGCGCGCTGGCGAGCCTCCCGCGCGGGTCGATGACGGAGGGGGGAGAGCGCGAGGTCACGCGCAGCTCCACGGAGTACCCGGCGGACCTCAGCGGGGCGGACGCCCTCTCGAGCGCCTCGCGGAGCTCGCGCTCGGCCTCCTCCAGGCCCTCCTCGGGTATCAGCCTCCTGTCGACCGTGAAGGAGTAGCGCCCGGGCACGACGTTCACCTTGGCGCCGCCGGAGACCGCGCCGCCCAGCGTGACCGTGGGCGCCGCCTCCCTGGGGTCCGCGAATGGGTAGGAGCTGCGCCTCGACGACAGCGTGGAATTGAGCTCCTCCGAGAGCGCCACGGCGAGCCTCGCCATGCCGTCGAACGCGTTGAGGCCGAGCCAGGGGGTGGACCCGTGCGCCTGCCTCCCCCTCACCTCCACCTCCGCCCACAGGTTGCCCTTGTTCCCTATCCACACGTTCCCGGAGCCGCTCGCCTCCGGCACCACCACGTAGTCCGGGGAGACGAGCCCGGCCTCCACCATGTACTTGACCCCGGTCTCGCCGCCGGTCTCCTCGTCGGGCGTGAAGGAGAGCTCGACGGTGCCGAAGTCGCCCGCGCCGGCCATGGCGGCGGCCTGCGCCGCCAGGATGGCCGCCGCCATCCCGCCCTTCATGTCCACGACCCCCCTCCCGTAAACCAGGTCGCCCTCCACCGACAGGCGGAACGGGTCCCTGCTCCACCCCTCGCCGGGCGGCACGACGTCGTAGTGGGAGTTGAAGTGGATCACCGGCCGTCCCGAGCCGGCGCGCGCGATCACCACGTACCTGGGGTGGTCCGCGTGCTGCGGTATGTACCTCTCGAGGTAGTCCCTCGGGACCTCCACCGCGCTCACCTCGTAGCCCGCGTCCTCCATTATGGAGTGCAGGACCTCGACCATCTCCCCGTAGGACTCGCCGGGCGGGTTCACGGTGGGGACCGCGACCAGCCGCCCGAGCACGTCCAGGAGCCTCGCCGCGCCCAGGGATTCCAAGTGGTCCAGCGAGGCCCTCCTGAGGTCGGCGCAGTATCCGCACGAGGCCACGCCGGATCGCGGGGGGCGCGGGCTAAAATCGTTTGCCGGATACCGGCGCGCGGGCCGCCGAGCCCGCGGCGGGCGCTCGCCCGTACCGGGACAGGGAGTACATGAGGGCCGAGAACTCGGCGGCGCCCGCGGACACCATGGAGGCGATCCCCAGGAGCTCGGACCCCGTAGCGTGCAGGACCGCGTAATAGATGCCGTAGGGCACGCCCACCAGGAGCGATATCAATATGAAGTTCAGGACCGCCTGAAGGGTGCTCAGGGATCCGCCCTCCCTCAGCGTCCTCTCGAACATTATCCCGGCCGCGGGGATCGAGCTGGCCGGCGCCAGGACCCCGGCCAGGAGCGGCGCTATGTAGGCCGGCCCCACGCCCCTGAGCGCAATCGCGGCGGAGAACGTGCCCTCGAAGGCGTAGTAGACCACCAGGAGCAGCAGGACCTTCGGGAGCGCCATGCTGACCCTGGTGACCGGGAGCGTCCTCATGGCGGCCGCCCCCCGGACCTCTATCGCGTAGAGGGAGTACGGGATGAATATCGTGAAGTAAGCGATCTCTATTCCGTAGTACGCGGACATCGCCCTCAGGACGCCCGGCGGAGCGTTGTACGTGGTCACCATGAATACGACGAAGAGCACGAACGGAACGACCAGCATCGAGGCCATCACGGACCTGGCGGACATCTGGATGTCCGCCCTCAGGATGGCGAGCGTCCTGGACCTGATGATCCTCCATCCTCCCCTCACCCTCTTGGCGATCGCGGCCGGTGAGCTGGCGTGCAATATCCTGAGGGCCGCGGATGGGAGCCTCGTGTACGCGTAATACCCGAGGAGCGCAGCCCAGATGGCCGTGGACGCTGCCCCGATCGGAGAGCAGATGAACGCGCCGGATGCCAGGGGCAGGAACTCCAGCGGAGCGTACCTCGAGGCGTCGATCCCCGCGAAGTACGCGGGACTTATCAGGAATATGAGAAATATCAGCGGCAGGAGGCGGACAGCGCCCTCATGGCGTATGACTTCGCCTGGGACTTGGAGGCGGATGAGAACGCGAATATCGTCGCCTCTATCGCTATGATGGCCACCTCTATCCCGAAGACCACGCCGAGGAACGGGTATGGCGCGCCGACTATCGCGGAGGCGAGGGCCGATCCGGCCAGTAGGGCCACCAGTGGATAGTCGATGAGCGACATGAAGGCGCGGGCGAACATCCGCTCCAGCTCCCCCTCGTCGATGGGCAGCAGGTAGAGCGCGTCCCTCATGTACGAGGATCCCTGCACCGCGTAGGAGGCCGGCAGCAGGTTCGACACTATCAGTAGGCCGCCCCATCCGAAGTAGATGAGCATCATCCCGAGCGGCGCCGCGCGCTCGAACCTGAGCGCGAACGAGTACCCCACGATGACGATCAGCCACATCGAGCCCAGGGCGTATTTCATCGTGTTCGCCCTGGACACGGACCTCACGGGATTCGTGGGCCCGAAGCCGCTCTGCCGAGAGGCCGTGTATCCCTGGTAGAGTATCTCCCTGGCCAGTGCCCTCTCGAGGGTCAGCCTCCCCCCGCGCAACTCAGAGCGCCTCCGCTATCTCCCTCACCTCCTCCTCGGCGTGTATCGCCCTGAGGAACGCCTCCTCCAGCGAGCCGGCGCGCGCCTGCTCGATTATCGACCGGGTCGTGCCCTCCATCACTAGCCTCCCCTCGTTCAGTATGCCTATCCTGTCGCAGATCCTCTCGGCTATCTCCATCACGTGCGTCGAGAACAGGACCGCTCCCCCCTCCCTCCTGTGGTTCTGGATCACCTCCTTCAGTATCCTGGCGGACTTCACGTCGAGCGCGTTGAAGGGCTCGTCGAGCACGAGGAGCCTCGGCCTGTGCATGAGCGCCGACACTATGGCGACCCTCTGCTTGTTCCCCTGCGACAGGGTGGCTATGTAGGATCCCAGGTGCTCGCTGAGCCCGAACGCCTGCACGAGCGCCTCGATCCTCCTCCCGTCGACCCCCCTCACCGAGGCGACCAGCTCCAGGAACTCCTTGACCGTGAGCGCCTCCAGCAGCGCCGGCGTCTCCAGCACCGCGCCCACGTGGTTCAGGAGCTCCCCCCTGGGCCTCCCCATCCCCATGAGGTCGACCTCGCCCTCGTAGTCCACCAGGTTCACCACGGCCTTTATCGTGGAGGTCTTCCCCGCGCCGTTGGGGCCGAGGAGCCCGTAGACCTCGCCGGGCTGCACCTGAAATGATATGCCGTCGACCGCCACCTTATTGCCATACCTCACCCTCAGGTTCGAGACCCTGAGCACCGGCACGTCTATACCCAACCCCGACGCACCTGCGCGCGCGGCATCATCTTAAATTTTCTAGATATTCCGGGTGGTGGGCGCCAGCCCGATGCTACGGCCCGGATGCGCGGAGCGGCGCCGCTCAGCGCCGATGTCGCCGCGATCAGTTCCAAATGATAGTGAAACGACAAACCTCGCCCTTCAGGGCGGGGTGAAGGCCTTTAAACTCAAGATTCTATTTCCCTCCGGACCCCTTGAAGCGCTCCTCCATCCACACGTTGCCGCGCTCGTGGTATCCCCTCTCCTCCCAATATCCATCGATATATTCGTCAATGAAGTCTATCCGGGAGAGCCACTTCGCGGACTTCCAAGCGTACAGATCCCCGAAGAATGGCCGGGCCGGAAAGCCGGCCTCATACGTGAGGGGGCCGCCGTTCATCCCGAGGACCAGTATCCCCCGATTGTAGTCCTCCACGGGCACGATTGTCGTGTAGCCATCGAGGGACGTGAAGAACGCGTAACGGCCGCGGGGCTTGACGATCGAGTTCAGCGCCTCGAACGTCACGCCCTCCATTTCGACGCCCCTCACGCTCCACCCGGTGACGCAGTGGAAGTCCAGCCTCCCCTTGAAGTTCACCATGCCCAGGAGATCCCCGTAGCTGAATTCCGCGCTCCTCTCGACCGCGCCTCCCACCCTCAACCTGTACCTCGCGATGTCCACCTCGGGGGGCGGAAGCGCGGAGTACCGTATGAAGCCCCTGATCCACCTCTGGCCCGGCGGCGTATCCACGCGCGCCGGAGGATCGATCTCCCATTTATCGTTGCCCGGAATTCCGCGCCGCCCCTGACGGGTGGGGCCGGCGCGGCCCCAGGGGCGTCCCGGCGCTGGGAGACTCGCCCGGTCCCCGATCAATTCACCGGCCACGGACGTCGCCCGGATTATTGGCTGAGCCCGGGGCTAAAATATGCGCGATGGGCAGCCGGCGCGTGGACGCCCCGCGGGAGGTCCTCCGCAGGATAGAGGAGGTGAAGGACTCCCTCCTCCCGAGGTACGGATGGTACCCGTCGGACCCGGAGTCCCCCAGGTGGTGGGGAGGGCTCTCGAGCGCGCTCGAGATAGCCGTCTCGGCCGTGCTCGTCCAGCTCTCGCGCTGGGACTCGGCCCTCGCGTCCCTGGAGGCGCTGCGGAGCGCGGGCCTCCTCGACCTGGGGAGGCTCGCGGCGGCCGACCCGGAGGAGGTGGCGCCGCTGATAAGGAGGTCCGGCATGCCGCTCGAGAAGGCGAGGAGGATCATCGGGATGGCGAGGGCCTCCGGGGGGACCGCGGATGGGCTGTGCGACAGGGAGAGGCTGCTCTCGGTGCGGGGCATAGGGGAGGAGACCGCCGACAGCATCCTGCTCTTCGCGTGCAACCGCCCCGTGTGGCCGGCCAGCAGGCTCGGGGTGAGGGTCCTCTCGAGGTTCGGGATGGAGGTGAGGGGAGGGTACGCGGCCTGGCGCGCATCGGTAGAGGGGGCGCTGCCCGGGGACCTCTACTCGTACAAGCTGCTCCACGCGGGGCTGGTGAGCGTGGCCAGGGCTTACTGCGCGCTCGGGAGGCCCAAGTGCGAGGGGTGCCCCCTCTCCGACGCCTGCCGCTACTCGGCGAGGAGGCGCCTGACCTCCCGAACGAGCTCCGGGAGCACCTCCTCGACCCTCCCGCGTATCACCAGGTCCGCCTCGTCGTCCATCTCGGTGGGCTCCCCGTTTATTATCGCGAGCCTGGCCCCGTTGAGCTTCGCCCTCAGGGGCAGGGAGTTCGCAGGGGCGACCGTCAGCGACGTGCCGACCGCGAGGAAGACGTCGGACGCGGTGGCGTAGCCGATCGCCCTCAGGAGCGCGTCCCTGGGCAGTGGCTCCCCGAAGAAGACCACGTCGGGGCGGAGCAGGCCGCCGCACTCGGGGCACCTGGGGGCCCTCCCGGTGGACCTGACCCGCGCCGCGGCGGACCGCATGTCGACCCTCGCGCCGCAGGAGGTGCAGACGGCCTCCCTGGTGGACCCGTGGAGCTCGACCACGTTCCTGCTCCCCGCCATCTGGTGAAGCCCGTCCACGTTCTGCGTCAGCACGGCGCAGAGCTTCCCCATGGACTCCAGCTCCGCCAGCGCCAGGTGCGCGGGGTTGGGCCTCAGGTCGGCGTCGGGCATGAAGTGCTCCACGAACATCCTCCACACCCAGTCGGGATCCTCCCGCAGCGCGCCCACCTCGAACCTCGAGGGATCCAGGGTGCGCCAGATCCCCCTGGGGCCCCTGAAGTCGGGGAGGCCGCTGGCCGTCGAGACGCCGGCCCCTGTGAGCGCGACCGTGCACTTGGAGCCGGCTATCCACCCGGCCAGGTCCCCTATCCCGCCCACGGTGGATCGCTCGGCCGCCGCCGTTATATAAGACGTGGTGGAAAACCTCGCCCTTCAGGGCGGGGTAGCTCACTTAAGGTGGAGGACGCGCACCGGCACGCCGTTGAGCACGGGGGTCCCCGCGTAGGGGCCGGCCGCTCCCCCCAGCAGGTCGTTGATGGGCCTCCCGTCCAGGTCGACGAGCGCGCTCTTGTACATCCACGCGACCCCGGGGGGGACCCCCGGGTCCCTCACCGCCCTCACCCTGGCCCTCCCGAGGCCCGTCTCGAGGATGACCTCCCCCTCCATCTCGCGGGTGTGTATGACCGGCTCCGGGCGCCCGTGGACCTCGCGGAACTGCGTGTTGGTGTACAGGGGATGGGACGTGAACACCAGCAGGAGCTCCCCGGGACCGGGGCTGGGGGGAGGGGATGGGCGCGGCAGGGGGAGCGCGTCGGGGACGCGCGGGGGCGGGTAGTTCCGGACCCTGGCCACGCCGGAGGACCTCAGCTCGCCCAGGGTCACGCCCGTGCCCCTGAGGGCCGCGTCGACCGCGTCCCAGGGATCCTCGTCCAGCAGCGGGTGCGATATCCCGGCCTCGCGCGCGATCGCCCGGATAAGGTCGGACTCGCGCATCCCGAGAGGCTCCGCCACGGGCGAGTTGTAGACGAGGTAGTCGTGCCAGTAGCTGTAGGCCACGTCCGCCTTCTCCAGGAACGTCGGCGCGGGCAGCACGACGTCCGCCGCCCTGGCAGTCTCGGTCCAGAACGGGTCGTGCACTATCAGGGATATGCGGCCCTCCTGGGCCGCCTCCAGTATGGAGCTCCCCCCGGGCAGGGTCACCGCGGGGTTCATGTTCCACACGTACACGAGCCCGACGCGGCCGGACTCCAGCTCCTCCCTGAGGCGCGCCATCCCCACCACGCGCGAGTTCCTCCCCATGTGATACCCCCTCAGGTAGTCGAAGTCTATGCCGAGGCCCATCGAATTGCTGTAATAGAATCCCCTCCTGAGGCCCACCAGCGCCGGTATGAGCGATATCAGCGATATGGCGTCCCCTCCGCCCGGGGAGCGCCCCAGGGCGAAGCCTATGAGCGTGAGCGGCTTCTCGCTCGCGTAGAACTCCGCCAGCCACCTCAGCTCCCGCTCGGGCACGCCCGTGGCCGAGGTCAAGGTCTCCATCGAGTAGCCCGCCGCGAATTCCTCCAGCTCCCGGCGGTGGATGACCTCGCCGGATGCCAGGCCCTCCTCCAGGAGGACCTTGATGACGCCGATGGCCAGGAAGGAGTCGGACCCCGGGCGAACGATGATGCTCTTCTGCGACCTCCTGGCGGTGTCGCTGAGCCGCACGTCGATCGACACCTTGGTCGCGCCCGATATCGACCTCCAAATGTGGGGCGCCGACACGCTGGCAGGGAACGCCCAGAGGACCGCGGCGCCGTAGCCGGGGAATTCCTCCGGAAGCGCCCCCGCGCTCGTGCCGTAGTGCAGCCTTATCGCGGCGTGCCCCTCGGCGGAGCATATCGAGTAATCCGTCCTGGAGGCGCCGATCGCGGTGAAAAGCCTGGCCGGGTAGTACCAGGTGAGGAGCCCCTGGTTGCCGTCGTAATCCACGTGCAGGATCCTGCCCGGATCCCGCCTCATCTCCTCGCCTATGAGCGATGCCGCGCGCCGTATCGCCTCGCCCATCTCGACCTCCCTCCCGTCGGCGCGCGCCGACTCTATCCTGTTGACGCGGTTCCTGGCGAGGTCCATCCTGCCCCTGGCGCACGTGAATCCGGACGTGGGATACCGGCCGATGGGCGCGTACGAGCCGTCGAAGATGCAGCCGTCGTAGCAGTCCCTAGTGCACGCTATCATGTTGGGCGCCCCGCGCGGGCGTCGG
>JGI20129J14369_1000027_pt1 | contig 23113 bp, 23 predicted proteins | sample MonGeyMetagenome_FD_14369 | JGI IMG/M metagenome (IMG submission 14369)
TTCATTTTGCCTTTTGGTTTATTATTTACTTTAACGCTCATAGGAATCCTTGCGTACCACTTTCTTCTTATGGTATCATAAAATATTTCAAGAGTTCCCTGCTTGCCAACCCACTTGAGCTTTCCGTTGAATTTAAGCCTTAGGTTGAAATCTATGAGGAATATTTCGTTTCCTTCAATCTTGTATCTGTCGTGTCTAATCAACAAAAATAAATCTTCTTTCTTTTTGTGTGGAGGCTTTGGCTTCATCAACTTATGCAATTTCCCTTCTTTCTTCTTTTTGCTAAGCTCGAAGAAAGATTTCCACGCAGAAGCGTTCTTTCGCGTTACTTGCTGAACGTTTGCCCCGTGCAACACAGCCTTATATTTATCATAAACGATTTTTTCTGTTTTATTAAAATCTACAGGCTAGTGCTTTTTGTACTGCTCAAGTCTTAACTTATTAACTTCGTTTCAACAATCAACAAATGACTTTCCAAGAGCTTTTAGTTTAGCTTTTATTTTCTTTTCCTGCAATGATGCGCACCGTGTTTGATCGACGCATGCTTTCTGTTATTTTATGCTATTAAAAAATATAAATACTTTTGCCTTTTTCATGAGAAACACGTTAGCAAAGTATTTCAGCATCCCCGCCTCTTCTAGAGGCGAGGTTTTCGTTCGTGTTGTAAACATGATAGCTTTTCAAATTCTCTAAACCTAGGTTTTGAGTCAAGAATCTTAACACCTGCGGGGTCCGGAAAAATTCTCGAAATAAAAGAAACGATTGGGAAGGTTATATCTGTATCTTTTAAAAACAGATGACAGAAGTTCTTTCCTGCCTGAACAAAAAAGCCTTTCAACGGGTACTTTCCTCGGGCGTTTAGGTAGATGAACNATATCGGCATAGAAAGATCTGTCACAATGCTGTAATTCAGAAACCAAAACCCGCGCTCCCGAAGTGGTCAAATGAAAGCTTTACCCTGAACTCAGCGCTGCCGCTGNACCACTTGAGGTATTCAAAGCTACCATCTGAAATTTCCGCGTTAGAATAGAGAACTTCAAATGGTCTAATGCACGCATCTTCAAGTTCCCATTTGTTATTTCTCTCGATGAGAAATTTTCCTTCCTCTATGATTATAGATCACTCTTTGCATCAAAATCATCGTTAACTTCTGGCATCGTTAACAAGATTGCATAAGAAGCTTATAATGTTTTTGAGAGTAAGATTTGCAAACATGAACAACATCATTGATAGTTATTTAATAATCAGATTATCCATTTTGCGTATGCTAAGGGCTTTCTTACTGCAATGCTTGTCCCTGTTGTGCAGGCTATCCAGCAGCCTGAGCACTGATCTACCCTTTTTTTCGCCTCTTCAGGAGGGTTAGAAAGCATCTCCATTATATCCCTTTCAAGGACATTCCCTAGAATTATGTCTGTCCTGGCACCGCAAGCTAGCAGGTTGCCCATTGGGTCGACTGAAAAGTAAAGTTTCATAGCATCGCAGATCTTAGGGGTTTTACCATCAAGATAATCCGGTATCAGCTCTATAAATTGTTTAGGAACAAGAACGCTTATTCCTGAAGCTTTCAGTTCGTTTATCTTAGTTATGAGTTTTCTTATGCTTTCATTTGAAGGGCCAACAGGAGGCATTACCGCTTGGACGTTTATATAATCNTAAAGCCCTTTTAGGTCGTCCAGCGCTTTCATTATATCTTCTGCGTTTGAGGGCATGACCACTGAGCTTATTCCTGTCCTTGCTCCGTTTTCTCTAAGAAGAGAAAGCGCTTTCTTAGCCTTGGCATATACTCCTCTTGCGCCTCTTACCCTGTCATGTACTTGTTCAGTGCCGTCTATAGATATTGTTATGTAATCAAAAGAGCCTGCTATTGCCGGCGCTCTTCTTTCATTTATAAGTGTCCCATTCGTGTTAACTCCAGTGATGCAGCCAAGGCTTCTTGAAAGCGATCCAAGTTCTTCCATATCCTTTCTTAGGAATGGTTCGCCACCGCTGAAGTCAAGGGTCGGAACCCCAGTAGCACATATTTTCCTTACCACTTCTTTTGCTTTATCTGTATCAAGCTCTGGCGCATGTCCCTGCCTTATGAAGCAGAAAGAGCACATGAGATTGCATCTGAAAGTGACAAAATAAGAAGCAAAAATTGGTGCGGGGGTTTTCCCAGCTCTAATGTCTATATACCTCTTTATTGTTCTCAGCCAGGCTTTGGGTCCTCCAATTTCTATGCCCATTTTACATAAGATTTTTATTTGAAGATATAAAAATTCTCAGATAAATCTATTGCAGAATTATTACTTCGATTATAGCTGATTTTTTTCTTGCTATTATATCGTGAAATACATAAGAAAAGAACTTTTCAATACAGCACCTTGTGACCTTTTTTAGCGCCATTTCTCTTTCCTCTCCATAAAGTATCCTTGCTCTTCCCTTGTAGGTTTTGCCCCTGCTCTTTCCAAATATAGTTGACGGCTCGATCAGCACTTCCGGGTTTCTCTTTATCCTCTTAACCTTCCCGCTTTCTGCACCAGTATGAATAAGTATCCTGTTTTCGTCTTTACCTACGAGCACCGTGGTCTTTACAAGCGTGCCGTCTTTTTTGTAAGTATATATGTTTGCATACTTTGACCTCATGATATCTTCAGGCATCACATAAGTTTTTAAAAATACGCAAATTTATAATTATTCTTTATGTTTTAAGCTGAAAAAGCTTCCATTTTTAAAAAAATTAACTGTCCAGTTTTTTCGCCATCCGCCACGCCTGAAGCACAAAAAGTGTTCCTGATACAATTGTTATGATTAAGCTTATCCACGTGAACGGACTAAGAGCGCCTAGTGCAACCTGAAGCATTGACTGCGGCAACGCTATAGGGCTTATCATCTTCAGCGGTATTATTATACCAGGAGTTGCGATTATGCTTGCAACGCTAATTAATGTACCAGCAACTACAGCTATCATTGCAACTGATCTAACGTTCTCAGACAGGCTTTTAGAGCTTTTCCTTGTGAACCTACTTATGTAAGGGAAGGCCAGAATCAGAACGCCTATGATCATTATAAAAACTCCAAGGTCTGTAAATATAGAATAGGTTGGCTGTACAGGAGGAAACGGTGCGGGCATCACTGCAGGATACAATATGCCAAAAACAGAGGCGATCAAGCTCAGAACCACGCTAACCCCAAGAAACACTGACCTCAGGAAAGATCCGGAGCTGAACCTTCCTGTGATAATAGCTGCTATCAACACTATCAGCGAAAGAATAACTAGGTAGAACTGGGCTGGAGTTACCCAGGAAGGCGTTACGTTATTATAAGTTACAGTGAAACCTATGTTACCTGAATAGTTCTGGGGGACTGAATAAGGCAGCTCATTTACAGGTATCTGTAAAGGTATAGGGTACTGCATGGAGGTCTGCACAGCTGTAAGCATGTAAGATGACCCGTTTTCAAAGATTATGTATCCATGACTAGTGCCAATTGTGCCTGCTATATCAGGTGTAGGCCCTAGTATTATGGGCGGTCTTGGTTTCTGGTTGAAATTAAAAGCATCAAGCGGCAGGTTGGCATCAGCTATGTTTTTGTTGAGGTACGGAAGGTTCCAGTTCCATTCAACAAACTTTAAAATGCTATAATGGCTGAGGACCTGGTGATCTATATAATCTTCCTTAGCGTATGGAGATATTATAAGGCATGCTGTCCTGAGGCCAAGCCCATAGCTGTTTATCTGAGGTGGTGGACATGATCATAAAATCCTCCTTCGTCGTCCCATGTTACGAATATAACTGAGCTATTCCACTCTGGGCTATTCATTATAGCGTTTATCACATTAACTGTCCACATCTCAGAATAAGTTATGTTGTCAGGAGGATGATCAGAAATACCCTCAGCTATGCCGTAGTCATCCATGAATACATAGGCCGGAAGAGTGTTGTTCTTTAACATCTGATAAAATACAGAGATGTTGTAAACATGGTCCATCATTGCTGGATTTCCTGCAAAATTCTGAATGTTTGCAAGCCAGCCAATTTCGCTAGAAGGAGGAGACACTTCAGTGCTGTAAAGCCCGAAAACGCCCCAGCTTATGTTATACTGTGACAGCTGATAAAAGATGGTTTCATTCAGCGGAAGATACGGAGGCGGGCTTATATCGTTGCTGACTACTGTTGTGCCGCTCCAGAGACCCAGGAAGTTTGGAAGCGATTCTGTCATTACAGCAGTAAAGTAGTTGTCGCACAGCACGTACTCTTCAGCATAATCCCAGTAAAAAGGTATCTGATTATAATCTATGTAAACCATCGACTGGGGGCCTGAATATGCAACAAAACCGTCCATCCTGCCGTAATCCCAGTCCCCGTGATAGTCTACCCATCCTTCGCCAGGGTCCTGCTGAATTGGGCTGTTGGCGTATGTCAGCTTAGTGTAACCAAATACAAACCCGAGGCCTGGATAGTTAGGTACTTCTACTTCCATGTTTAACACGCCATCAGGAATAGACAGCTCTTTAACTATAGGATTGTTCTTTAAAGCGTCGTTGTGACCGTAAGGGTAGGTGCCAAAAATGTTATCAAAGCTCCTGTTCTCTTTAAATATTACTATTACGTGCTTTATAGGCGTCTTTGTCTGGCCCTGCGCATGAACTGAGTAAAGAGAAGCGAGTGGAGAGGAAAGCAGTATAAGAATGACCGCTGCCAAAGGTAAGAACTTTAATGTCTTACCGCTCATTGCAATACTTTAATAATGAGAAAAGAATATAAAAACATTTCTCTGCTGAACCTTAGAAGTAGTTATAAATCAACACGCAAATACATATTTGTTTTAAAAATATTTATTGAGTCGTTTTATTTTAAATTATTTGAAAAGGTAATAGGGATTGCGTGCTATGTTCCTGGGCTGTACTACTATATAATGTACCTTTCTAAATACGATAAAACTGCAGTAGAGTATCACTTAAAGCAGTGACACAGAGCCGACTGGCTTAATTATTTAGAAGAGCATGAGCTTCGCGGCTTATAAGAAAAACAAACAACGTTGAAGACGTGATCAAGATTCTTGGAACGTATCTACAAAAATACGGAACAGAAAAGAAAAAAACGTCTGCACAAACAGAAAGTAATGCCAAAGTAAACTGTACAATATACAGGTTGGAGTTTATAAGTTCAAGTCATGCTTTCGGATAAACATAATAATTGATATTTTGTTTTTCTGACCTCATCACTATCTCAATGAATTATGGTTTTGAGGTCTTAAGGGTTACACCCCTTTATGGTGTTACTCTGTCAAACGCCGGCTCAAAAGCTTTAACCCTCATGAGGTTTTCATTCCATGGTTATTGATTTTTTCAGTGAATGACACCAAGTGAACCATCCTAACCTTAAGTACAGTTTCTTGTTCATCGATAAGCTTACGTGGGAATACTTTGCAAAGTCATCCGCGGCTTCTCACCTTCGTTCCATAGGGAAAGCTCATCCTTCAATATTACGATTACTGAAGCCACATTTCTGTCTAAGTTATAACAGGGGCATGTGAACTCAAACATGTTAAGCTTACCGTATGTCCTGCAAACAGGACAAACTCCTGTCGCCTTATCAAACCTTATTAACATGTGTGCCAGCCTTTCTCCTAAGGTTGCCCCTCCTATCTCTGATCTTAGCGTTCTTCTCTAAGTTGGGCACTAGCAATGTAAATTTTTTGTCAAACAAAAACCTTCTATGAGGGGTATTTAAAGCTCAAAGAAGTGGACTTTCGTCCTTTTAATCCCTAGCAGTTAAAGTTTTGACCGGTTTATCCATCTTTTCGTAAAATAGTATGCCATGACTGATATAACAAGAGATATAATAAACACATACATATATGTTATGTAAACTATTGAAAAATAGAAAGTTATGCTAAGCAGGATCATGCCTGCAAATATAATGAGTTTGCTCTTCATGCTTGTTATCTTTATAGTTGATAATGCGACGAGCAGTAGGCTGAACACATAAAATAGAGTATCTGCAGCATAAGCTATCTCCATTGCGTTGTACGTAAGAGCAACACCTGAATAACCAGATATAAATGCAACAAAGTATGAAATGATCGCAGAAATGATTGCCAAAATAGTACTAAAAACTATAGCTTTATCTGGGGATCTGAACTTTAAATGAACAGAGCTTAAAAAACGAGGCATAAGTCTTTCTCTTGACATCCCGAAAAGCATTCTAGCAGTTGCGTTCAGCGTGGCAAGGTAGGAGCCTAGGACGCTAATTAGAACGCTAACTGCAAAAAGGACCTCTCCCGGATAACCCAAATAGTCTCTTATAAGGGAATATACCGGATTTGGACCGGCACCTTCTGCAAGGTTTACAAAGCTGTTTATGCTTTTAGGAGTTATCCCTATGTCAATAAGTACAGAATATAAAACGAGGATATAAAGGAAGCCCATCATAAGCGTTGCAACCAGAGTTGCCCATGGGACAGACCTTGTTGGATCCTTAGCTTCTTCTGAAATCATGGTACTTACCTCAAAACCCATGAAATATGTTATTCCGAAAATCAGCCCCGCGCTTATGGCTCCAAGTATGGCTGATGGGCTTGATTGAAAAGTTGCCTGCAATGTGAAGGGATAAAGGGAGAGGGCTGAAAAATGACTTGCTATGCTTATAAAAGAAAAAATAAGAAGAGTAACTATCTCTATAGATGTTAATATCACTTCTGCCTTCACACTAGGCCTGATTCCGAGGTATGCTATTACAAACGCAACAATAACTGGTAAAGCGACGAAAAAAATAGGATTAACGTTTAAACCTGTTACGGCATAAACGCTTTCATAACCAAGATAACCAAAAGCTATGGCTTCAGAGCCTATACCAAGTATGCTGTAAAAAATAGTATAAACTATACCGTTTACAAAGCCTGCTGCCTCGCCAAGGTTTCTCCTTACATAATCATAAAAGCTTGCTGCATTAACATACTTTCTTGAAAGAACATATATAGCGTATACTACAGGAAGTATTCCAAGCAACGTTATAAGCATAGCCAGAGGCGCAGCGCCGTAGCTGTATCCTAATATGAGCGCAGCACCAGAAGCTATGCTGTAGGCCGGAGCCTGACCTGCAAGAGAGTTATAAAGAGTTTCCAGAAAGCTTACTGAAGATCTCTTTAATGTTCTGGTTTCAACGCTGTTCTCCTGCATAAAGTAGGTTTATAACAAATGATATAAAAAAAACTCGTTTATGTATAAATTTTTATATAAGCATTTTATGTTATAATGTTGGTTAGAGCTACCCAGCCATTTTACACGTGTTTTCTGACAAAAAGATAAAATAATGAGCTGTGTTTATGTTAAATTTAGTTAATAAAACGTTTAATAACATTATAATTATATATTATATATTGAATATTGAGCTAACATCCTCTCCATCTTAAAGGGGAAACTTATTATTATCTTTATAAAATATTTTTAAACCAAATGAGTTATAAAACTTAATGGTTTTTAGTTTTTAAAAGATTTAAAAAGATCAGGCTTGAAAGCTTGGCTTTTTTGGTTTTAAAAAAAGGCCAATAACCACAACTATGCCGCCTACGATCATCAGTATTCCGCCCACCATTACCATCAGGATTGAGAAAACTGCACCGCTTGGAGATATAACAAGTACAGAATAGTAAATGGTAATGGGTCTGCTGTAGTTATTCATTGCATAAACGCTTTGAGAACTGCTCTCCGTATTGTAAGATTCGAAAACAAAGTTGCCGTTAACCTTCGTCACGTTGAGCTCGTTTCCAATCAACTTTAGCGCAAGTAAAGGCGTATCATTATAAACACCCACGAGCATTTTTCCTGGAGGAACTGAGCCAAGCATTATGCTAGAATTTGGCTCGATAGTATAAGAATTTTTAAAAGGCAATAACTCCCCCAGGTTAAGTGCGCTCTTAAAAGCATATGGAGCAGCAAAGAATAGTGTAGCCCCTATCAAAAGTAATATTATACCTGAAATTAGAACGTTCTTTCTCATACCTCATAACCTCATAATTAAACGCAACGCTATTTGAATGTTTGTATTCTTAAAAATCTTCTTTTGCAATTTAAAAAATAATATTTATTAATAAACATCATAATAAAAAATAGCATATGAACGATTACGAAAAAGCGTCAAGCGGATCTTTTTACCTGTTTCTTAGCCAGGTTATAGCTCTTATAGGAGGTATAGCTGCGCTAATTATCTTTTCTGCTTATATAGAGGCAAACCTTACTCACCTTGGAAATATTTCAAACATAACGTCGATTTATGGTTTTAACACAACAAGCGTTACAGCATATAATGCATCAAATCTGGTAGCGCACATGCCAATAGCGCTGATAAAGGAAATGCTGGGAGCGTTTATCGTTATCGTAGTGTTCGCCACGGCTGTTGGGTTTACTGAAATCCTGCTTATGGTCTATGGCTGGAAAAAACTTTCATCTTTTAACAACAGCGATTACCACACGCCGTATATTGGATCGATACTGAGCTTTATAGGCTTCATTCTTATCATGCCAGCTACTCTATTTGTGCTGATTAGTGTAGAGACTTCTTTCGAATCCCTTTATGCATTCCATACTTTACCGCCTCAGTTACTGGCCATGACTCTTACTGCAGCAATCCCCATTTTCTTGGGCATCTTAATGCTGCTAGCCGGTTATATAATGGTGCTTATTGGTTACTGGAGGTTGGGTTCACAGTTCAGATCATCACTTATAAAGGCTGCCATAATATTGTTAATAATATCTATAGTTATCTCATTTTTCAGCGCGCTTTTACTGCTTCTTTCTCAGGTTCTTGAGCTAATTTCTGTTTTACTGCTAACTGTAGGATTGTACTCCGTAAGTAAAAAGGCAAAGCTGATGGAAGGGCAGCCGGTTCAAAGCTCTTGAAAATCTAAAAATGTTTTAAATCTTTTTCAAGAAGCCTCATCACAGATATGTAAACTTCTCTTCCTACTTCTGAACCAAGAGGAGTAGCTGTACCTGCAAAACGGACTTTTTCCGAAAGATGTGATGTCCCAGCAGCAACGGCATCGGTAACAGTGCCGGTTATCCTGAGTCCATAATCCATCAGCGCTCCGCATTTAGCTTCTGTTATAACTTTTACAATTTCTACAAGGTCATTAATAGAAAGCGGTTCATTTATAAAGACAGCTGTATTATATCGTCCTCCCTGCGTGTTTGCCAGTGCCGTTTATCCCAAGGGAAACAAAGTACTTAATGCCGTTAGATTCGAAGAACTCGTAATTCTTGGCCGCTGTTATGAATACAAGCGTCGAGGCATCTAGAGCTTTATGAACCTTTATTTCTGCTATGGGATCAGGGTTGCTGTAATCTTCTGGCACCGTTATGCTCAAGAGTTTTCTTATATTTAAAAAACCAACAGGGTATATTGCCGAGCTAAGTGTACTATAAGCTTTGCCGAGGTCAAACTCATTGTAAGAAATGATCATACGCTTTTTTTTGCAAGATAGCCAGCTGCTGTCTCCATTGGGGCGTACTCAAAGTTCCAAGCAATGCCGTCTTCTTCTTGGAATTCCCTTATTTTTTCAAGAATGTGGTCCGCTAAGATCTTGGCTAACTGTAGCCCTTCATCACTCAGTATTCCATCCTTTATCCCAAAATTGATCAGACCTTCATGTCCTCCTCCAAGTGAAATCGTGTTAAAGTATGTGTTGAGCGACCTGTCGACATAGTAAAAGAATGTAGGGTAAAGATCTTCGTGCTCTAAAATGAACTTTCTCTTTTTGTTCAGAACTTTTCTCGTTTTTTCAAGAAGGAAGTCCTGATGATCCGTAAGCCCATTAACATCGCCTTTATGTAAATAACCCAGCCTGTTAAAGTTGATTGTGATGACGCATATGGAACCTACTCCTGAAACATTTCCAAAAATCGATCCGGTATGAGGCACTTTAGTTAGCTCCTGCAGGTCCACCTGAAAGCGACAACAGAAAGACCTCTGCAACTTTGGGTCTCTGGCTTCAAGGTTTTCAACTTTTTCACGCCATCTTTTGTCCATAAAAGGTTTACTTACGTAATTTTCTAGGTATACTCTGCCAAAGTTATCCATAAGGTCAAGCAACGCGTTAAATACAGGTGAATTCCAGTCAAAATCATCAGTAATGTAGACCGTGATTAGCGGGAAAGTCCATGGTTTGCCTTCAGAATCCCCCCGAGCCATTACTTCAAAGAATGCCATGTTAACCTCATCATATATTTCTTTAGGAATAACACTAAATGTTACAGTACTTAAGCTGTATTTTCTACCAATGAATATTGGCTCTTCTACAAGTGCTGGAGCTGGACCTCCGATAGTAACGGTAACGTTGGTGAAAGGTGAATTGCCACTCCTGAAATCTAAGTTTACGTTATAAACAAAAGACTGGAAAGCATTCTTTATTTCATCGTACGTTAGATCCTTTTTCTGTCTTTCATACCAAACATAAGCAGCTGCAACGGTTGTGAGATCGTTTAATGCAACTGCATCAGAAATTTCCTGACTTACCTTTAGTATGAAATTTGCGCTCTGATCAAGGAACGATTTAAGGTGTTTTGGCGGTTTTGACTTTACGAAAAAACTGTTAAGGGACTGCAATCCGTGTTTCATTATATCTACTGCCGAAAAACCAGCACAGTAAGGGCTCAGCATACTCATTTGATGATGGTACCACCAGCCTTCTTCGTGAAGAAGCCTTTCTTCTTCATTCAATTTAAGATAATATTCCTTTTGAACATATGCAAATATTATGCCTGCCATCGCAGGTAGACCATAAATTAAATTTGCGTTATGCCTGCTCAAATCATCTTTTGCTAAATAATTTTCAACTAATGAAAATATTTTTTCGAAATTGGATATGGTTGTTTCCATGTTGGATGGATTTTCCATCCAACTAATTAAAATTTCTCGTTAAAAATTTTTGGCTTAATCAACAGAGTATATCAAATGCACTTCGTTTCCGCATTCACATACTTGCGCACTTTTTAGCTTAAGTAATGGTCCTTCTGACGTTGTAGTGAATCCTTCACCTTCAAATATACTTCTACCGGCGCCAAAAACGTAAGGCGATACAGTAACTCTAATTTCATCAACAACACGTGAGCTTATTAATGACCAGTTAAGTTTACCCCCACCTTCAACCATAATTTTCCTGTATCCCATTTCCCATAACATTTCTGTCGCGTCTTTCATATTCACTACAGGACCTTCACCAGCTATTACAACCTTTACACCTTTTGCCTTAAGCGTATCTATCAACTTTTTCTGTGCTGCAAGAGTCGTTATAACCACCGTTTTTTCCGGGTTTTCTGTGAAAACCCTCGAATCGAGCGGAGACCGAAGCAATCCGTCAACGATTATTCTGTCAGGGTTGCTTCCTTTTACATATTTCAGCTTAAGTGAAGGGTTATCAACGATTACAGTTCCGGCGCCAACCATAACAGCATCGCTTTCCGCCCTTAAAGTGTGCAACCTTATCAGGTCATACTTGCAGCTCAGGTTTGAATAACCTGTTTTGCTTGCTATCCTACCATCGACCGTCATTGTCGAAAATATTATAATACGAGGTCTCAAACAACGCCGACCCCCACTACAGCTTCAGGTCCTCCCCTCTTGACAATTGACCATGCGACGTCTCTAGATCTTTCAATTGCAAGCATTTTTGAATTCAGTAAAATAAAAGACGCCACGTTTCCTTTGCTAATGGATGTATCTTCAAGCCCAAAAATTTTTAGCGGGTTTAAAGTAGCCATCCTGATAACCTCTAAAGGCCTGTTAAATTTTGGGTCTTGATGCCGCAGCAGTAATGCTGTCGTTTCCATTTCTCTCCAGACATCAGGTTTTATCCATCCAGCATTGTCAGTACCAAGCGCAAGCAAGACGCCCTCATCGAGCATGCTCAATATATCGGGCGTCCCAGCTGAAAACCACAAATTTGACCTCGGACACAGCACTACGCTCACGCCGCTATTTGCAAGCTCTTTTATTTCTTCTCTGTTCAGATGTGTGCCGTGTACTATAGCAGTAGGCCTGAGCAGCTCAAGAGCTTTTTTTAAATCGTTCATTTCATGAAGATTTCTGGTTTCAGATATGTGCACAAGTATTGGCAAACCCCTGTATTTGTTGCCAAACTCTACAAGTTCCTCCTTTGTATATGAAATTACATCTGGCAGACCTAGACCATCAATATGACCGTGAATTTCGCCCTTGCTGTCAGGCCTTCCTAGAACTATATGCTTTATTTCTTTACTTACCCTGGCCTGATCTGGGTCACTTTCTACAAAGTCAGCCAAAGCGACCACCCCTGATCTGCGGCTGAACTTAATGACTTCAATTCTGGCATTCTTAATAGTTTCAGGATTAGTTTGTCTTAAAAGCCTGTGTTTTAAACCATCAGGAGGAGCCACAAGTTCTTCAAGGGTTAACCAGTTTCCAGCTTCGGGGAATGCATAATCCGCTGTATGAACGTGAGAGTTGATAAGGGGAGGCATTGCTATGTAATCTCCTTTTCCACTTCTCCTTTCATAGATGTCAGCTATTCTGCCTGACTCATCAATTTCTATGTTAACGTTCTTTACAAATTCTAGTTCTTTACCTATAAAAGCGCCTTCTAGTTTGAGGGTGGTCATGGCGCTTTTATTACCTTAACGTGTTTTCCCCTGAACTTTCTTATAAATGCAAGCGCTTCAGCTGCAAGTTTCAGGCTTTCCCTTGCGTTTACCGCTACGCCAATCCCTATTTTTACTGATTCAAGTTCAAGATTTTCCAGTTTTTCCAGTGAATCTTCGCCCGCAAAAAGAACAACGTTATCTCCCCCCAAGTACGCTGATACTCCCTCAACTTCTTTAGAAACCATGTTGACCGATTTTATCAGTTCGTTCACCTGCGCCATCGCTTCAACAATGGTCCCCGATTCAAGCCTTCTCAGGTACGAATCTATATCAAAGTGTGCCGCAACGAGCCTGCTTCCATCATCCTCAATGAACGATGTCTGCCAAGCATTAAGGGTTTTTAACCTTCTGAACGCTTCCCTTTCAGCGTTAACAAGCGTTTTCCCTGTTGCACTTGAAGCCCTGAAAGGAACTGGTGATATGCTTTTCATTGTATCGTATATTTTGTTATGAGCCTCTTGATTGATTCCGTTCGCTATTATGAGCATATGATGAAACGTCATCGGAACAAGAAAGCCACCGTGTTCGGATACAGCTTTTTGCAGCTCTGAGTACAATCGGTGCTGAACTGTCTGTACCTTCCATTCTCTGTCAGTCCCTAGCCCAGATATCCATTCTTCATAGTTAAGAAGTTCAATTACAGTTACCTTCATGCTCTGTACCTCCACTTCCTTACCATTTCCCAGTAATTACCGAATTTTGTCTCATCATATTTTATTGTTTCAAGCGGAATAGGTGTACTGCTTTGTATACCATCGAACACTTTTAGCGTTCTGTAAACGGTGTCCCTCTGAGCGGGAATTCTTCCCGCTTCCACAATCAGCCTCCTTATTTCAACTGGTGACATGAACTGACCGTGCGCGGCACCTGCCATTGATGAAATATTTTCATTGATAAGCGTACCTCCAAAGTCGTTTGCCCCAAAGTCAAGTAGCATCTGTGCAAACCTTGGGCCTTCCTTGACCCAGGACACCTGTATGTTCTTTATGTATTTGTTGAGTACCAGCCTCGATGTTGCGTACAGAGCCATAACTTCAGATGCGCTGGGTGGCCCGCCAACAACTTCCGCTAGTTTAGTTCTGTAAGGTATAAAGCTGAGCGGCACAAACTCGGTAAAGCCGTGCGTTTCTTTCTGCAATTCCCTTATCAATACAAGATGCTTAGCCCTCTGTGCATCGCTTTCAATGTGTCCGTACATTATTGTAGCTGTCGAAGGAATTCCTTGTCTGTGAACCTCTCTGATGATGCTGATCCATTCGCTAGAACTAATCCTTCCGGGCGAAATTTTTTTCCTTACAGTGTCATCAAGGATTTCTGCAGACGTGCCCGGAACGCTATCTAGCCCAGCGTCTTTTAGCGTTCCGATGAACTCGCTATAACTCATGCCAGAAAGCTTTGAGCCATACCATATTTCTTCTGGCGAAAAAGCGTGCAGATGAATTTCCGGCACTCTGGACTTTATGGCTTTCAGCACTTTAGGATAAAATTTCCAGTCCATCTTGGGTGGAAGCCCTCCCTGGATACATACTTCTGTAGCGCCTAGATTCCAGGCTTCTTCGGCCATTTTTACTATCTCTTCAACAGGTATAAAATATGCTTCTGGGCTCCTGTAATCTCTGCTGAAGGCGCAAAAGCTGCAGTTAAGTATGCAGACGTTGGTGTAGTTTATGTTTCTGTTTACAACATAGGTTACTATGTCCCCCACAGTTTTTTTTCTCAGATAATTCGCCGCAATGCCAAGGGCAAGCAGATCCTGGTTACGGGACTTTAATAGCAGTTCTATTTCATCAACGTTCAGGTCATGGCCAGCCATGGCCTTTTCAACGACTCTAGCCCTCTCTTCATCAGAGAATAGCCCTAGAATATCAGCAATATCAGCGTCCATTATAAACTCAACCTCCTGATAACGTCAGCAACGCGTTCCTCGATAAATCCCTGTTTATTTATGAATTCCCTGTAAACGGGCAACCTTTTCTTAAGTATATAACCGTGGCTTTCACATTCTTTTTCCAGGTTTTTGATGTCAGGCCAAGGATACGAGGAGTTTACGTAATCAATCGTCAGCGGCGAAATTCCGCCCAAATCATTTCCCCCTGCTTTTATCACGCTCCAGCATGGAACCAAGTTTGGAGGAGCCTGAATGTTCATTTCAGGTCCCAGCACAAGCCTTGCCAGAGCTATAGTTTTCTCGACAATTTCAAGCGAAGGTCCTTTCACGTTCTCCATTGGAGTTCCCTTCTCAGGTCTGAAAGGCTGTATTATGACCTCTTGGATATGTCCGTATTTTTCATTGAGCTCCCTGATTGCAAACAGAGAATCTATTATATCCTCCGGTTCTTCGCCTATTCCAAGAAGCAGGCCCGTAGTAAACGGTATCCTGAGCTTTCCAGCTACCTCCATCATCTTCAACCTCAGGTAAGGATTTTTACTCGGAGAAAAATGATGCGGCCCCCCTTTTGCAAACAGCTTTAAAGATGTGGATTCTAGCATAAGACCCATGCTGGCAGAAACCTTTTTTAGCTTGACCATTTCGTTTTCTTCAAGCAATCCAATGTTTATGTGAGGGAGAAGGCCATGTTCCAAAGCAATTTCAGCTAGATGCATGACATACTCAGCTGTTGAGCTGAATCCGTTTTTGTTCAAAAAAGATCGAGCTTCGCTGTACCTCCTTTCAGGCCTTTCACCTGCCATTATTAACGCTTCCGTACAGCCTAGTAAAGCACCAGCCCTGATTAGCTCTAATGCTTCTTTCTCTTTTATGTAGCCTCCACCATCCTCAGGCTCCTTTCTGTAACCGCAGTAGGAACACCTGTCACTGCACAAGTTTGATACGGGTAAAAATACTTTTCTTGAGTATGTGATAACTTTCCCTTTTGCAAAATCCCTTATAGCAGCCGCTGCTGAAAGCAAGCTTTGGGCGTCACCCTCAAACAGTTTAAGCGCACTAGCTTTGTCAATGTTTTGATAATTTTTAAGTCCTAATGTCAAGCTAATATGTATATTTTCATTTTTTTCCATGCATGCTTTCTAGAGATGTTTGTTTATAAGCTTTTTACAATACGATAAACATAATTATACAAAAAGGTATAATTAGATTTACTTAATAATATAACATTACGCTAAAATGAGACAAATTTACTTTACTTTTTACGTTGCACGCTAAATGTTAACCGTTTTTATCTGAGTTTCTTATCGCAGTTTACAGCAGTTTAAAACCTTTTAGCGCATAGCGTTTTAATGTTTATGCGAGCAATAAACAACAACCTGCGATCTAATAGAGGTAAATCACATTATGCATTAATGAATCACTGAACAGATCCATGGAAATACGTTCATTGCTTAAAGAGTCTGTAAAGTTATAACTCTAGCTTCTTTGATGAATTCATACGTAAATGGCACAGCTTCTTTTTTAAACCAGTGCAAACAAACTGTCAGGAAAACATGAAGCTTCAGGGCCCCGATAACGTATTAGAGTACAATTAATACATAATACATTATAAATAAAGAAAATAAAAGGTGATGACACTTTTAGAAAGCCTGTAATCGTTGCCATGTACTGGCACGACATAATGTATTGCGATCATAAACCCGAAGGTGTTAATGGAACAAAATCAAAAAATGGTACAGCCTGGCGTAGCAGTTCGCAACAGCATCTGTTGTAATCAATGATAAAATTAAGCGAATTTGGAAAATCAGCACATTTGAGTAGCCCGCTTGACTGTTATAGAGCTATTTTTTAAAGCAAAAACAACTCATAAAACTGTTAAGCTGACAATTTTATAATAAAATCGGACAAAAGTTTTGATCGGCTGTAAGCAGCAAAGCTTTCAGCTTTTGTAGGCAAAAGTTTAATTTTTTAAAACTCGCCGGGGGCGGACTATTACCTTTCAAGTATTTTTTCCGTCCCATTTATTCTTTAATTGCACAAAGCAAAATAAAAAGCTTTTGGTCAAAAATTAAGCAAAGGTTACTTGTCCTTTCAGAAGGTCAAAATCGCGTTTAAAAATACAATGAGATAACAAAAGCACAAAACATTTAACAAATTTTTTATCTATTGTTAAGGAGTGGATAGTTCGCAAATGGATTGATTAANTTTTNAGTTTTGGNCATTCTATTTCTTCAAAGTATTCATCTATTTTACTCTTGAATATTCCATTAAGTGTAGGGACTTTTTTACTTTAAGACATAAAGGTTTTGAAGCCACATTGCCGATAAATTAATAAGCAGCTCACATGGGTAAAACAAAGCTATATGGCATTAAACCAAAGTTAATCAAAAACCAAAAATCATTATATCTCTATTGTTATGAAATACCATTACCTGCGGGAGTACTGAACGACGCAAAAATATTTAAGGAAGTGTTGTCTCATTAAAATTATAGTATAGATGAACATATATGAACTAAAGTTAAAGTTGTATCACGATTCGTGTTGGAGCACTATTACATCTGACTACAATTTGAGCGTTCAGGTAAACTCTGTCATGTATTATCCGTTCGAAAGTAAGCTTGTAGCGACTGCTACAATTAATGCCGAAAACGAGAAAATTCTTAATGAATTTGTTAATCATTTTAACAAAAGTTATCCTTCTAAAAGAAAAGTTAAATACATTGTTAAATTTAAAAAGAATGGCGTTTATCTAATATATTTTGAATCAGAATATGACCTTAGTGTTTCAAGCATAATTTATGAAACAAAAATTCCTTATTGGAAGGAAAAAATAATCAATGGAAATGAGAATTGGAGAGTTTTAGTTTTTGGGAAAAATCAGCTTAATGTACTTCTCGAAAGATTAAAACAAATAGCTAAAATAAAGAATTTCGAAATTAATACGATTGATCCTTTCAAGTTAAGTCCTGAATCTGTTTCTATTGAAATTTTGTCCAAAAAAGAAAAAGAAATAATTCTAAAAGCATATGAGTTAGGTTATTATGATTGGCCACGCAGGGTCGACTTGGACAAATTATCAAAAATGTTTAACATAAGCAAAGTTGCATTGCTAAAAAATCTTAGAAAAGGAGAAGAAAAAATAATCAAAAAAATATTGATGGAAACTAATTAAGGTTTATTTTGCAAGCAGCGATGCTAAAGCTACCATTATTATGCCTATTATGAACAGTATAAACATTAGCGCAATCAGATACCAAGCAGACCTAGGTGCGCCCTTGAGCTCCTTCCATACGAAAACTCCCCATATAGCCGATATCATAGTGGCGTTTTGTCCAAGAATATAAGATATAGTAACTCCTGCTACAGGTGATGAAATGAAGTTCATGACAGTAGCGGTGCTCCAAACAAACCCTCCTAATAAAGCCCATAAATGCCACGATGTCTTACCTTTAGTCCAGTTAGAGAGGCTTGTTGGCTGATCACCTGGAGTTAATGGCTTTTTCATAAAAATCGGAATGAATATGAAACTGCTTATCATGGCCCCAAGCGTTAGGAATGTAGCTGCTGAATAGCTGTCGATTGCACCTACTCCAGATATTGAAAGGGCAAAAAGTGGATCAAAAATTCCTATTAAAATTCCAAGTATTACGCTCAATATCAACCCTCTCCTGATATATTGACTTTGACGTTTTTCTCCGCTTGCTTTTCCTTTTATGTTATAAGCTAGCGCGTCCGTTATTATTGCTATCATCACTAAAGCAAGACCGCCAAATTCAAGCCACGCAACTCCGTAAGGCCTTACAATATAAGATAGTATTGCGCCAATCACCAGAGAAAGTCCTATACCAACTGGAAATGCAAGGCTGAACCCAGCCATAGCTATCGCAGCAACTAGAAGTATGTTACCAGCGTTCCAAACTATGCCAGCCAGAAAAGCCCAGAATATATGTATAGGGGTTGCAGAAGCTAAAGCTTGAAATGAATTAAGTCCTGTTATTGGATTGGGTATTAGACCAAGCGTTACTTGATAAAGCAATGCAAACACAAAAAGTCCGATGGCGTACGTTAAATAGTAAGATTCAAACCTCCATCCATTAGTACCTTTCATAGTATTTGCCCATGAGCCCCAGCCTATCATATTAATTACTAAAAGTCCAAGCGCAATTGTCACACTTGTAGGCAGCCAACCACCCATCATGGTTTTGTATTCACCCTTTGAGTTCCTTTAACGCCGGTATGACCTTCTGTCCCCACACTTTAATGAATTTTTCTTCGTCAGGACTAGAACTCAAGTATTGTACATGGGTAAAACCTGCATCTAAATACTCTTTAGTCTTTTTTATTGCCTCTTCGGGATTTGTGACTATCATCCAAGCCTGAGCGATGTATTCTTTTGCTATCATCCTTCCAACGCTTTCAATTACTCTAGGATCATAAACTCCATAATTGAAGAAGAACGGCACTAAAGCTCCGGCCCAGAATCTTGCTCCTTCAACAGCTCTATCAAAGTCTTCATCGTACGAAACTATTATCTCTATAATCTTTTCTAACGTTGAAGGATCTTTGCCGGCATCCTTTGCGCCTTTTTCGAATGAAGGGAAAAGTTTAGTCTTATAATAGTCAAAAGGCGCAGGAAGCGTTAATAGCCCATCTGCATATTTGCCTGCCAAGTATGCGGTCTTTGGACCGTTTGCCGCGATATAAACTTTAATTTTTGTTTTTGGTTTAGTGTACAAGTTTGCTGTGCTTAGACTAAAATATTTTCCTTTGTATGTTACGAAGTCTTTTTCCCACAGCATCTTTATTATTTTTACCGCTTCCTCTAACCTTTCTTGTCTAACTTTTATTGGAGGCCATGGAAAGCCAAGAGGCGATTCGTTCATTGCCTCACCAGTAGCTAGAGTTAGAAATGTCCTGCCAGGAAACATTTCATCAAAAGTTGCCCAAGCTTGTGCTATAAGCCCTGGATGGTATCTGTAACCTGGAGGAGTTACACCTGTTCCTATTTTGATCTTTTTAGTCGATGCAAGCGCTGCGCCTATCCACGCCCATGCTTGACCCCCATTTGCGTTTGTATGAGCCCACGGGTGAAAATGATCGCTTGACCAAACGTCGTCGAAGCCGTATTGCTCAGCGAGCTTTACATGCTCTAGCAAAGTTGAAGGACTGTATTGTTCATGTGCAGCAAAATAACCAACAGGTAATGTGTTGTCCATTTTAATTTTTGATATTTTCATAAAATTATATTTACTTTTAGGTTAATATGTTAACCGTTTACAATAAATATTCTGCAATAAATTTAATATTATATATGCAAAACGATAAATATAAAGAATTAAGTATACAAGCTTCTAAAGAAGCATATAGCTCGCTTTTGAAAACGATGCAAAAAAGTGGCTTAGAGAATCTTGTCTTGTTTAGGGAAGAAAACATAAGATATGTTAGCGCGCTTCCGTTAATAATATCGTTAAGAGCTACCAGCGATTCTTATGCGGCCATTGTAGATAATAGCGGAGTTAGAGTAATTACAAGCGAAGATGAATACAGAAGGCTTAACGACTACGGATCCTGGGTAGAAATAGAAAAATATGGTTCCGAAGGCCTGATCGGCAAGATAAATCAAGAATTAAACGAAACAAAAGAAATAGGTTATGAAGACAATTCAATACTTTATTATCTTTACCAAAAATTAAGCACAACCTACAAAATGAGGCCAGCTTCTACAATAATCTCTCAAACGAGGGTTTATAAAAATTCATATGAGAAAGAACTCATAAAAAAAGCTGCAGAAATCCTGACGCATGCAATCAACGAAGTACCAAATATTTATAAAGAAGGTATGACGGAAGCAGAACTTCAGGGTGAACTTGAAAAAATAATGCGTAAAGAAGGCGCAGAAGGATTTGGCACGTGGGGTCTTTTAACTTCATCTGACGGTTTAAAGTATGTTCATTATTTCCCAAAACATACAAAAAAGATACAGGGCATGTTAAATGTTAACATTTCAGTAAATTTCTATGGTTATTATGCAGATATAGCTAGAATTTTCTACATAGAAAAAATAAGCAAAGACATTGAAGAAAAATATGAGATGTTTAAAGGAATAAATAATAAATTAATAGGAATGCTAAAACCTAACCAAAATATAGGCTCTATTGTTGAAAAAATTTCAGACGAATATAGAAAACTAAATTCACAATTAACGCACGCGCTTGGAAGAGGGGTAGGTGTTGAGCTCGTAGAAATGCCATTTATCGTGCCTAACATAAACCAAAATATCGAACTTAATCAAGCGATTTCTACTAACCCATGGATTAGTTTCGGTGATTATAGCTTTAAACTAGTTGATACTTTAATGGTAGAAAAAGAAGGAGCTAAACTCTATACTAATGCAAGCTACGATCTGATCAGGCTATAATAAAATTAAGCATTATTGAATTATTTTTTAATTATCCGTCAATAGTTTGGCTTTTTTGTTTTTAAAAACTTTTCAAAAAAAAATTATTCGCCATTATTTTATGGCGTTTAAGCCAGTTATAGCAGTTAATTATTATAATATAGCTATAGCTCTAACCGGAGATCCGTCTGAATCCTTTATATTTAAAGGTAGTATAATAAAGTTTGCCCTTACTTCTTTTTTATTTTCAAGAACCTTATCTAGGTTTGCGACTTCTTCTAAAATAAGTATGTTTTTGCTCAGAAGCACCTCATGAACTTCTTTTGCAGTATCCGCAATCGGGTTAGCAACTGCAGTCTTTCCACCCCATGCCCCTATGCTCAGACCATCTATTCCTACGAGCTTTATGTTTTTATCTGCTAAATATTTGGCCCCGCTAACACCCAAATATGGCCATTCATATAGATATTTTTGATTAAAACCTCTATAGTTGCTCCAGCCTGTATAAAGCATGACTATGTCGTCAGCATTTATTGAGAAAGCGCTCAGATCATCTTTTTCGATAGCTTCCCCTTCTTTTTTATAACTTAGGTTCAAGACAACGCCGCTTCCAACAAATTTATTAAGGTCAACCTTATCCAAAGTCAAACCATTTTCTAACATATGGGCTGGAGCATCTATATGAGTTCCATGATGGGTATTAATTATTAGCTGTTTTACATTGTACCCATCTATGTTTATCTGCTTTAATTGTGAAACAGAAAGTATTGGATGAGTTGGCCATCCTGGCATATCATGATATAGCGTGTGTGTAAGATCTATTATTTTATTTCCTTTTATTTCTATCATTTTATTCTACCCAGTATTTTGTACAATTTTTCTTCTTCTTTTTCCATAGGATGTTCTGTTGCTAATTCATAAAGCTTGTTAAAATGTATAAAGCCAGCCTGTTTTTCCAGCATCCATTCTTTTGCAAAAGCCCCGTTTAGTATGTCCATCGCTTCGTTTCTTATAATTTCTTTAATTTTTTCATCTGCATACTTTGGTCCTCTAGTGAGCTGTCCATATTGACTCGTTCTTGAATGGTTTTTAAGCTGTTTAAAAAGTCCTTGTTCTTTCATGGAGCGCGCTATTTCTTCGAGCTCGCCCGATGCGTATAATTCAAGTATTACTGCTTCTGGAGATGCGCCAAGTTCTGTAGCGACCTCATAATAAGCCCTGAAGATATAAAGCAAGGCGCCCGCCCATGAATGTTCGGTAAGCAGGTCAACCAAAGTTTCTTCCCTAAAACTTGACCAGATTGCAACGCCGTTAGGCTTAAAAACACCTATAGCATCCGTTAAAGCCAATAGCTGATCTTCCGCATCATTTGTGTAATCTTTTCCCACAGCAATTAATGCTGGGAAACCCTGACCTTTTAGGAAAAGATCTCTTATTCCAAAGCCTATCATTCTTGGAGCTATCATCAGCACGTTAGTTTTTTCTGGTATATTGACTAAGCCGTAAAAATAATTGTAGCCTGAAGCGAAAACTACCGTACTGTTTTCCTTCATGTTTTTATTTATATCTTTTTCAAAAACATCCGGCTGTAGCTCATCTGGTATCAAGATAAAAAGAACGTCTGCTTTCTTTGCTGCTTCAGCTATAGAATACACTTTAAAACCATCCTTTTCAGCCAATTCTGCATAGCTATCCCTCACATTACCTACTATAACGTTTAAGCCACTGTCGTGCATGTTAAGAGCCTGTGAACGGCCTTGGTTTCCGTAACCGATAACTGCAATCGTTTTATCTTTTATGGTTTTCCACACCTTTTGTTTTTGCTCATTAGTTAAACTTGTTATTAAATTAGTCATGCAATTTTTATTGGCAATCTAAAAATAAAAATAATATGGTTAACATGTTAACCCTGTTTTATCTGCAATTATTTCACCCCCCAATGTTCTTTAGTAATGTTGGGTCCATTATAACTTCTCTCTTAGGTAGCCTTTTATAGTATATTAACTGCTGGCGTTTCAAGCCTTTCAATGTCAAAGGCTCCGTGTGGCCTTATGAAGTTGTACAAATGCATAAATTCATCAACAAAAATCGAAGTACTCAGATGTAGGAGTTGGATAAACTCCATAGCCAACTATAAATATAGAAGGGTATTCATACACTATTAAC
>JGI20129J14369_1000029_pt1 | contig 22869 bp, 21 predicted proteins | sample MonGeyMetagenome_FD_14369 | JGI IMG/M metagenome (IMG submission 14369)
GTGGCCCGGGCTCACCTCCCTGAGCCTCGGGACCTCGGTCCTGCACCTGTCGAACGCGTAGGGGCACCTGGGGTGGAAGGGGCAGCCGGGCGGCGGGTCGGCCAGGTTCGGGGGGGACCCGGGCAGGAAGGAGAAGCGCTGCCTCCTCGCCCTCACGTCGGGGAACGCCTTCAGGAGGGCCTGCGTGTACGGGTGGAGGGGGTTCCTGTAGAGCTCGACCGCCGGCGCCCTCTCCACGACCCTCCCGCCGTAGTATATTATCACGGTGTCCGCGAGCTCGGCGATCACCGATAGGTCATGCGTGATCAGGATCATGCCCATGTTGTGCCTGGCGCGGAGGTCCTCGAGCAGCCTCAGTATCTGAGCCTGGACTATAACGTCGAGCGCCGTGGTAGGCTCGTCGAGTATCACGAGCTCCGGGCTGTTTATCAGGGCCATCGCTATCGCGACCCTCTGCCTCTGGCCGCCGCTCAGCTCGTGCGGGTAGCTGCCGAGCCTGCCGCGGCCCACGCCGACCTCGTCCAGGAGCTCCGCGGCCGCGCGGAGGGCCTCCTCCCTCCCGACGTCCCTGTGCGCGAGCACGGCCTCGGCGAGTTGGTCCCCCACGGTGAAGACCGGGTCCAGCGCGTTCATGGATGCCTGGGGGACGTATGACATCTTAGCCCCCCTGATCCGCCTGAGGTCGTCCTCGCTCATCGCCAGGAGGTCCTCGCCGTCCAGGAGCACGCGGCCGCGCTCCACCACCGCGTACCTGGGGAGCAGCCTGAGCAGGGTCAGCGCCAGGGAGGACTTACCGCTGCCGGACTCGCCGGCGATCCCGACTATCTCCCCCCTACCCACGTCGAACGTCACGTCCTGCACCGCCCTCACGCGCCCCTCCCTCGTCGCGTAGTGCATCGTCAGGTCCTCCACCCTGAGCACGGGCTCGACCAGCTCGGCTCACCCCCGACGAGACCAGCTGGTACTCGAAGCGGTACGAGTACACGGGGGTCAGCAGGAGCCCGGTGGCGTCCCGCAGGGCGCCGGTGGTCGCGTTGTAGTCGTAGTACCAGTACTGGATGGAGACCAGGTCGGAGCCGTTGTAGATGGCTATCGTCGCCGAGACGAGCACGGAGCCGTTGGCCCTCGTCGCCAGGTAGTTGTATTCGGCCCTGTAACCCCCCACGGTCGCGTTGCCGCCGCCGCTCCCCGTGTCGACGCCGGGGGAGATGAACAGGGGCATCCCGAACCCCGCGTAGTAGGTCGTCAGGTTGGACGGGATCAGCGCGTACGAGTAGTTGAGCGTCCTCCGGGGGTTGGCGACGCTGGAGTTGTATGAGATCAGGGGCTCGTAGTAGAACCTGATCAGGTCACCGTCCACGGAGACCACCTGGATCCTGAACTCGTTGAGGGCCGTCCCCAGGCGGACGTCGCCCAAGTACGCTGAGATTGTGTAGTTGTAGACCGCGGTGTAACCGGGGCCGAGGCCCGCGGGGCCCGAACTCGCGGGCTGGCGCTGGTGGAGCGCGAACGCCGCGGCCGACGCGGCCGCGGCGGCGATTACGACCGAGAGCAGCAGGGCGCGACTCATCCCCCTCATCTCTGCCTCAACCTCGGGTTGAAGATCTCGTCGAGCGCGTAGCCCAGCAGGACGAACGACAGCGACAGCAGCACTATTGCTATGCCGGGGAAGATGAACCACCACCAGCCGAAGCCGTAGTACGCGGCGGACGCCGCGTGATCGAAGGCCTTCGAGAGCATCCTGCCCCACGTGGGCACCGTGGACGCGCCGGGGAACAGGAAGTCCAGCGCGGCCTCGGTCAGTATGAAGCCGGGGACGTTGAGCGCGAGGTTCGCGTAGACGAGGCCCATCACGTTGGGCAGTATGTGCCTGCGTATTATGTGCAGCCTGCCGGCCCCGAGCCCCCTCGCCGCCTCTACGTAGCCGCGCTCCTTCAGCGAGAGGGTCTGGGACCTTATGACCCTGGCGACGGCCGGCCATGAGAGCACGACGAACAGCAGGATGAGCCACAGATAGAGCTCCGAGGAGAGGAAGGCGGAATGCGTCAGCATGTACACCACGACTATCGCCAGCGGCAGGAACGGTATGACGAGGAACACGTCGGCGACCCTCATCAGGAACTCGTCGACGGCGCCGCCGAACACGCCCGCGATCACCCCCAGGTACATGCCCACCACCACCGTGAATATGGAGGCCAGCAGCCCCACCTCTATCGATATCCTGGAGCCCCAGACGAACTGCGACCAGAGGTCGCGCCCCATGTTGTCGGATCCCAGGAGGCCGTACTGCCTGCCGTAGACGAAGAGGAATGGATAGGCGAGCTCGACCTTCAGGCTGCCGGGCGAGGACCCGCCCAGCGCCACCACCTGGACCACCAGCGTGTAGTTGCCGCGCTCGCTCAGGATGTCGAGGCCGGTGTTCGTCATGCCGAGCCCCGAGGGCCCGAAGGCGGCCAGGTTCACGTCCGGCAGCGTGGTCGACAGGTACGCTATGTTCCAGTTGCCGAGCCGGAAGCCGTTGTCGTAGCTTATGTCCTCCTGGAAGGAGCTAGACATCACCTCGTAGGAGGTCAGGCGCACGACCGTGCCGTCCGGCCTCACCAGGAGGAAGCGCAGGTAGAAGTCCGACAAGTTCTCCACCGAGATCGGCTTCACCAGCGCGCCGAAGGCGAATTCATAGGGCGGCTCGTATTCGTAGTTGAAGGTGTAGTTGGCGGTGTACACCACATCGCGGGAGCCGGGGGGAACGAGCGCGGATATCAGCGCGGCATCGGCGCTCGGCACGCCCTGCCTGGTCCTGGACACGAGGTCGCCGGGGGGCTGGGCCTGGACCAGCTCCACGCTGGCGCCCGGGCCGGCGGCGGACCTCCAGGCGGACATCGAGGGGGGCACAGCACTAAGGTTCGGGGGGAGTCCCCTGTACTGCGGGAACACGGTCGCCCAGGCCGGGACCGCCCACGGGCCGGCCACGTAGGGCTGCGTCGGGCTGGGCCCGGCTATGTAAGGGGCGAGGAGCGCCATGAGGCCGAAGAACACTATTATCACGACGCCGGCCATGCCGGTTTTGTTGCGGAGGAGCAGCCTGAGCGAGCTCTCCTTCGGCGAGCCGCGTCACCTCCTTATCCTGGGGTCCAGGAGCCCGTAGAGCAGGTCCGCTATCAGGTTGGCCAGCACCACCATGAGCGATATCACGAAGAATATCGCCTGCTCCAGCGGGAAGTCCTGAGTGATTATCGCCATGTAGGTCCAGTAGCCGAGCCCCGGCCACCCGAATATCGTCTCGGTTATGACCGCGCCGGAGAGGACGAAGCCCAGGGATATCGCGAAGACCGTCATGACGGGCAAAACCGCGTTCCTGAGGACGTGCCTGTACAGCACGTCCCTCTCCCTGAGCCCCTTGGCCCTCGCCATCAGGATGTAGTCCTCGCCCATCACCTCCAGCGCGGAGCTCCTCATTATCAGGTAGAACCCGCCTATGCTTATGAGCGTGAGGGACAGGAAGGGAAGGGCCATGGCCCTCAGGACCGCCGCGTAGTAGGAGGCGCCGGTGAACTGCGACATGTAGGCGGCGGCGCTCGACGGCGCCAGCTTGAGATAATAGGCGAAGGCGAGGAGGAGCAGCATCCCTATCCAGAAGGACGGCATCGAGTAGAGGAAGAGCAGCGTAACGAATGAGACCTTGTCGGCCGGCCTCCCCCTCCTGCTGGCCGAGAATACTCCTAGGTACTCGCCGATTATGAAGGAGGCCACCGTGGAGCCGCCCAGCAGCAGGATCGTGTAGGGGGCGAACCTGGCTATGGTTGCCGACACGGGCCCGCTGAGCACCCCTCCCACGTTGTAGCCGAAGTGGAACGTGAAGAGGGACTCCATGTACCTCAGGAACCTGTACTGGATCGGCAGGTTGAACCCGAGCTCGGAAATCACGCGCTCCCTTATCTCGGTTATGTACTGGAGGTTGTGCGACGTGCTTATCGCCGGGACGTACCACACCTCGGGGTTTATGCCGAGCAGCGTGAAGGGCATCACCTGGAAGAGCAGGAAGTTTATCGCCGCGATGACCACCATTATGACCGCTGTGAGCGCGAGCCTCCTGAGTATGTAACCCACTAGGCTCAAACTGGATGGGAAAAAATGGTTTGAGGTTAATTAATCATTCGGCGCGGCGCCGGCCGCGGACGAGCGCCACCGCGACCCCGATTATGACTATTACCACAGCAATCGCTATTATGGCGTAGGACAGCGTGTAGTTCGGCGGGGGCGCGCTCACAGGGAGCGGCGCCAGCGAGACCGCGGCGGATGCCGCGGGCGCTGAGACCGTCACCGACACGTTGGTGGGCTTGTAGCCCGGCGCGCTGACCGTGGCCGTGTAGGTCCCCAGCGGCACGCTCGGGAACGACGCCATGCCGGAGGAGTTGGTCGTGGCGGTCTGGCCGTCGACGACCACCGTGGCGCCCGCTATGGGCAGGCCGCTCGGGTTGGTCACCGTGATAACCAGCGGCGCCGAGGTCACCGGGGCGGTCACCGTGAGCCCGCTGTAGCTGTACCAGACCCTGCCGAGCCCGAACGACGTGTACGTCAGGTTCGCCACCAGCTCATAAGTGCCGGGCTGGAGCCCGGCCGTGGGTATGGAGGCCGTGTAGGACCCGTTGCCGAGGCTGGTGAGCGGGTACGATGCGACGATCGCGCCTCCGGGCTCCTCCACCTGCACGACCCCGGTGGCGTTCGTTATGGGGATGTACCCGGTGGAGCCCGGCGCGACCCCCATGAACGAAGTAGACGTCGGGTTGTAGATCTCCTCCTGCACGTTGACCTTGTAGCTGTACGCGGCGCCCTGGGTCACCGTGGACATCCAGGCCCACCATGCGGACCTGTAGTAGTTCACGTTCCTCGTGAGCACCTGCGTGTTGGTCACCTTGTTCCAGCTCTGGAAGACGAACGGCCCGCTGCCCACCTCCAGGTTGGGCAGCCAGTACATCCACTCGGGCAGCGACTCGTTCGGGGAGTTCAGGTAACTGCTGAGCCCGGGTATCTGGGAGACGGGGACCGTCGTGTCCATGGCGCCCGTCGCGCTGGCCACGGCGCTCGGGTTGAAGTACTGGAATATGTGCTCGGGCAGCACCGGCACGTCGAGCGTGTATATGTTCCAGATGTTCGTCGAGTTCACGTACAGCTTTATCTCGTACGGGTCGTTCGGGGGTATGTACGTGGCCAGGAGCCCGTAGGGCGGCGTGGAGGCGCCGGTGTCCGGGGTGGCGGCGCCGGTCAGCCCCTGCAGGTTCCAGTAGTACAGCGAGAAGTTGTAGTCGTAGGCGGTTATCGGCACCCCATCCTGCCAGGTGGCATTCCTGAAGAAGTCGAGCGTTATTATCTGGCCGTTGACTATCCCGGAGGCGTTGAACGGGTTCCACCAGCCGGGCCCGCTCCCTATGGGCGCCGTCACGTCGTTCTGCACCGTGTAGGTGGCCATCCAAGGCATCAGGGCACCGCTCGTCACGCCCGTGGGCGGGGTGCCTATCGGGCTGTCGTAGACCTCCTGCCACACGTCGACCTGCCACACCCAGTTGGTCTCGTAGAGCGGGTCCAGGCTCGTGGGCGCGGAGTGCAGCGCCTCCGTGAACGTGCCCCCGACCGCGCCGGCCGGATGGACGTTCAGCAGCGTGTAGTAGAGGCCGGTCTCCTCGGCCGGCCCTGTGGTCGGTATGTTCGCGTACCCCTGCCACCCGTTGGACTGGACGGCGTACAGATCTGTCTCGTAGTACCATATTATGTAGGGCAGCTGCTGGTAGAATATCTGCTGGACCTTCGATGCGGCCTCCTGGGCGATCGTCGTGTTGGCGGCGGCCCAGTACAGTATGTCGGTCCAGTAGTCCATGCTCTCGTTGTAGAAGTTGCCGAAGTTCACGACGCCCGCCAGCTGGCTGTTGAAGAAGAACCACGGCCAGTTGGGCTCCCAGCTCACTATCCAGCCGAACGTGTACATGCCCCAGGTGTCCGTCTGGTTCGCCAGCGTCATGTTGTAGACCGGCGGGGTCGTGGAGAAGTTGCTCAGCATCGTGCCCGGCGCTATCACCACGGAGGACGCCGGGCCGTAGATGACGGAGGACGCCGTCACGCCGGTGACGGGCTCCAGCGTTATCGTCAGGTTTATGGCGGCGGCCGCCTGGGCGAGGGCCTGGGCCGCCTCGGTCCTCAGCGGGTCATCGGACCTGTAGTAGAGAACCGGCGAGAAGGGCTTGCCGTAGAGTGTCCACTGGCCCGTCTGCGCGTTGTAGGACATGCCGGGGACCTCGAGCAGCTCCTTCATGGCCATCTCTGGATCGTAAGAGTAGGGGTACCTTATGCTGGCGTTGTACCAGTTGACGGACGAGAGGGGCTGGGAGTAGAGGGTCGGCTGGTAGAGGTAAGGCCCGGCCACGACCGCGACCCCCAGGAGCTTCTGTATCTCCGCGTAGTCAGTCAGGTAGGCGATCGCCCTCCTGAAGTGGACGTTGCTGTAGGGGTACATCAGGCAGTTGAACGCTATCCCCTCGAAGCCGTACGTCAGGGTGGTGTTGGTGTAGAGGTTGGGGTTTGTCTCCGCCGTCACGTAGTCGGAGGGCGACAGGGTCCACTCCATGGCCTGTATGCTCCCGCGCGAGAGGGCGAGGAACGCCGCGTGGTCCGAGGGGTAGACGTAGAACACGACTTTGTCCACCAGCGGCCCATGGGTCCTGACCTGGCTGGGCTGCAGGATCGTCTGCTGCGGTATTGCGTACTGGGGCGATGACTGCGCGGCGGCGGGCATCGCCCCCGGAAGGAAGGATATTACGAGGATTAGGGCCACCATCAGTGGCAGCGCTCTTCTCATCTCGACCAGCACTTAACGTACTTCTGCCTAATAAATCTATGCATAAGTTGTATTTAGATAGAAACAGTCCCCTTAAGGCCCATGTGAGCGCAAACTGGAGTTCCACCTGTAGAGCGATGGTATGAACATTAGCGATATAGCGCCGAAAGCCGCGTAAATCCACATCAGGTATGAGACCCCGGTCAGCGCCATGAGCGGGCCACCGATCAGCGCGCCTATCGAGCCGCCGACCATGTTGCCGACTCCCCACACCAGCGCGTTCGCGCGGGACAGGTTCTCCTCGCCCACCATCTGGCCGACGTAGCCCAGGAGCACGGGGAACCCGCTCATCGCGAAGAACGAGTAAACGGCGAAGAGCGCCAGCGATGCTAGCTCGTTGCCCACGTAGAGGAACGCCGGGAAGATCGCCGTCGGCACCACCGTCGTGATCAATACTATTGGGAAGCCGCCGTACTTCGACGTGAGGCGCCCGAAGAGCGGTTGGCCCACGATCGCGGTCGCATAGCTCACCGTGAGGATCGCGCCCATGAGGACGTCCGAGCGATAGACGTGCACCAGGTAAGTGGGCACGTACGTGAGCACGCCTGTGAAGAATATCGATCTGACGAACACCATGGCCACGAGCGGAAGCACCGCCGCCAGGGGGATGGGCGACCGCGCGGGATGCGCTTCACCGGCCGTCGCGCGGGGCGCGAACTTCGTCCCCCTGAGCATGGCCGCTATCGCGGCGACTATCACGGCGTTGTAGGCCGCCACCGATAGGAGGGGCCCAGGGATGGGCCCAGGGATACTATGAGGAACACGAGCACCGATGGGAAGATCGCCCTGCCCAGGGATCCCAGTGATCCGTTGAGCCCGAGAACCTTGGGCGCGTCATCCCGGTACTCCAGCTGCAGCATGGCGCCGCCGAGTTGGTGGTAAAACGCGAGCCCGGAGCCCAGGAGGGCCGAGGATGCCACTATCAGCGGCAGCGCAAACCTGGGGAACGCGAAGCTGGCCGAGTAGAGGGCCGAGGACAGCACCAGCAATGAGAGCCCCGCGATCATCAGGCGGCCGTAGTCCCCCCTCCTGTCGGCCGCTGATCCTATCGGCGTGCTCAGGAGCCCCGAGAGGAGCGAGATGGCGGCCGCCAGCACCCCCAACACCACCGGGTTGATCCCCATCCTCGTGTAGTACACTATGAGCACGGAGAACATCACCAGGAAGCCATCGTTCACGAAGTGCCCCGCGGACGACGCCACCAATATCTTGATCCTTTCATTCATGAGCGCGCCATCTGTGCTACATTATTTAAGTATATTGCGCGAATTTTGCGCCATTTTATGGCCGAAATACCGTGAAAAATTCCAATCGTTGTATGGGTAAATAAGTTATTCTTGGGCCCCGGGGGACGGGCTTCCGGCGAGTAGTAATGCTTGCCCGGCGCTTCAGCGCCGGCCCGTTCGAACGCGCGGGAATTACGCGCCGTCGGCGCCTGACCCCCTCCCCGAAGGGCTAGGGTCGCCGTTCACTTTATCATGCGCGCCCATCGGCGCGCGACTGGAAGTAATGTCTCCCCCTGACGAGGGACATGGCGGCCGACGCGATCAGCAGCGCCACCGATATCCTGAACGCGAACTCCTGGCCCCTCAGGTAGGCGAGCGCCATCGCCGCGGGGAGCCTGCCGCTGATGGTCCCTACGAACAGCTCGTACACGATGTACGCCGGCAGGACCGATGTCGCGGCTGTGAGCGCCATTACGAAGCTCAGGACCATGCCCGTGTTCCTCATCATGTTCATGACCCCGGAGGCGACGCCGTAGCGCCGCGGGGGGGAGGAGGACATTATCGCGCTCGTGTTCGCGGGCCAGAACATCCCGCCGCCCGCGCCGTAGATCGCCTCGAGCGCCGCCACGTGCAGGAGGGGCGTCGAGGGGGTTATCCCGCTCAGCATGTAGAGGGCCGCGGCCTGTACGAGCAGGCCGGCGGTGGCCACCACCCTGGCGCCCACGCGGTCGCTCAGCCGCCCGGCGTAGGGTCCTATGGACATCGACATTATCGACATCGGCAGCAGCAGATACGCCGCCGTCAGTATTGGGACCCCAACTATCCCCTCGAAGTAGAACATCAGGAGGAAGTTCACCGCGAACAGCGCGAGCGACTGCAACATCGCAACGGCGACGGAGAACGAGAATATGCGGTTCCTGAATAGCGAGAAGTCGACTATCGGGTCGGCGCTGAACATGGCCTCCCAGACCGCGAACGACGCGAAGAGCGCGAGCGACGCCGCCACGAAGGCGTATACGTACGGATCGGACCACGAGTAGAGGAGCCCCCATGTGAACGCCAGCAGCAGGGACAGCAGGCCCGCTGTGAACGTCCCGGCGCCCACGAGGTCGAAGCTCTCGCCCCCGCCCGCCCTCGAATCGGGCATTATCGCCCTGTACGCCCACAGCGTGCCGAAGATCCCTATGGGCACGTTTATCAGGAATATCGCCCTCCATGTGGTGTACGTTATTATCAGGCCCCCGAGGACTATCCCCAGGACGGAGCCGGCCCCCCATACTATTGAGTTCATGCCGAACGCCTTGCCCCTCTCCTGGGGCGGGAATGCCTGCGAGATCAGCGCGAACGAGTTGGCCGTGAGCAGAGCAGCGCCCACCCCCTGTATGGCCCTGAACGCGACGAGCGAGAGCCCGTTGGGCGCGAGCCCCGAGAGCGCCGACCCTATTATGAAAACAATGAAGCCAGCGTTGTACATGCGCTTCCTCCCGTACATGTCGCCCATCCGTCCCAGGCTGAGCACGAGCGCGGTGTTCACGAGGAGGTACGCGACGACCACCCAGACCATCGTTATGTAGTCCGTGTGAAGGTCCTCGGCGATCGGAAGTATGGCGAGCACGACTATTGTGCCATCTATGGCCGACATCAGGCCGCCGACCATGGTGACGGACCATACCCTCCACTTGTACTCCATGGGCGGTGCCCGATGGGCAGGAAATTTACGCCTTCCGCGCGGGGGGCGGGGCGTTGCCAGCGATGTCGCCCTCTAGCCACGCGCGCCGCGAGCTCCGCCACGAGGTCCGGTACCTGCTCCGGCGCTATCACGTCCTCGTGGCTGGGCCTCTCGACGCTGGACAGATAGATGCCGTACTCCTCGAAGTCGTCGCCTACCCTGTCGCCGAACGGCGATATTATCATGTACTCGTCGAGCGATCTGAAGATCCTCGAGAGGAACCCGTCGACGAGGCCGACCTCGTCGCACGCCGGGGGGGCCGCGCTGTATGCTATGGAGTTGACCGACGCGATGGGCAGCGACCTCCCGAGCGCCCCCATGATGCCGCGTTCCACTTCGGCGAGCTCCGCCGCGAGGCCCCTTGGGGAGCCCCCTGGCGGGTTGATCGCGACGATCTCGACGCCCAACCTCCCCAGGGAGCGCCCCAGCCCGCCGAACGTCCTCCTCCAGGCCTCCTCCGGCGTCCTGGGCGGCGGAAAGTGCATCACGCCCCTGGGCGAGTAGTTGAAGAGCTCCATGAGGAACCTCGGCGAGCATCTCGCCATGGACGTGTATCCCAGGCCCGGGACGGATATCACCGCGCCCCTCCTCATTCGCCGGTCACCAGCTCATCCAGCATCGACTTCAGGGTCCTCCAGTCCGGGACGCCGGGCACCCTGTAGACCAACTTCCCCTTCCTCCAAGCGAGGAGCGTCGGGAGCCCATAGATCTCCAGCCTCTCCTGGAACTCCGGGTACGCCTGCACGTTGAGCCTGGCGAACGCCACCTCGGGATACTTGGGCGCCAGATCCCTGAGCATCGCCCCCAGTATATGGCACGGCGCGCACCACGGGGCCCAACAATCGAGCACCACGTAGCTCCGGTTCCTGATGAGGTCGCTGAGGCCGTCCGGATCCACGCATGCGACCGCGCCCTGCGCCGACATTGAAGCCCGGCCCGCGCGCCCGCCCATATAAAGCGTTCCCAAAGTTCCATGCCCGGCTATGCGAATGACGATCGGGGCCGGGCGTCGCCGCGGGGATCTCGCCGCTTCCGGTCTCCCGCAATCCCTGTAAACATTTTATATCTATTCCGCGGAAAATACATAAATTATGAAATTATGATTAAAATCCGGGAATTCGCGTCATAAATTCATTGAACGTCGTGCCCCGAGAGGCTCCTTCCGCTGGTCTCGAATCCCCAGAACCACCAGACGCCGGCGAGCATCGTTGACAGCGCGAATATCGCGGCAACGGAGGCCGCCGCCACGTTGAANGGCNGCNNGACGAGCGTGAGCACCCCCGTTATGGCGCCGGCGGTTATCCAGACGACCGCCCTGACGACAGATATCAGCCTGCCCCTCGTGCGGGTGGGGAACAGCTCGGGCTCCAGGACTGCCCTGGATGCCCAAGTGAGCTCGACCGGCAGGAATTGCACCGTCATTATGGCCAGCAGGATCAGCCCGGCGGTGCTCCCCGTGGCGGCATAGTATGCCCACAGAACCATCCAGAGCGCCAGCTGCATCCCGAAGGAGAGGACGGCGAGCGTCTTCCTCCTCATCCTCTCCACGAAGAGAATCCCGAACACTATCCCCACTATGACCATCGCCAGCCCGCCGATTATCGGGACCACCTCGGCGACGCCCTGCGAGAAATAGGAGTACGCGACGCCATAGGTTATGTAGACGAAACCCACGTCCTGGGATATCCCGAGCACCACCAGCAACAGCAGCCTGAGCCAGAGGCCGCCCCTAGGCTCGACGGGCTCCGCCCCTCCATCTATCTCCCGCCAGGCCGACTCCACGTCCATCCCGGCCCTCCCGGAGATCGCGCTCCAAGGGAGCGACTCCCGGACCGCGAGCAGCGCCACTATGAGCGCGGCCAAGGGGGCTATGAAGAGCATCGTTATAGCCACCGTGTTCATGAGGCCGGCGAGCCCCAGGAAGAACGGTATGAACGTTATCGCCACGCCGAGGTTCCCGAAGTTCTGCACTATCACCAGGAGGTTCCCGCGCCACCTGGCCGGCACCGCCTCCGCCAGCATCGCCAGGATGGGGCTCTCGAGCCCTATGGCCGCCATGCCCACGAGGACGAACGAGGCTATCAGGAGCCCCAGCATCTGCGCCCAGAGGGAGTAGACCAGATAGAGCGCCACCCCCACGACTATGAGGGCGGCGGTCACTATGAACGAGTTCCTCCTCCCCATGGAGTCGGCCATCCAGCCGGCGAGGAGAGCCCCGAATCCGCCCGCCACAAAAGGCAGGCTGTACGCCAGGAACGCGAGGCTGGAGGGTAGAACTCCGCTGATGGCGCTGACGGGGCCGTAGCTCTCGGCCACCCCGTAGACCAGCATCCCCAGGGAGAGCGCGGTTATTATGGCCCACGGTATGCGAGATGAGGATCCCCGGGGCGAGGCGGCGGGCGGCGCCGCAGATCCGCCCGTAGCTGAATCGCTCGATTCAAATTTGCCGGTTTTCTGATGCGCACCTGCGCTATCGCTGTGCAACTCGTGTCCAAATCCCGCCGACTGTCCATATAAATATTGCCGACATTATTGTGTGATAATTTACACATACATGTAATGTCTGACCCCCTCCCAGCCCTGAAGGGCGAGGGTTGCCGTCCACCTCGTAACGGGGCGTCCTGCGACAGGAGCAGGACCGAATCTGTTCTTCACACATTACGACGGCTGAGGTTCCAGGAGGGTGGGGGCGCGTGCCGCCGGAGACGATGGCTGTCCCGGGATGATCGCCCTATTTGGCCCGTGCGCGAAGCCCCCTCATTTAAAAGGCATAGATCCCGGAGAGATGTGGGGATGAGGAGAGGTGGTTTGCCGAGGCGACGATGAGGTCTCTTTCCGACTCCGACCCTTATTGCTATCGCTGGGCGGCACCGGGGCTATGTTCACTGCCAATCCCTCCCGCCCGAAGGGAAAGGGGATTGCCGCCGCGCCTCCGCCATGAGGCCCCCGTTCGAGTTCCTCCCCATACCCGAGGAATATGCCGTATGGTATGCCGGATTAGTTGGTGCATTCGTGAAATCGCGTCGAAGAACACCGGATCTATGATGGGATCTATAATGAATGACCTCGCGAGCACCCGTCGCGCCGGCATGCCGGGCCCGAGCGGCGCCGTGAGGGAGAGCGCTGACGGCTCGGCCGAATGCGTTATTTCGGTATACCCAACTGCAAGCTTCAAGCACGCGGCAACTCGCAGCGGGAGGCAGGGATGCGTCGCAGTCGCGGTCAGCGGCCGGCCGCACCCGTGACGGAGGAAGGCGTGGTCGGAGAGCCTCATCCCCCCCTCGCGGGAGAGGCCTTCCGCCCCCAACCCCCTTCATCTGTTAAATATTGGTATGCACTATGCGCGGCGTTGGGCAGATCGGGGATCCTCGTGGCCGCGGCATCGATAGCTTTCATGGCGTATGGGGTCAGATACGCGTATGGGATCCTGATGCCGGAGATGATGGCCGCCCTCGGGATCAATGAACGCGCAGGCCGGACTCGTGTACTCGAGCTTCCTCGGCGCCTACATAGCTGCGTCCATAGCGGTCGGGTTCCTCATAGACGTCCGCGATCTGAGGCGCGTGATCCTGTACTTCCTGCCGCTCTTCGCGCTTGGGACGGGCGCCATGGGGTTCGCCTCGTCGCTCTGGGAGGCGGCGCTGGCGTTCGGCGTAGCTGGCGCCGGCGCGTCCATCGGGTGGACGCCTCTCGTCATATGGGTCCAGAGGGCGTATCCTGAGAGGAGGGGGACGTTCCTGGGGATCCTCCAGATAGGCTGCAACCTCGGGTTCGGGACGCTGGGGCTCATCCTGCCCCGGGCGCTGCCGCTGATGGGCTGGAGGGGCGTCTGGGAGGCCCTGGGGCTGCTGTCCGCCATCTGGTTGATACCGGCGGCCGCGATGGCCCGGGGCTCGAGCGCCCCTGAGAGGTCGGACTTGTCTCTGTCCCGCTACCTGAGGGAGTTCGGATCCGGGCTCGGCGATCGCGCGTTCTGGATAGGTGGACTGTCATACCTCCTAGCATCTTACGCGATCATGACGCCCCTCTCATTCTCCGCCGACTACGCGAAATTCCTGGGATCCGGGCCGGCGGGTGGGGGCGCGCTGTTCAGCATGATAGGGCTGGTGGGGATAGCCGGCGCGCTGGGCATACCCGCGCTCTCGGACAGGCTGGGGAGGGCGACGGGGATCGTGATCAACAACTCCCTGATGGTGGTCGGGCTGGTGGGATCAGCGCTGGCGAGGTCATACGTGTCGCTCGCGGCATGGACGGCCGTTGTGGGGGTGAGCTACGGCGGAGTCTGGGTGCTCTACGCGGCGCTCGTTAGGGACATCTACCGGGGGGATAGGGCAGGGGGAATAATGGGCGCGTGGACTATGCTGGGGGGGATAGGGCTCCTCGTTGCCCCGCCGCTGGGAGGGTGGATGGCGGATGCGCTCGGGAACTATTCCGCGACTTATCTGGTGGCCGCGGCGGCGGGGGCGCTCTCCATCCTGATGATGCTCGGGCTGAACCCCCGCCTAGAAGGGCGGGGGTTCCCCGGGGATCCCGGGGCGGGGTCTCGTCGGTTACGCCCCCTTGACGGGCGCTACTGAGCACCCTGACAGGGCCCTGCTTGAAGGCCTTCCGCTCCGGCCCACGGGGTGGGACGACCTCGCCCCTAGAAGGGGCGAGGTTTGTCGTTTTATCACTTGTAGGCGCCGGACGGCGGCTGCCTCCTGATCATCTCCTGCGGGATCTTGCTCAGGCTGACTATCGCCCCTAGGGACACCATGAAGATGGGGAGGCCGGAGTTGGGGTCATTCCCCGCGTACACGACGGCGGAGGGTTCCACCTTCACCCTGATCACAGCGCCGTTCGCCAACTTGAGCTCCATCCAGCCGCACTCCTTGAGTATCTCGAAGTCCAGCAGCTCGCCGGGGGAGGCCATCGCGGCTCGTGCGGGCCTCGCATTAATAAGCATGATTCGGGAGCCGCCGAGGTCCGTCAGATGAGCCCAACGGGCGGACCATCCCCTCGCCCTCATTCGCATGCGATACCCTCCCACTTCAACGCGATGAGGGAGCAGAGGGGGACGATCCGAGCCTCCGGCAGATTCGAGCCGAATAAGTGCCTACCGTGGAGGGTCGAGGTTCGCATTGTTGGCTTGGGCTCCACAGGGGGATAGGGCGCNGCCGCCGGAGGCTATCGCTGCCATGGTGCGATCCCCCTACAAAACTATTCTGACCGACGCCCGACGAGCGGGGGCTATTGATTTAAGCCGGGGCGTCCCCGGAGGCTTGTGAGGCTGATCTTCGCCGGCGATATAACGTACAGCGAGGACCCGGCGGGGAGGGTGGATCCCCGCGTCGTCGAGGTCCTCAGGGAGGGATACGCGATAGCCAACCTCGAGGGGCCGATAACGAACTACGGGCCCAGCGCGAGGAAGTCCGTCGTGATATCGCAGCCGCCCGAGTTCGCGCGCTCGCTGGCGGGCATCGGCATAAGGGCGGTGTCCCTGGCGAACAACCACGTGATGGATCACCTGGAGAGGGGGCTCGAGGACACGATAAAGGCCCTGGACTCCGTGGGAATCGCTCACTTCGGGGCGGGCGCGGACCTGGCTGAGGCCGCCGCCCCCCTGAGGCTCGAGGGGGTCTCGATCTTCGGGCTGGCGACCACGCTCCCTCCCGGGTCGGAGGCCGGCCCGGGGCATCCCGGGGTCTCGCCGGTCCGCGTCAGGTGCAGCTACGTCCTGGACCCGGANGAGGNGAGGGAGCAGCCTGGCATCCACCCGAGGGCCGAGTGCAGCCCGGACCGGCGCGACGTGGAGAGGGTGGTGCGCGCCGTGAGGAGGGAGAGGAGCAGGGGGAGAAGGGTTATCCTCATGATCCACTGGGGGCTGGCCTCCCAGAGGTCGCCGCTGCCCTATCAGAGGGAGCTCGCCAGGAGGCTGGCCGCGGCCGGCGCCGACCTCATAGTGGGGACGCACCCCCATGGAGTTGTGGGATGGGAGATGGTGGAGGGCGCGAGGGTCTTCTACGGGATAGGCGCCCTGATCCTGAAGCCATCCTTCGAGTACCCGCTCCCGAGGACCATGCAGTCGCTGATGCTGCGCGTGGACGTGAGCGAGGGGGGGCTCAGCGCCGAGCCCGTGCCCCTGGTACTCGAGGAGGGTTACCCGAGGATGCGGATAGATGGGGAAGAAGCCCCCGGCGATAGCCCCGGGACTAGCGCCGGGGCGCCAGGTCACACCCGCAGTTGGGGTGGTGCTTCCCCCTCCTGAGCTCGCCCCTGTAGAGCCCGTCCTCAAGCCTCCTCCCGCTCCTCCTCTCCCACTCTTCTATTGACATTCCATACTTGCGCATTATCAGGTCCCTGTAGTAGTAGGATTGCACGTTGTAGGAGCAGAACGGTATTATCCTTCCGTCCGGGTTCAGGTAGTGTATGTCGCACCTCTGGACGCGCTCCACGTCGTGGTTGTACAGGTCCTGGAAGTGCATTATGCCGAGGAACAGCGTCCTCATGTGGAACTCCCCTATGCTCGAGTAGTCGTGCCTGAGCAGGGCCTTGGCCAGCATCCTCGCCACGTCGACGCCCGGCGGCTCCTTCTCCTTGATCACGTAGGACCTCAGCCGCTGCAGTATGCGGAGGGCGGCCAGGTACTTGTTCCCGCCCGACTGCAGCTCCTCCGCCAGATCCTGGAGGTCGTTGAGGAGGTCCCTGATCCTGATGAAGGATGTTATGGGAACGAGCCTGTTGTTCGCCTTGTCCACGAAGACGTAGGTGCCCGCGCCGCAGTGCGGGTGTATCGAGAGCTCGTACTTGGGCGCGTTCGTGAGGGCCTCCACCACGTGGGTCACGGGGACGCTCGAGGGCACCGGGAACCACGCGTCGGAGGGCACCTCGCCGCCCGTCTGCTCCTCCACGGCGTGGATCACGTCGGGGATCGTGATGCGATACTTCTCGCGCTGCTCCCTGGGCATGAGCCCCGTGAGGGACACCGGCTGGAAGTTGACTGCCCTGACGATGTCGCTGTTCCTCTGCGCGTACCTGACGATCGCGCCCAGCTCGTGGTCGTTCACGCCCCTTATCACNGTGGGGACCAGGACGACCCCCANGCCAGCGGCCCTGCACGCGTCCAGCACGTAGGGGGCCTCCCAGTGGTTCTTCGGGTTGGTCCTGGGCGTGACGCCGTCGAAGCTCAGGTATAGGTTGGATACCCCGGCATCCCTGTAGACCTTGCAGAGCTCCGGGTGCGTCGCGATCCTTATCCCGTTGGTGTTCAGCTGCAGGTGGTCTATCCCCTCGGCCTTTATCGCCCTTATGATCTCGGGCAGGTCGTCCCTGAGGGTCGGCTCCCCCCCGGTTATCTGGACGCTGTTGCCGGGGACCGGCCTCTCCGCCTTGAGGGCCCTGACCATGAATTTTATCTGCTCCAGGGTCGGCTCGTACACGAACCCGCCCTTGTCCCTCCTGGCGTAGAAGAAGCAGTACCAGCAGGTCAGGTCGCACCTGTTGGTCACCACGATGTTCGCCAGCGCCGTGTGGTTTATGTGGTACGGGCAGAGGCCGCAGTTCTGAGTGCACACGTTATCCCCCTGGAGCTGGAACGTGGGGGCTCCCGTGCCCTTGCCGTCGTGCCAGTACCTGAGGAAGCGCTTGTACATCTCGTAGTCGCTCCAGTAGATCTCCTCGGTCTCCCCGTGCTCGGGGCACCTCTTCCTTATGTATACCTTGTTGTCCCTCGCGACTATCACGGCCGGAAGGAGCCTGCTGCACTGGGGGCACACGCTCATCGTGGAGCGCACGTACTCCTCGCCGGGCTTCACGAGATCCTCGACCGACCTCTTAAGTACCGGGAGCGTCAAATACCCTGGGAAACCCCGGGGACGGATGTATTTATTCGTTGCAGACCATGCTCATGGTCACAAGTGGCATGCGACATCATCCCGCCCGAGGGCGGGGTTCCCGGATCGGGGTTGCGCGGCCTCAGGGGACCGCCGCGCGCCGCCGCGGGGAACCTCGGGGCCACTGGAGCCCCAGGACCCTGATGAGGAGCGCCATCCTCACATACATCCCGTTCTGGGCCTGCTGGAAGTACCTGGACTGGGGGTGCGAGTCCAGGCTCACGGGTATCTCCGAGACGCGGGGCAGCGGGTGCATCACTATGGGCTTGCCCGGCAGCCTCGCCAGGAGCTCGGGCGTCAGGACGTAGTAGGACTTCAGCTCCTCGTACTCGGACTGATCCCGGAAGCGCTCCTTCTGGACCCTGGTCATGTAGATCGCGTGGAGGGGCTCCCTCACGTCCTCCAGCCTCTCAACCTCCTCGTACCTGAGCTTCCCCGAGACCCTGTCGAGGACCTCCGGCCTCATGCGGAGCTGCGGGGGGCTCACGTAGTACACCTTGTTGTTCGGGAACTTGGAGAGCGCGTAGGACAGGCTGCTCGTCGTCCTGCCGTACTTGAGGTCGCCCACCATCGCCACGGTGAGCCCGTCGAGCCTCCGGTACTCCCTCCAGAGCGTGTAGAGGTCTGTGAGGGCCTGCGTCGGGTGCTCGTTCGGCCCGTCGCCCGCGTTTATCACGGGGGCCGAGGCTATCTCGGCGGCGATCGTGGCGCTCCCCGGCTGCCCGTGCCTGACCACTATGACGTCCGGGCCGTAGCCGTCTATCATGCGCACGGTGTCCTCGAAGCTCTCGCCCTTGGCCCTGCTCGTGACCTCCTCCGGCCCCAGGTCCACCACGTCGCCCCCCAGCCTCTTCATGGCGAACGTGAAGCTGAGCCTCGTCCTGGTGCTGGGCTCGAAGAACGCTGTGCACATCAGGCGTCCGGCCGCCAGGCTGCGCGGTGGCTGCGAGGCCCTGATCTCCTCCGCCAGCTGCACGAGATCCATTATGTCCTCGGGCTCCAGCTGAAGCGCTGACAATATGTCGCGGCCCGAAATCATATCGCCCATACTGCGCGGGATCCCCCGATAAACCTTAATGCGCGGGGCTTCGCCGGTAGGAACGTGATACTGGCTCCTAGGGTCCTGGAGCGGTACTCCGGCGTCGAGCCGTCCACCAAGCTCTCCGAGGTCGCNCTGAAGCCGGCGCGGGAGGGGGCGCTGATCCTTTCCTTCAGCCTGCTCGGCGGGCTCAGGGAGGCGTTCGGGCCTGAGGCCTGGGAGCTCGCTTACTCCATGAACGATATGATGCTCACCCTGCGCTACTCGATCGAGGTCCGCAGGAGGGGGCTCGCGGGCGGGAGGAGGGTGCTGGGCCCTCTGAGTCTGAGGAGGGAGGCGCGCCTCTACTGGAGCAGGGATCCGACCAGGGGGGAGCGCGTGTGGGCGCTGATCGTGGACGAGGAGGAGCGCACCTACCTGCCGTCGAGCCCCGAGGAGGCCAGGCAGCTCATGTTCGACTTCGAGCACGAGCTGCGGCCGCGGCTGCCCAAGGGCAGGAGCGAGGTCTGGGCAGAGGTGGAGATCTCCTGGGGGAGGCACGTCTACGCGGAGAGGGGGACCCGGAGGGGGAGGAGTCCACCTGTACCGGTCGAGGTTCCCCGAGCGCCTGAGGAAGGGCCTATACAGGCTCGGGCTCTCCGAGTACGAGGCCAGGGCATACCTGTCCCTCCTGACCGAGGGGCCGCTCACAGCCACGGAGCTTTGTTCCAAGGCGGGCATACCGCGCTCCAAGGTCTACGAGGTGCTGAGGAGGCTCGCGGAGAAGGGCTGGGTGAACCCGGGGGACGGGAGGCCCGCTCGGTACTCCGCCAGGCACCCGAGGGAGGCCATCTACATCTGGAGGTCCATCAGGGAAAGGGAGATCAGGAAGTACGAGGAGGAAGCCCTGGAGGAGCTGGAGAGGCTCTCGGCGGCGGTCCAGGAGAGGGAGGACATCCTGATGATAATGGGGCTGGAGGCGGCCGTCTCGACGATCGCCAGGATGCTGGAGCAGTGCGATGAGGAGGTGTTCCTGGCGCTGCCTCCGGAGCTCACGGAGGGCCTGGACGATCTCCTGAGGCCCATGAGGGGGCGCGGGAGCAAGGCGTCCGTCCTGGCGCCGAGCGATGAGGTGGCCCTGAGGGTCTTGGAGGAGCTGCCCGGAGCCCTTGTCAGGGTCAAGGACGACATGTTCGGGGGCGGCGCCATATGCGGCACATCCGAGGTGGCGCTGCTGCTCGGCCGCGGCCGCGCCGGGGGGCAGTACCTGACGATAAAGGCCGACCACCCCGGGCTGGCGGCACTCGCCAAGAACTACTTCGAGCACCTGTGGTCGCTCTCGAGGGGGGTGGCCGCGGGAGGCCCTCGCAATGGTTAATTTCCGCCCCGTCCCTTCGGGGAGCGTGCCAAGCGCGTGCGAGCATGCGCCGATCTACGCCGGGGTCATCAATCTCAGGCTGGACGGCGAGCCGGTCGGATTCGTGGACGTCTGGAGGTGCACGAAGTGCGGGATGCTGTTCGCAGAGGAGAGGAGGTACCCGCCGAGGGATGACTACGAGCTGGGGTTCAGGGAGCCCAGGGGGACCCTGGCGATCGCTGTCTGCTCCTCCGGAGAGGGCTACGAGTGGATGCTGGTGGACGCCGCGCCCGGGGCCGTCGCCAGGTGCGGGGGGTGCGACGTGGAGATCTCGGAGGGTCCCACGGCCTCGGCGCGCGGCTGCGAGGTGGCGCTCGTGCCCCTGGAGGAGGTCCTCAACAGGAACTTGGAGCTGAGGGAGGTGCTCCGGGACTCGTGAACCTCCACGCGGCCGGTGGCTACCTGAGCGCGGCCACGGGCTTCGCAGCGCTGGCGGCCGCGACCATGGGAGGGATCGAGCCGGCGATCGTCCGCTACTTCGTGGCGGGCGCCGGGATCGCGATGCTGGCCCTGGCGCTATTCGTGTGGCTGGAGTCCAGGGGCGCGACGATATCCGCCGCGCTCCTGGCCGCCGCGCTCGCGTGCACCTCCGGGAGCTCGCTGCGCGAGCCGCCCGATGCCGCGCTGTTCGCGCTGTCGCTGGCGGAGGCAGCGCTGGGGGCGACGCTGGCCGCCCGCCGGAGGAGGAAACCCGGGACCCACCCCCTGGACCTCCCAGTCTACGGCTAGGTGGGGGGAGATCCGCCTGAGCGCTCCCGGGAACGGGGAGGGGAGCGCCGCCTCGCCCGCATCGGCCGTGGAGGGCGCCCTGAGGAGGGGGTTGAGGGAGCTCTGGAGGCGGGAGAGCGCGGAGCACGAGAGGCGCCCGGGCACCTTCTACCCGAGCTACATCGGCTACTGCCTGCGCAGGCAGTACTACATATATAGGATTGGCGAGGAGCCGACCAGCGAGAGGCTCGCGGTCTTCGCCACGGGCAAGGGCGTCCACGAGGCGGTGGCGGAGGCGCTCGGCGCATCCGGCGAGGTGCGCATCGAGGGCGTCGAGGGCGACGTGAAGCTCAGCGCCGGCGGCATAACGCTGTCGGGGAGGGTGGACATAATCCTGGCCGAGGTGGGCGGGAGGAGGGTCGTAGTCGAGGTCAAGTCGACGTCGAGGCTGCCGGAGGCCCCGCAGGATCACCACCTGCTGCAGCTCCAGATATATCTGAACGCGCTGGGCGTGGACGACGGCGTGCTCCTCTACTGGGACAAGAGGAGGGGGAGCCTGAGGGCATTCGACGTGAGGCGCGATCCATCGCAGCTCAACAGGGCCGTCGAGAGGGCCCTGGTGCTCAACGAGCACCTGAGGAAGGACACGCCGCCGCCGCGCGAGGCCGTCATGGAGGGCAGGCTGTGGGAGTGCGACCTCTGCGAGTACAGGGGCATCTGCAAGCCGTTCCTCCTGGAGGGTATCCCCGAGGGGGAGCGCTTGATGGTCGCGGAGGTGGATGGCGTCCTCGTGGACGACTCGCGGCGCCTCAGGGAGGCGCTCGTGCGCGTGGGGGTTCCCCCGGACACCCCACCCTGGAAGCTGAGGGGCGAGCTCAGGTCCAGGTTCCTCGCGGCGTACTACGAGGAGGGCGGGCTGAGGCTCGACGGACGCGGGCCCTTCGCCGATTATGCCTGGAGGAGGAGGGCTGAGGGCCTCAGGCTCGTCGTGATCTCCGGCCGCCCCGCGCGCCTGAGGAGGGCGACGGAGGAAGAGCTGAGGTCGCTCGGGCTCGTGTGGGATCACCTCCTGCTCAGCCCCGAGGGGGGCGACCCCGAGTGGAAGGCCAGGGCGCTGGCCAGGCTCGCCGATAACTACTCTGTGGAGGAGGTCCTGGATGGGGACAGGAGGGTGTTGCGCGTCGCCAGGAAGGTGGGGGCGAGGACCCCACTCGACCTACGAGGCCGAGCGGCGCCAGGGGAAGATCAGGGGGTTGGCGGGGGGACGACCGGACCTGAGGACCTCGGAGGCGCGCCCGGCCACGGCGCGCGCGACTTCCATCGTGGACGAGGACCCTCCCATGTCGGGCGTCAGCGTCCTCCCCTCCTCGACGACCCGCTCAACCCCCTCCACTATCGCCAGCGCCAGCTCCTCCTCCCCCACGTAGTTCAGGGCGGACGCCGAGGCCAGGATCATCGCTATCGGGTTCGCGACGCCCCTGCCCTTGAGCCCGGGGGCGCTGCCGTGGGCCGGCTCGAACATCGCGTAGGAGTCGCCCATGTTGGCGGAGTAGACCGCGCTGATCCCCCCTATGAAGAGCGCGGCGGACTCCTCCGAGAGTATGTCCATGTAGAGGTTCGGGCCAGCTATCACGGAATCGTCGAATTGGCCGGGATTCAGCACGAGCTGCTGCGCCAAGTTGTCGACGAGGATCTCCCGCAGCTCGATGTCCGGGTGGTCCGCTGCGGCGTCCCGAGCCGCCCTCAGGAAGAGCCCGTCGGTCTCCCTAATCACGGTCGCCTTGTGCACCACGTAGGCGCGGCGCCAGCGGAGGTCCTCCGCGATCTCCAGGGCGCGGCGCATGAGGCGGCTCGATGCCCTGTAGGTGGTCTTCCTGATCGACAGCGCGACCTCCGGGGATATGCTGTACTCTATGCCGGCGTACAGATCCTCGGTGTTCTCGCGGACGAATATGTGGCGGGCCGGGCCCCTGGGCCCGGCCCTGCCCCTGAAGGACTTTATGGGCCGGACGTT
>JGI20129J14369_1000050_pt1 | contig 17645 bp, 13 predicted proteins | sample MonGeyMetagenome_FD_14369 | JGI IMG/M metagenome (IMG submission 14369)
CTGCTCGCGAAGGCGGTGGCCACCGAGAGCGAGGCGAACTTCATAAGCGTGCGCGGGCCCGAGCTGCTGAGCAAGTGGGTGGGCGAGAGCGAGAGGGCGGTCAGGGAGGTCTTCCGCAGGGCCAGGCAGGCCGCCCCCTGCGTGGTGTTCTTCGACGAGATAGACGCGCTGGCGCCGGTCAGGGGGCTATCCGCCGACTCGATGGTGACTGAGAGGGTGGTGAGCCAGCTGCTCACGGAGCTGGACGGCCTCGCGCCCCTCTCCGGGGTGGTCGTGCTGGCGGCCACGAACAGGATAGACATAGTAGACCCGGCTCTCCTCAGGGCCGGGAGGTTCGACAAGCTCATCTACGTGCCGCTGCCCGACGCCAAGGCCAGGGCGGAGATACTGAGGATCCACCTCAGGGGGAAGCCCGTGGCCCAGGACGTCGACGTGGAGAAGATCGCGGAGCTCACGGACGGGTTCAGCGGCGCGGACCTGGCGTCCGTCGTGAACACGGCGGTCTCGATAGTCCTCCAGGAGTTCCTGGACAAGTACCCCAACCCGAGGGACGCGAGGGACCACGCCGAGGAGGCCGCGCTGGAGCTCAGGCACCTGGAGGAGGCCATAAAGCGCGTGAGGAGCTCGAGGGAGGGCAAGACGATCGAGAGGCAGCCCGTCCCCTACTACAGGTAGGCCGCGCTGTCGCCTTTTTATATCGGTCGCCCTCCCGCGCGCCCGTGGGGTCCAGGGGCATAGTGGGCAGGGGCACGTGGATGGACATGGTCGCCCGCAGGATCGTGGAGAGGGACGAGTCCCTGGGGAGGGACACTTCCCTCATGAGGGTCGAGAGCGGGCTCGGCGCCTCGGGGATACCGCACATAGGGAGCCTCTCCGACGCGGTGCGGGCCTACGGGGTCGCGCTGGCCCTCAGGGACTCGGGCCACAGGTCCGAGCTCATAGCGTTCTCCGACGACATGGACGGGCTGAGGAGGGTCCCGGCGGGCCTGCCGGACTGGCTCTCCGGGCACATAGGGGAGCCCGTCTCGAGGATACCCGATCCCTTCGGCTGCCACGGGAGCTACGGCGATCACATGAGCTCCCTCCTGACGGAGGCCCTGGACGAGCTGGGCGTCGAGTACGTCCACGAGTCGGGCGCGCGCATGTACAGGTCCGGGGCGCTGCTGCCCCAGGCCAGGGCGATCCTCTCCCGCGCGGGGGAGGTCGGCGAGATAATACGCGAGACCACGGGCCAGGAGAAGTTCACCAGGAGCCTGCCGTTCTTCGCCGTCTGCGAGCGGTGCGGCAGGATATACACGACCGTCGCCACGGGCTACGATCCCAGCACCGACACGGTGACGTACGAGTGCGTGGGGGCGCGCATAGGGGGCAGGTGGGTGCCCGGGTGCGGCCACAGGGGCGAGGTGAAGCTGTCGAGCGGGGAGGGGAAGCTCAGCTGGAAGGTCGAGCTCGCCGCCAGGTGGGCGGCGCTGGACGTGAGGTTCGAGGCGTACGGCAAGGACCTGGAGGACTCGATAAGGGTTAACGACAGGGTCTCCGACGAGGTCCTCGGCTTCCCCCACCCCTACCACGTCAGGTACGAGCTCTTCCTTGACAGGAGCGGGAGGAAGATATCGAAGTCCACCGGGAACGTCGTCACGCCCCAGGCCTGGCTGAGGTACGGCACGAAGCGCAGCCTGGTCCTCCTGATGTTCAAGAGGATAGTGGGCACGAGGTACGTGTCCCTGGAGGACATACCCAAGTACGTCGACGAGTACGACAGGCTAGAGGACCTCTACTTCGGAGGGGGAGGGGGGCAGGACGCCGCCAGGCTCAGGGGCCTGTACGAGTACGTCAACTTCCTCAGGCCCCCGCCCGCGCCCGACGTCCACGTGCCNTACAGGCTCCTCGCGGAGCTGGGCCGCGCGGCCCCCGAGGAGGGGGCGGTCGAGTTCGTCCTCGAGCGCCTGAGGAGGTACCGCATGGTCAGGGAGGCCACGCCGGGGCTCATCGAGAGGATAGAGAAGGCCAGGAGGTGGGCCCTCGAGGTCGAGGGGAGGGCCCCGGAGTACGTCCCCACCAGGGAGGAGGCCGAGGCCATGCTCGAGCTGGCCTCCGTGCTCAGGTCTACGGAAGATCCCGCGGCCATACAGAACGCCGCGTTCGAGGCCGCCCGCAGGCGCGGCATGGAGCCGGCGTCCCTCTTCAGGGCCCTCTACCGCGCCCTCATAGGGGCGGACAGCGGGCCCAGGTTCTCCTCCTACGCCCTGGACGTGGGCAGGGAGCGCGTCGCCTCCGTGCTGGAGGAGGCGGCCCGCCGCGCCCTCGGCGGGCCGGAGCCCGCCCCCCCATCAGCGCCCCCAGGGCCCCGCGCATGACTATGACGCCCGCCCCCCCGCTCAGCTCTGGGTGGAACATGAAGCCGTAGAGCCCGTCCCCGGAGAACGCCTCTATCCCCCCCGCCTCGCTCCGCGCCAGCTCCCTCAGGCCCGGCGCCAGCCTCCGGATCCTCCTGGCCCTCGCCTCGTAGAACCTCGCCACATCCGAGGGGAGGCCGGAGAAGGCGGGGTCCGAGCGGTCCACCCTGACCGGGTTCAGCCCGCGGAGCCTCGCCCCCATGAGCTCCAGCGTCCCGCCCAGCGAGTTGTTGATCAGCTGGGCTCCGTAGCAGACGCCCAGGGCCGGCATCCCCGCGGAGCGGGCGGCCCTCAGGAGCGCAGTGGCGATCCTGTCGGAGGCGGAGCTGGCGCGCCTCCTCCCGCCCAGGGCGAGGGCGTCCGCGTCCCCGAGGGCGCGCAGCGCGTCCTCGGCGCTGAAAGACTGGTCGACCACGCGCACCTCGTTCCCGAGGGCCACCAGGAGCTCGTAGAGCCTGGGGGCCGAGCAGCCGCCCGCGTCGAACATCAGGATGACGGCCAACGCCCCCGGAGGTGGCGCCCCGCCCTAATTTGGGTGTCGGCGCGATTCCTCCGCCCTCTGCTGGCCCTCCGAGAACACCCTCACGGAGACCCTGTCGCCGTCCCTGAGCCCCAGGGCCTCCCTCAGGCTCACCGGGGCTATGAGCTCCATGACGGTGTAGTCGTAGTGGGTCCTCTCGGCCACGACCACCGCCCCGGCCACGTCCTCGATCAGCGCCCTGTAGCACGTCACCGCGCCGTAGGTGCGGACGCCGTCCGAGAACCCGCTCACGCGTATCCCTCCCCTGGCGATCAGCTCCCTGAACTGCATGCGCTGGGACGGCGAATCCAGCCTGACGTTCAGGGTCCCGGGGTAGGGCTCGAACCCCAGCTTCCTGGCGAACTGGGACCTGTAGCCCTCGAGCGACATGTAGTACCTGCCCTCCCCTATCCCGCTGAACACCGTTCCGGTGAACAGGTAGGACTCGGGCGGCTCCTCCAGCACGGACCTGAGGACCAGGTAGAGCCCGACGAGCTCGTTGACCCCCTGGGGGGTGAGCTTCACCTCCGTCGACCTCCCCCTCCGGTAGCGCTCCACGAGCCCCGCCCCCTCCAGCAGCTCCAGCTGCCTGCTCGCGGCCTGCTGGCTCCTCCCTATGCGCCTCGCGAGCTCCGAGGTCGTGATGGGCACCGGCCCGTCCTTCGCGCCCATGAGCAGCAGCTCCACCAGCGTCTGCAGGTACCCGCGGCCGACCCCCCCGCGCGCCGGCACGCCCGCCCTGGGTCCCCTCGCAATATCACATTTACTACAAAATTTTTTGTAGCTACAATCAAGCTTAAATAAGGGGTGGGCCGCCGGCCCCCGTGCGCCCGAGGGACAGGATCGCCATCGCCCAGGGAGCCGCGGTGGGGGCCCTGGCATCGGCCCTGGGGATGGTCCAGATACCCTTCCCGCTCGTCCCCTACCTCATATTCGACCTGGGGGAGATACCGGTGGCCGCGCTCATGCTGGCGGGCTCCCCCCTGCCCTCGCTCGTGGCGTCCCTCGTCTACTTCGGGGTGCTGAACGCGATGGGCCAGTTCGTCCCCATAGGGCCCGCCCTCAGGCTGGCCGCCCTCCTCTCCATGCTCGCGGGCCTCTACCCATTCTCGAGGCGCGGCCCGCCGTCCGGGGCGGCGCTCGCCGGGGCGTTCGCGCTCTCGACGCTCATCAGGGTCGCCGCCATGACGGCGCTGAACTACTGGGTCCTCTCGGCGCTCTTCCCCGGGCTCATCGGGGCCACCGCGGACGTCATCCGCAGGTACCTGGGCCTGGGGCTCTCGCCGCTCGGGCTCGTCCTCCTGATGACCGCCGCCTTCAACGTCGCGCAGTCCGCGCTCTCCGTGCTGCCGGCCGCGGCCGTCGCCCGCGCCCTGAGGGCTGCCGGGCTCCCCTGAGCCGGCTGGGACCATGGCCCCCGCCCGCCGCGTGGCCTTCGAGCCCCGCCCCGTCCCCCTCCTGACCAGGTCGTCGATCCTCAGGATCCTCGAGGCGCGCGCTCAGGCTCGCACTCTATCGAGGTCAGCCTGGACCTCGGCCTGAGCTCCGAGCCCGTGCGCCTGGCCGGCGGCCGCGCATCCCTCCGCGGCCTGGAGGTGGAGCTCGAGGAGCTGAGGAGGGCGTCTCTCGACGCCTCGGAGAGGGACGTGCTGGCCCCGGCCCCCGGGGGAGGCCTGGCGAAGGTCCAGTTCTTCTCGGGCTCCTTCTACAAGCTGAGGAACGTGGAGGGCACGGCGCCAACGCTCGAGATCGACGGGATACACATGCACAGGATCTCCGGCACGACCCCCTGGGCGGACGCCGCCTCCAAGGTGAGGGCCGCGCGCGTGGGCCCGGGGTCTGTGGTCCTGGACATCGCCACCGGGCTCGGCTACACTGCCGCGCACGCGCTCCGCGCGGGGGCCGCCCGCGTGGTGACCGTGGAGGCGGACCCGAACGTGCTGGGGATCGCCTCGGTGAACCCCTGGTCCAGGGGCCTCGCGTCCGGGCGCGCCGAGCTCCTCCTGGGGGACGCGCTGGAGGCGGTCCGCGCGATGCCGGGTGAGGCCTTCACCCACGTGATACACGATCCGCCCCGCTTCGCCCTGAGCCCCCGCATGTACTCCGAGGACATGTACTCCGAGATCCTGAGGGTCCTGAGGCCGGGCGGGATCCTGGTCCACTACACGGGCGAGCCGGGCCGCGCGAGGGGGCGCGACCTCCCCGGGGCGACGGCGTCCAGGCTCCGCTCGGTCGGGTTCGAGGTCCTGGGCTACCTGCCCGGCGCCATGTGCGTGGTGGCGAGGAGGCCGCGCCCCCGGCGGCGATCGGAAGCCGAGCTCCCTGTAGATCTGCTCCAGGACCTTCCTCCTCCTCTCCTCCATCTCCGCGTACAGGTTCCTCCCGCTGCTGTCTATCGTGACTATGAGCGGGCCGAAGTCCTCGACCTCCAGCTCCCACATGGCCTCCGCCATCCCCAGCTCCTCGAGCCAGTGGACGCCCAGCACCCTCTTTATCGAGTTCGCGGCGAGGACCCCGGCGCCGCCCGTGAACACCGCGTAGGCCGCGCCGAGCCTCCGGGCCGCCTCGGCGGTGCCCCTCCCGAGGCCCCCCTTCCCGATTATCAGCCTGACCCCCGTCCTCTCCATGAACTCGGGCTCCACGCTCTCCATCCTGGCGCTCGTCGTGGGGCCGGCGGCCACGACCCTCCACCCGCCGTCCTCCCTCTCCACCACCGGGCCGCAGTGGTAGAGGGCGAGCCCCCTGAGGTCCACGGGCAGCGGCCTCCCCTCCCTCAGGAGCTCCAGCGCCTTCCTGTGGGCCTCGTCGCGGGCGGTCACCACCTTCCCGGTCACGTACAGCACGTCGCCGACGGCCAGAGACCTGGCCTCCTGCTCCGAGATCGGCAGCCTGATGCGGCGCTCGGCCATCGTCGCACCCCCATGTGCCTCGAGATTATCCTGTGGGATCCGTCCGCCTTAAACTCGGCGGTCCCCCTCCTGACCGCCCAGCAGTTCGTCGTGAACGCGACCGCGAGCGACGCCGGGTGCCTGTGCCCGTACTCGACCTTGACGTCCAGCGCGGTCGTGGGGCCCCCGAAGCCGTGGGGGCCTATCTCGAGCCTGTTGACCAGCCCCAGGATCTCCTCCTCGAGCCTGGCGACCTCGGGCTCCGGGTGCCTCTCCCCTATCGGCCTCAGCAGGGACCTCTTCGCCAGCTTGGACGCGACGTCGACCCCGCCCGCTATCCCGACGCCGATCACGACCGGCGGGCAGGGCATGGCCCCCGCGTTGAACATGGACTCCACCACGAACCTCTTGACGCCGTTCAGCCCCTGGATGGGGGGGATGACCCTGGAGACCGAGGGGTACTCGCTGCCGCCCCCCTTGAAGAGGACGGTGAGGAGGAGCCCGTCCCCCTCCGTGAGCTCCAGGTCCACCCACGGCATGTGGGATCCCGTGTTGTCCCCGCTGTTCCTGTCCCTTATCGGGTCCACGGCGTTCGGCCTGAGCGGTATCCTCCTCGTGGCCTCCCTGGTGGCCTCCCTCAGGGCGTCCTCCAGCTCGAGCAGGAGGGGGAAGTCGCGCCCCGCCCTGGCGAAGAAGTAGACCATGCCGGTGTCCTGGCAGATGGGCCGCGCCAGCCCGCCGGCCAGCTCCGCGTTCCTCAGGATCGCCTCCAGCTGCTTCCTGGCGAGCTCGTTCCCCTCCCTCTCCGCCGCCCTCCTGAGCGCCTCGTGCGCGTCCACCGGGAGGCGCGTCGCCGCCACCCTCATCAGGTCGACGACGCCCTCGACGAACTCCCTCCTGGCCGACATCGCGCGCCCTCCGGGCCCGCGCTAAATGTGCGTTGCGGGCCCCCTCCCGCGCAAACTTTGCCACCCATCACCTTCGCCTTCTTGGGAAACGCTTAAACGGGAACCGCGCACACAGCTCCCTCCATAATGAGGGTGGCCCTAGTCTCCTCCCCGGGCCTCAGGCCGCTCGAGATCTACCAGAGCATAGGCGTGCGCTCCCCGCCCCTCGGCCTCGCCTACATCGGCGCCGTCCTGGAGGGGGCCGGCCACCAGGTCATGATACTGGACGCCCCGACCCAGGGCATGGGCGTCGACGAGGCCGCGAGGGAGGTGCTCTCGTGGAGGCCCGACGTCGTGGGAATAAGCGCCGTGACGCCGACCGCCAAGGGCGGCTACAGGCTCGCGTGCGCGATAAAGAGCAGGGCCCCGGACCTCCCGATCGTCATGGGGGGCCAGCACGTCTCCTTCATGTTTCAGGAGGCCCTCTCCACGGGGTGCGTGGACTACGTCGCGATAGGCGAGGGGGAGCGCACCATGGCCGAGCTCGTGGAGGCCATATCCGGGGCCAGGGACGCGGAGTCCGTCGACGGGCTCGCCCTCCCCGGCCCCAGGCTGACGAGGCCCAGGAGGCCCATAGAGAACCTGGACGAGCTCCCGGAGCCCGCCCGCCACCTCCTCCCCATGGACGAGTACACCGTCTTCGACAAGCCCGTCAGGATAATTCACGTGATAGCCAGCAGGGGATGCCCCTACGGCTGCATATACTGCTCCACGAGCTACTACTGGGGCCGCAGGTACAGGATAAGGAGCGCGAGGCTCGTGGCGGACGAGATAGAGAGGGCCACCCAGAAGTACGGGACCAACATAGTCGTGTTCGCGGACGACGAGCTCACCCTATCGCACAAGTGGGTCTACGAATTCCTGGACGAGCTGGATAGGAGGAAGCTGGACATATCCTGGACCTGCGGGACCAGGGTGAGCAGCGTGAACAGGGACCTGCTGGAGCGGATGAGGGCCAAGGGGTGCAACATAATCTACTACGGGGTGGAGTCCTACAACGACGAGGACCTCCTCAGGATAAGGAAGAAGATAACGACGGGGCAGGTCCAGGACGCCGTCCGCGCCACGAAGGAGGCCGGGATGGAGGTCGCCGGCAGCTTCGTCCTGGGGTTCCCGTGGCAGAGGGTCGAGGACGTGAGGAACACCGTGAAGTTCGCGGAGAGGCTGAACCTGGACTACGCGCAGTTCACCGTCGCCACCCCCTACCCCGGGACCCCGCTCTACGAGGAGGCGGTCAGGGACGGCCTGATAGAGGTCTGGGACTGGGATTACTACACCACCGTCTACCCGGTCATGAGGGGGATGTACATAGCTCGCGACCAGATGGCAAGCTCCTGGGCTGGGCCTACAGGAAGTTCTACATGAGGCCGAGCTACCTGCTCTCCCAGCTCAGGAAGAACAGGCTGAGGACTATGATCGACATGATGGCGCGCGCCATAGGGTCGGCCATCTCGAGCATGAGGAGCTCGGTGGCGCCGCGCATCTACGGCGGCCTCGAGGAGTACGAGAGGGCGCTCATCGAGGAGGTGAGGTCCGGGTTCGAGGGCGTCAGGTCCACCTGGCGCGCGCGGAGGGAGGTGGGGGTCAGTGAGCGACGGCGCGTCGGGCGGGGGCGGCGGGCTATCGCGCTTCTTCGCGGCGCTCCAGCTGACCCTCGGCAACCCTCTCTCCAGGCTCGTGCTCAAGTCGATGACGAGGCTCGAGCCCGACGGCCGCTCCTCCCTCGACAAGGCGCTCGCCGCCTACGCGGGGGCGGACGCGGGGCCGATGTCGCTCACGTGCAGCGTCCAGAGCTTCCTGCTCGACCTCATACTGAGGGTCGGGTTGGCGGTGACGCGCGCCGACGAGGAGGGCGTCAAGGCCATGCTGCGCGATCCCCCGGTCAGGAGGGGGATAGAGCTCGTGCTCAGGGGGATAGCGGAATACGGGATAACGGTCCCGCAGGAGATGCCGGCCCCCTTCCTCGTCGTCTGGAACTTCACAAACATGTGCAACCTGAGGTGCAAGCACTGCTACCAGAGGGCGGATCGCCCCCTCCCGGACGAGCTGACCCTGGAGGAGAAGCTGAACGTCGTGGCGCAGCTCGACAGGGCCGGCCTCGCCGCGATCGCGTTCAGCGGGGGCGAGCCCCTCATACACCCTCACTTCATGAGGGTGGCCGGGGAGGCCGCCAGGAGGGGCATGTACGTAGCCGTCGCGACGAACGGGATCGCGCTCTCCAACAGGAGCTTCGCCGAGAGGGTGAAGGCGCTGGGCGTCAGGTACGTGGAGGTCAGCATAGACTCGGCCGACCCGGACAAGCACGACTGGTTCAGGGGCATGAGGGGGGCCTGGAACCTCTCGGTGAGGGGGCTCAGGAACGCCGTCGAGCTCGGCCTGAGCACGGCGATGGCGACCACCCTCACGAGGATGAACGTGGACGAGATGGACGACCTCCTCGACCTCGCCGAGGAGATAGGGGTCCAGAGGGTGATCTTCTTCAACTTCGTGCCGGTCGGGCGCGGGAAGGACATAGTGGAAATGGACCTGGACCCCGTGGAGAGGGAGAGGGCGATGAGGAAGATGTTCGAGGAGTACAGGAGGAGGAAGCTCCTGGTGGTCTCCACCGCCCCCTACTACGGCCGCGTGTCCCTCCAGATGAGCGGGGGGAAGGAGGTGGCGCCGACCCACTTCTACGTGGGGGGCGATCCCGGCCTGGAGTCCCTCGCCGACTTCGTGGGAGGGTGCGGCGCCGGGAGGATATACGCCGGGATACAGCCGAACGGCGACCTGATACCGTGCGTCTTCCTCCCTATAACCGTCGGGAACCTGCGCGAGGCCCCCTTCTGGGACATCTGGACGAAGGCCCCGCTCCTCAGGCAGCTCAGGGACAGGGGCCAGCTCAAGGGCTTCTGCGGCAGCTGCCCCTACAAGTACGTCTGCGGGGGGTGCAGGGCCAGGGCCTACGGCTACACGGGCGACGTCATGGGGCCCGATCCAGGCTGCATATACAACATGAGGGAGTGGCGCCGCGTAGCCGAGGAGCTGGGGCTCTCCGAGGAGGACAGGCGCCGCGTAGCCGAGGAGCTCCGCGCGATCCTGTCGAGCTCCCAGTAGGTCGCCGATCGATCCCGCTGCCCCAGCACGTCCGCGTAGTACTCGCGCAGGGCCCTCTCGACGCTGGCGACCGCCCGGAAGCCCTCGAAGGCCCGCAGCCCCACCGCGTGGAGCGACTCCGGGTCCTCCCTGAACATCGCGTGGACCCTCAGAAGGAGGTCCCTCAGCTGGGCGTACTCCAGCTCGCTCCTCCTGCGGCCCTCCTCCCCCCAGTACTCCACGAGGTCCCTCAGGTCCTCCCCGAACATCCACCCGTTGACCCCGTCCTCGATCATCTCGAGCGCCCCCCCGTCCCTCGAGGATATCGTGGGCACGCCGTTCATCCCCGCCTTCATGTAGCTGGTCCCGCACGCCTCCCAGCCGGAGAAGGGGGTGAAGAGCAGGACGTCCGCCCCGGAGAGCACGGCCCTGGCCTCGCGCAGCCCGTAGTTGGGCAGGTAGACGACGTTCGGCCTCTCCCTGTGGAGCCTCATGAAGACCCTCATCCACTCCAGCCCCTCGCCGTCCGCGGGGTGGGCCCTCCCCCCCAGCACGAACACCATGGGTAGGTCCCCGAGCTCCACCGCGAGGCGGGCGGCGAACTCGGGCCTCTTGTAGGGCGCCATCCTCCTCGCCCAGGCCACCAGCATCCTGCCGTCCAGCTCCACCTCCTTGAGCCCCCTCAGGAGCGACTCCAGGGACCTCCTCGCCCTCGCCCTGGCCTCGATGAACGCGTCCAGCCCCGGCTCCCTCCCGCGCAGCCGCCGCAGCTCGGGGTGGGTCCACCTCTCGGCGTCCACGCCGTTCGTCACGCTCCCCAGCTTCCACGCGTGGTGCGGGAACACCCTGGACAGGATCTCCGCGTGCTTCCTGGAGACCGCGAACGCCCTCTCGGCGGCCGCCAGCCCCAGCTCGGTGAGCGGCACGCTCTCGCAGACTAGGCGGTAGCCGCACTCGGATGCCAGCAGGCGGGCGGGGAACGCGGGGTGCCCCCAGGGCCCCGGCGTGTGTATCACGAGCCTGTACTTGCCGGGAAGCCTGAGCGCGAGGGGGAGGAGCGCGGTGTAGGCCTCCTGCAGGTCCACGTGCGCCACCTCCCCCGTCCCCACGTCCCTCCGGATGTACGCCTCGCTGGCCCTCGCCAGCAGCAGGTACTTCAGGAAGCGCTCCTCCTCGCTCCCCTCCAGGTAGACCCTGTCCGCCAGCCTGGCCGCCCAGTCGGGCGCGACCGGCCTCAGGAAGACGGCGCGCGCGGACCCCTCGGCGGCCTCGAGCGCCTGGACGGAGACCTCCTCCCCCCTCAGCCTGACCCTGAACTCGTCCGCGACCCTGAGGGACGACGCGAACTCCTCGGGCTGGGGCTCGGGCAGCGGCACGGGCCTCAGGTCAGCGTCGAACTCGTAGCGCACGTACCCGTTCGCGTAGTACAGGGTGAGCACCCTGTAGTCCATCCCCAGCCGCGCCGCCGCGTAGAACTTGTCGCCCTCCAGCACGCCCAGCCCGCCCGCGTACGTGTTCCCGCGATCCAGCGCCAGGTCCGGGGTCACGCTCACGACGGCCCGGCCCACGCGGCGCCGCGGATCACCACAGATTTAAGCGTGGCACGCCCACCGGCGGCGTGGCGCGCCTCGCCGCCTTCATGTTCGAGGTCCACCAGCCGAGGAGGATCAGGCCCCTGAGCCCCAGGTCCCTCCTCGAGAGGATGCGTGGCGGCCCGCGCGCCTCCTACGACGCGGCCCTGGACGGGGAGGTCCTCCGCCGCGTCGCCTCCAAGTGCTACCTGCCGGCCCTCCGCATACTCGAGGAGGCCGCCCGCGACGGCTTCAGGTTCTCCCTCAGCGTGAGCGGGATCTGGCTGGAGCAGGCGGAGTCCCTGGGGCCCGAGCTGGTGGGGGCCGCGCGCTCCGCGGTCGGGGCGGGGGCGGAGCTGGTGGCCCAGCCGTACTACCACGGGGTCTCCCCGCTCCTGGGGGACTTGGACGAGATGGAGGAGCAGGTCCGCCTCCATGCCGGGCGCGTCGGGGCGGCGCTCGGCGGGAGGCCGGCGGCCGCGGAGGCTACGGAGATGCTGTACAACGATGAGATAGCGGCCTCCCTGGCCCGCGCGGGCTTCGGGCTCGTCCTCACGGAGGGCGCCGAGAGGGTGCTCGGCTGGAGGAGCCCCAACTACCTCTACAGGTCGCCCGCGGGGCCCGCGGTCCTCATGAGGAACTACAGGCTGAGCGACGACGTCGCCTTCAGGTTCTCCGACAGGTCCTGGGACCAGTACCCGCTGACGGCCGACAAGTACGCGTCGTGGATAGCCGCCAGCCCCGGGGACATCGTTTTCATAGCTATGGACATCGAGACGTTCGGGGAGCACCACTGGAGGGAGACGGGGATACTGGAGTTCCTGTCCGCCCTGCCCCGCGAGCTGGAGGCGGCCGGCGTGGAGGCGGTCGGGATCTCCGAGGTGCCCTCCAGGCTCTCGCCCGCCGGCGAGGTCTCCGTGCCGCCCTGGGATACCCTGAGCTGGGCGGACGTCGAGAAGGACGCGAGCGCGTGGGCCGGGTCGCGCGAGCAGAGGATGGCGCTGGCGCTCTACGAGGAGGTCGGGGCCTACGCGCGCGCCGTCGGGGGGGAGCTGCTCACGCACTGGAGGTACCTGGGCGTGAGCGATAACTTCTACTACATGTCCGGGAAGCGCGGCCCCTCCGGGGAGGTTCACGATTACTTCAGCCCCTACAAGGACCCTCTGGCGGCCTACACGAGCTACCTGCACTCCCTGATGTCCCTCTACGCGGACGTCCTGCGCGCCTACGCGCGCGACGTCGGGGCCCACGCCTGGCGCCTCAGGACCCCCCGCTCCATGTCCTTCATAGCCAGGACGCCGCGCGGCGACGTCGCCCTGAGGGGGCTGGAGGACCTGAGGCGCTGCGCGCTGGAGTGCCCCTCCTCGATCGCGGAGCACCTGTCCAGGGGGGACGTCCAGTCGTGGGTCAGGCACGTCCTCCTGTGGGACGAGCTGGCCGAGGAGCTGGACTCCGCATCCGGGTCGGGGGACCCCGCGGGGGAGGCGGCCTCCCTCCTGGCCAGACACCGTTAAGTAGGTCGCCTCCCCGAATGGCGCCGTGGGGTCCGCCGGCGAGCCTGCCTCCCATCCCAGAGTGCGCGCCACCCGGGGCGGCGACCTGTACATCGAGTCCGGCGTCCGCGAGGACCCGGACTGGGGGTTCGCCAGGAACCTCCAGGTCCTGCTGAAGGACGGGCTCCTGGAGTTCTCCGCCTCCGTCTTCGACGTCCAGTTCGCGACCCCGAGGGGGATCCTGCACGGCCCCAACAGGGACTATCACTGGCAGGGCCTGCTCGTCGGCCCCCTCGACGGGAGGATCTACAGGGCGCTGGACGGCCTGCACTACGCGCCGCTGGAGGGCGGGCCCATATACCCCAGGTCCGTCAGGGTCTGGAGGGCGCGCGCGCAGTACCTGTACTCGGACCGGGGGGGCGGAACCTACAGCGTGGAGTTCGCGCTCAGGCAGGGCGGGGGCGTCGGGAGGCTGAGCGTCCGCGCGTCCCGCCCCACCCTCTTCGTCCCCCTCCTGGACCTGAGGGACGCGGAGTCCCCATCGGCGCCCGACTACCGGGGGGTCGAGGTCGACGCCTCGGGCCCCCGCGCCTCCGCCTCCATAACCTCGGGCTCGGCCCCCTTCCCGCTCCGCCTCCGCTGGTCCGGGGGCTCCGCCCCCCTGGGCATCTGGACGGACTGGGTCTACAAGCTCGGCGACGGCTTCAGGCGGCTGGAGGGCGGCTCGGTCCGCTTCGCGCCGAGCTCCCGCGCCGTCTACGCGCCCCTGGCGCTGGAGTCGNCCGACGGCCGCCTGGACGTCGAGGTCCCCCTGCCCCCCGCGCTCACCCGCGCCCGCGCGGCGCGCTGCGGCCCGGGGATCGAGGGGCGCCTGAGGGACCTGGCGGGGTCGCTGGACGCCCCCCCTGGGGTGGCCGAGGCCATCGCCCTCAGGATCAGCAGGCTGGCGTCCTTCGGGATCCCCGGGGGGGCCGCGTACTACCCGGAGGCCGGGGCGATGTGGTTCAGGCGCCCTTGGTCCAGGGACATCGTGGAGGGCCTCAGGTGGAACCTGAAGACCTACCTCGCGCTGGGGTGCGGGGACTGGCTCTCCGCGGTGATCCTGGAGCTCCTGAGGTCCGCGATGGAGGGGGGCGGCCTCAGGGTGCTCCCAGGGTCCCGCGAGTACGCGAGCGACGCCTTCCCCCAGCTCCTCAACGTCGCGGTCTCGGCGGCCCTGGCTACCGGGTCCTCGGGGCTCCTCGCGGCGGCCTCCAGGGCGGCGGAGGCGGCGGCCTCCGCCCTGAGGCGCGGCTTCTCCGGGTGCGTGCTCGGGGACGGGCTCGTGCTCTGCCCGGCCAGCTCCTCCTGGATCGACGTCGTCCTGCGGGAGGGCGGCGGGCGGTGGCCCTCCCGCCTCCCCCGCGACTGGATGGGGTCCTCGGANCCCTCCGGCCTCTACGCGCTCGTGGAGGTGAACGCCCTTTACATCGAGTCCTACGGCGCGCTCGCGTCCGCGCTCAGGGCGGCCGGCGAGGCGGTGCCGGCCGGCGCCGCGGGGCTCCTGGAGGAGCTCTCGGGCGGCTACGGGGAGCGCTTCCGCGCGCCCGGCCGCCTCCCCCCGCTGACCATCGACCCCTCGACCGGCCGCTCCGACTGGACGGCCGGCTCCCCCGCCGTCGAGGCGATGGCCGTCCTCAGGGGGACCCTGCACACCATCGAGGACCTGTCGGGCGCGTGGGCGCAGGTGGAGCCCCTGATCTGGAGGAGGCGCATGGTGGTCCTGGGGGACGGCGAGGCGCCGTTCGGGATTGCCGCCAGGGACGTCGAGCGGGTGCCCTACCTGGGGGACGCGGAGTACCACGGCTACGTCCTCTGGCCCAGGGACACGCCCTACCTGATGGAGTACATGAGGTCCCTCTCGATGGACGTGGACGGCATATTGCTGAACAACCTGGACCACATGCTGGCCGAGGGGGCCCTGGGCTACTCGTCGGAGCTCTTCAGCGCCCCGCTCGGCGGGAACCCGAGCCCCTCGGGCGCCTCCGGCAACCCGGTGCCCGTCAAGAACCCGGCGCAGTACTGGAGCCACTGGTGCGATCCTTATCTGGAGCGCTATTGGAGGGGTACGCGTGAGCGCCGAGGAGAGGCTCAGGGACCTCCTCCGCGCCATGCACCTGATGGGCGCGGTGGGGGAGGGGAGCGCCGTGGACCTGGAGTCGGTGGCCAGGCTTTTGCCGGACGCCGCGCTCCACGAGGTCCGCGGGCTCGTGGAGCTGGGCGAGAGGCTGGGTTACCTGTCGAGGTCCGGCGACAGGCTCTACCTCACGCTGCGGGGCGAGATATCGGCGATCTCGATCTCGAGCTAGGCCATGCCCCCGAGGCTGATAATGATATCCTGGGAGCCAGCCGGGCCCGACGGGGACCCGGCGGCGGACGCGGCCCCGCTCGGCCCCGGGGCCGCGGTGCACCTCCACGCCTGGGGCTCCGACGGGCCCCTGCAGGGGATCCGCTACCCGGTGGCGATAACGGTGAAGGCCAACACCAGCATGGTCTCGGCGGTGCTGGCGTCGATGGGGGACTTCGCCCGCGCGATCTCCGGGCTCATGGACGGCGCCCTGGACCCCTGCGAGATCTCGGCGGTCGTGGGGTACGGGTGGGCGGGGTCCACCCTGGGGTCCGTCGTGAAGCGGTGGCTGGGCGTCCCGCTGATCTCCTCGGTGGGCGACTCCTCCCCGGCCGGCGCGGACCTGCAGTCCGCCGCGATCAGGGGCCTCGAGATGAGGTCCGTTCACGGGTCGGACCTGGTCGTCGCGCGCTCCCGCCCGGCGCTCATGAGGGTGAGGTACGAGCACGGGGTCCCCCTGGACAGGACACTGCTGGCCGAGTCCCCGGAGGAGATGGCCTCCGTGCTGGCCGGCTACCTGGCGGGTGGGCGCAGGTGAGGGTCCTCCACCTGAGCTGGGAGTACCCGCCCAGGATAGTCGGCGGCCTCTCCAGGCACGTCTACGGCCTCTCCAGGGCGCTCGCCGCCATGGGCGCGGAGGTGGTGGTCATCACCCTCGAGTCCCCGGGGGTCCCGGACTCCGAGGTGAGCGGGAACCTGGAGGTCGTGAGGGTCAGGGCCTCCGGCTACCCGTCGCCCGACTTCCCGGCATGGGTCCACCAGTTCAACCTCCGCATGGTCGAGGCGGCCCTGGACGCCGGGGACTTCGACATCGTGCACGCCCACGACTGGCTCTCCGCGTCCGCTGGCATAGCGCTCAAGCACGCGCTCAGGAGGCCCCTGATATCCACGATACACTCCACCGAGTGCGGCCGGAGGGGCGGGATCCGCGACGAGCTGCAGAGGCACATAGCAGAGATGGAGTGGTGGCTGGCCTACGAGAGCTGGAGGGTGATCGCCTGCAGCCGCTACATGATGCGGGAGCTCGGGGGCTGCCTGGGGGTCCCGGCGGACAAGGTGGACGTGATACCGAACGGGTTCACGCCCCTCGCGCAGCCGGGGGCGGACCGCGCGTCGATCAGGCGCAGGTACGCGGCCGACGGCGAGCGCATGGTCCTGTTCGTCGGGAGGATGGTCCACGAGAAGGGGGTCTCCGTGCTGGTGGACGCGGCCCTGGAGCTCCTGAGGCGCAGGTGGGACCTGAAGTTCGTGCTGGCCGGGGACGGCCCCCTCAGGCCCGTGCTGCAGAGGCGCGTGGAGGAAGCCGGCCTGGCCCGGAAGTTCTACTTCCTGGGGTTCGTGAGCGACGAGGAGCTGGCGGAGCTCTACGCCGCCGCGGACGTGGCGGCCTTCCCGAGCACCTACGAGCCGTTCGGCATAGTCGCGCTCGAGGCCATGTCCATGGGGAGGCCCGTGGTCGTCTCGGACGTGGGCGGGTTCTCGGAGGTCGTCGAGCACGGGGTGAGCGGCCTCAAGGTCCCCTGCTGCGACCCGGGGGCGCTCGCGTCCGCGATTTCCTGGCTCGTCGATCACCCGGAGGAGGCGTCCAGGATGGGGGCGGAGGGCGCCAGGATCGCGCGCGAGCGCTACTCCTGGGACGCGCTGGCGGGGCGCACCATGGAGACCTACAGGAGGGTCCTCGCCGAGTACGAGCGCTCGGGCTGGCGCGCCAGGACCTGCGCCCGCGCGCGGCCCGGGGGCGCCGGTCCGGCCCGCCGGGGGACGGGAACCTTGTGAGCTACCCCGCCCTGAAGGGGAGGCTTCCCGCTTCACGGCCCCACCTTGCCCGCGGCCGCGGGCAGGGGGCGGAGCTCCACAGGCGCCGCGGGCGGCTCCCACCCTGCCCTCCTCAGAATGTTGAGGGACGCGTTGTAGTCCCTGTCGGCCCTCCAGCCGCCCTGCGGGTACGCCAACGAGTACCTGTGGGGCTTCTTCTCCCTGGGGAACCTCCTCGCGGAGCCCTCGAGGAACCTCCGCCTGGCGCCGTGGAACCGGTCGGCGATCCCCTGAGCCACCTGGGAGTGGAGTTGTTGATGGCCCTAGTTCCGCTTCCTCAGGTCCAGCGCCAGCTGCCTCAGCTCCGTGAGGGTCAGGCCCCTCCCGTTCCCGCGGTGGAGATCCGTGCCCGCCCGCCGCAGGGCGTTGTGGATCTCGCAGGCCAGCCTCAACTGGGCCCTTAACGCCCCCAACGTTTGCCGGCCCGCGTACGCCCTGAAGCGGAACCCCACGGCGGGCATCGGAAGGAATAGGGGCATCGCCCTTTAAGCCATTCCAGCCATGAATGGCGAGGTTTCTGCCACATCTTATATAATTCGGGATGTCCGCTCGGA
>JGI20129J14369_1000053_pt1 | contig 17420 bp, 18 predicted proteins | sample MonGeyMetagenome_FD_14369 | JGI IMG/M metagenome (IMG submission 14369)
ACGAGAGCACGGGGTGCTCCCAGATCCTCCTGTCCTGCATCGACTCACCCACGCCGCCCCCCGCCCCGCCTGATAAAAAATTATTTGGCAAGGGCCCTCATCCACTATTCGATGAAATCACGCGGCATTATGCCTATATATAATTGTTACTCAGCGGGCGTCGGCGCCCCGCGCCGCGGCGCCTGGCGAGGAACCTCTCGATCCCGTCCAGCCCCCTCGCTATCGAGTCCATGCTCGCGGCGAGGGATATCCTGACGTGGCCCTCTCCCGCCGCGCCGAACGCGATCCCGGGGACCACCGCGACCCTCTCCTCCTCCAGGAGGGCCCTGGCGAGGTCCGCCGACCCCATCCCCGCGTCTATCCTCGGGAAGATGTAGAAGGCGCCCCTGGGCCTCACGACGCTCACCCCCTCCATCGACGAGAGCCTGGAGTGGGCGTACTCCATCCTCCTCCTGACCTCCTCGACGTACCTCCTGGTGAAGTCCTGCGGGCCCCTGAGGGCCTCCAGGGCCGCGGCCTGGGATATGGAGCTGGGGCAGACCGCGTCGTACATCTGGAACTTGATCGCCTCCTCCACTATCGCCCTCGGCGCCACCATGTATCCTATCCTCCACCCCGTCATGGCGTAGGTCTTCGAGAAGGAGTTCACGATTATCGTCCTCCCGAGCACCTCGGCGTCGAACGACGCCATGCTGACGAACTCCCCGTCGAAGACGAACCTCTCGTAGACCTCGTCCGATATTATCCAGAGGTCGCGCTCCTCCGCGAACGATATTATCTCCTCGAGGACGCGCCTCCCGTAGACCGCGCCCGTTGGGTTGTTGGGGCTGTTGACCACGACCGCGCGGGTCCTCCCGTCGGCCGCCGCCCTGAGGGACTCCACGGTGGGCGCGAAGCCGTCCTCGGCGCGGGTCGGCACCTCGATGGCCCTGATGCCGAGTATCGAGGCGGCGCCCGCGTAGCCGACGAACGCGGGGGTGGGGACGAGGACGGAGTCGCCCTCGTCCATCGTCGCGGCGAACGCCTCGAGCAGCGCCTGGCTCCCGCCCTGCGTGACCAGGACCTGGTCCTCCCCGAAGCCCGCCCCGTACTCCCTGGCGTACCTCTCCGCTATCGCGCGGCGGAGCTCCGGCAGCCCCGCGTTGGGCGTGTAGTGGGTGAGGCCCCCCTCCATGGCCCTGCGGGCGGCCTCGCGGACGTTCTCCGGGGTCGCGGCGTCTGGCTCGCCCAGCGTCAGGTTCACGGCGTCTGGGTACCTGCGCGCCAGCTCGAAGAGCTCCCGCACGCCGGAGGGCCTGAGGCGCGAGAGCCTGCTGGAGGCCGAGACCATCGCCATCAGCCCGGGCCCCGGGGGTAGAAGCGCCCGCCCCTCCCCGCGATCTCGAGTATCAGCGGATCCGGCTCATATTCGTCGGACCCCAGCAGCCCCTCGAGCCTCCTGAGGGCCGAGGCGATCGCGCCCGGCCCGTACTGGTCCGCGTACTCGAATATCCCCCTGGGGTAGTTCAGGCCCAGCCTCACGGCCTTGTCTATGTCGTCCCTGCTCGCGACCCCCTCCCTCAGCAGGTAGGCGGCCTCGTTCACGGCGGGGGCTATCAGCAGGACCGGGTCCACCGCCCCCGCCAGCGAGGGGTCCAGCTCGGGCTTCCTGAACTTGGCGCCCGGGTGCTCGTAGAAGCCCCTCCCGGACTTCACGCCGAGCCTGCCCGCGGCGCGGGCCTCGCCGAAGAGGCCGCAGGGCCTCATGCGGAACCCGCGGGCCACCATCGCGCGGATTATGTCGTCCAGGACGTCCATACCTATGTAGTCTGAGAGCTCGAAGGCCCCCATCGGCATGCCGAGGGAGTGGCGGGCGGCGGCGTCCACCTGCTCCATCCCGTAGATCCCCCTCTCGACCAGTGAGCACGCCGCGTTCAGGAACCTGGCCATTATCCTGTTGACTATGAAGCCCGGGACGTCCCTGTTCACGATGACCGGCTGCTTCCCGAGGGCCCTCGCCAGGTCGTACGCCGCGCCCACGGCCGCGTCGCTCGTGTGGCTCCCGCGGACCACCTCGACCAGCTGCATTATCACGGGCGGGTTGAAGAAGTGCATCCCGACCACGCTGCCCCTCCTCCCCTCGGAGACCGACTCCGAGATCTCGGTTATGGGGAGGCTGCTGGTGTTCGTCGCCAGGACGGCCCCGGGGCGCGCGCTCCTGTCGAGCCTCGAGAATATGTCCCTCTTCACCTCCATGCGCTCGGGCGCCGCCTCTATCACGAAGTCCGCGCCCGACGCGCCCGACTCCAGGTCGAGCGTCGTGGATATGCGGGACATCACCTCGTCGGGGCTCCCTATGGTCCCCCTCTCCGCGAGCCTCTCCAGGCTCCACCTTATCCTGGAGAGGGCCCCGTCCAGGAACTCCTGCTTTATGTCGTAGAGGGTGACGGAGAACCCCCTGAGGGCCGCGACCTCCGCTATCCCGTGGCCCATCGTGCCCGCGCCCACGACGAATATCCTGCTGACGCCCGGCATAGCCCCGCACCCGACGTCAGGCGCCCCGATCGGGCGACTTATTAACGTCGCTGGCCCCGGGGGTCCCGCAGCCGGAGCCTATGAACTTCGATATCGCGGCCACGTCCTCCCTGGAGCACCCGCGCCTCTCCGCCTCCCCGTAGAGCTGCTCCGCCAGGGCCGTCAGGGGCACGAACGCGCCCGCCTCCTGGGCCACCGCCAATATGTAGCGGAGGTCCTTGTGCATCAGCTCCAGGGGGAACTGGGCGGGGAACTCGCCCCTCATCATGGGCCCGAGCTTCAGGTCGAAGTACGCGTTATGGTAGGGGCTCGCGCCCAGGACGTCGGCGAGCACGCGGCGGTCCAGCCCCACGCTGTCGGAGAACTCGAGGGCCTCCGCCAGGACCTCGGTCATGCCCGCCAATATCAGGTTGGCCGCGAGCTTGGCGTGGGTCCCGGACGGGATGGGGCCCGCGTAGATGGTCCTCCCGATCAGGGACAGGAGGGGCATCACCCCCTCGACGTCGCGCCGCTCGCCCGAGGCGAGGACGACGAGCCTTCCCTCCTCCGCGGCCGGCGTGCTGCCGACAACCGGCGCGTCCACGAAGCGGCCTCCCCCGGACTCGACGATCGAGCGGATGCGGAGCGAGTCCTGGGGCAGTATGGTGCCCAGGTTCACGACGGTCCTCCTCCCCGCGGGCAGCCCCGACACGACCGAGAGGGTCGCGGGCGAGTCCCTCACCATCACGAAGACGACGTCCGCGGCCCCCAGCTCCCCCAGGTCCGCCGCGGCGACGGACCCCGGGATCCCCGATGCCACCTCCCGCGCCCTGGAGGCCGTCCTGTCCCAGAGCAGGAGCTCGGCCCCCGATAGCGAGAGCCTCCTGGCGATCCTGGAGCCCATGAGCCCCAGCCCGGCGAAGCCCACCCTCATCGGCGCGGGGGCGCGCAGCCCCACCGTAATAAGGGTGCGCCGCGCGACGCGAGCGCCACAGCAATCATGATCGCCAGGGAGGCCGTGGAGCTGGCGGCCAGGCGGATCCCGAGCCGCCTCAGGTCCCTCGGATCCACCCTGCGCCCCCGGTGCCTGATCGCCAGGTACAGGGGGTCCGCGAACGCGAGCCCCAGGGGAGGGAGGCAGGCCAGGGAGGCGGCGAGCCCGGCCGCCAGGGGGACGAGGCTGGCGGCGCGCGGGACCCCCCTGGAGGGCAGGGCCCCCTCCACGAGCAGCACGTTGAAGGCGGCCAGCGACCCCCAGGCCGCGCAGAGCGGCGCGGCGTACGGGAGGGGGCTCCCCAGGATCCCGGAGAGGGCCGCGGACAGCGAGGCGAGCGACACGGCGCCCGCGGTCAGCCCCGCGGCCGACCTCCCGCGCCCGCCCAGCGATATGGCCAGGTACGCCGCGAACGCGGCCGCCGGGGGCGCGTACCAGGCGGCGAGCCGGGGGCCCTCCAGGGCGAGCGCGATCGCGTACGGCGAGAGCGAGAGCGCGAGGGCCGGGGGATCGGGGCGGGGGGACCTGGAGGAGGCGGACGCGTAGAGGCGCCCGTAGGAGGCGAGGGTCGCTGCGGCGGCTGCCGGCGCCAGGACAGCGCCGGGGGGGCGCAGCCCCCCCTGGGAGGCGAGCGCCAGCGCGAGGGACCCCAGCACCAGCAGGGCCGCGCTCGGCGTGGGCGGCGGCCAGCGCACGCGGCGGGCCGATCGCCGGCCTCAATAGGCGTTTCGCGCGGCCCCGGCGGCGCCCCCGGGCCGACGCTTTTTAAGGCCGGGGTCCCCAGGCCCAGTGTGGGCGGCCTCAGGGCGTGGCTCCTCTCCTTCAGCCCGGTGACGCTGACGAGCGCTTTCTCCTCGGTCACCCTGGGGGCTGCCCTGGCCTGGTACGCGACCGGGAGGCTCGACTGGGGGACTTACCTGCTCACCCTGGGGGGCCTGCTGGCGGCCCAGGCGGGGGTCAACCTGGTCCACGACTACGATGACTACGCGACGGGGGTCGACTCCATATACAGGTCCTCGGGCTTCTCCCACAGGCTCCACCCGATACTGGACCTCGGCCTCAGCCCCTCGAGCGTGAGGGCCGCGGGCTACGCGCTCCTGGCGGCGGCGCTCGCGGCGGCGGTCGCGCTCGCGGCCATCGTGGGGCTCCCCGTCCTGATACTGGGGGCCATCGGGCTCTTCCTGGGCGCTGCCTACAGCGAGCCGCCCCTCAGGCTCCACTACCGCGGCCTGGGCGAGGTGGTGGCGGCGCTGGCCATGGGGCCGCTCGTCGTCTGGGGGTCCTACGGGGTCCAGGTCGGGTCGCTCGGACGGCTCTACCCCCTGCTGGTGGGGGTGCCCAACGGGGCATTCGTCTTCCTGATACTCCTGGGGTCCGGGGCGCTCGAGGTGGAGGCGAGCCGCGCGGTCGGGAAGCTCACGATGGTGCTCCTCCTGGGCATGGGGGGGACGAGGAGGGCCGCGCTGGCGGCCGTCGCCGTCATGTACGCCGCGCTGGCGGCCTCCGCCCTCCTGGGCTACCTGCCGATCCTCTCCCTCGCGGCCCTCGCGCTCGTCCCCTGGACGCTCAGGCTCCTGGGGCCCATACTCAGCGGGAGCGAGGAGGAGGTCAGGAGGAGGTGGAGGGAGCTGAGGGCCCTCTGGGCGGGGCCCTTCAGCGTCAGGCTTGTGATGCTGGCGATACTCATAGCGTCGATGGCCGCCTCCCGGCTCCTGGGGCTTCCCTAGGGGCGGAACAGCCTTGGCATCGCGAGGGAGGCCAGCATCCCGTAGAGCGGGGGGCCCATCAGGATCGCCATGGCCGCGCCGAACCCGACGCGGTATCCGATGCCCAGCACGAGCGCTGTAGCCCAGACGTGGAACGTGGACCCTATGAGCGCGAACTCCCAGGTCCCCTTGGCCGCGAGCCCCTCCGGGTAGATGTGCCTGGGTATCGAGTAGATGTACGGGACCGCGAGCGCCTCCGCGTTTATCAGCGCCACGGCGGCGACGAGCCACGCGCCCGTGGGGCGCGCCATCCACAGGTAGGCGAAGCCGGCGAACCCGAGCGCGTAGCCGGCCGACACGACCGCGGACAGCGCCGCCCGGGAACGGATCGCGTAAGCCACGGCCCCGGAGATGACCGTGAGGAGCGCGGCCGTGATGCCGAACGCGCCCATCGCCAGCGGGACCTCGGAGGGCGCGTACGACGACACGAACGGCGGGAGCGCGACCGCCAGCACCAGGTTGAAGCCGGCTATGGTGGCCCACAGGCCGCCCATCAGCCAGGTCCTCCCCATGCGGAAGGTGGTGCCGCGCGATTCGATCCTGAGGGGGGCCAGCGCGGGGCCCAGCCTGGACAGGGTGAGCGAGTACGCCGCTGCCGCCGCCAGCGCCGAGGCCGCCAGGGCCGAGTACACCAGGAATGGATTCGCCAGCGCCAGGACGTATGCGGACGTGCCCATCGCCACTCCCCCGGGTATCCCGGAGATCGACACCGCGGACGCCAGGGTCCTCGTCCCGAAGTCCTCATAGAGGTACGAGTAGGCGTTCGAGAATATCTCCATGAGGAAGGTCACGGTGCCCTGGAGGAACCTGAGGGCCATCAGCTCCGCGAGGGAGGACGCGAAGGGCATCAGCGCGAGCGCCGCGGCTATCAGGGCCGACATCCCGAGGGCGGCCGAGGGGAGGCGCCGGTAGAACCTGAGGGCCCTCCCCAGGACCTTGCCGGCCGGCATTCCCGCGAAGTACAGGACGCTGCCCCAGAGCGCCAGCGAGGGCATCGGCGCCCCGAGCCTCGAGTGGAAGTACTCCAGGTAGAGAGCGTAGGTCGAGAGGGCGGACGTCAGTATGGCGGACGTGGCGAATCCGAGGAGCGGGGCGGCGAGCTTGAGCGCGCGGCTCACGCGCGCCCGCCCCCCAGGATGGACTCCGATATGCGCCTGGCGAGCTCCTCGACCTCCGGCGGGGCGACCAGGTCCCCGGGGTACTCCGCCCCCCCGTACTCCTCGGGCAGCTTCCTGGTCGCGTCGACGCACGCCTTGCTCCCGAACCCGGGGGTCGGCGTGGACGGGTCGAGCTCCTCCGTCGGGTAGCCGTCCACGACCCGGATGTCGCGGCCGGGGTTCACGTTCGCCGAGATCGCGTAGGTCACCGACGTAGGATCCCTCAGGTCGACGTCCGAGTCGAGGACCACGGTCAGCTTGTGGTAGAGGGGCGAGAGGGCCCAGAGGGCCGCGGCGACCCTCATCGCGTGGCCCGGGTACCTCTTCCTTATCGAGACCAGGGTCAGGTAGCCCAGCCCGGCGGGCGGCATGTGCAGGTCGACGACCTCCGGGAGCAGCTGCTGCACGAACGCCAGGGCCGCGCGCTCGCCGAAGCGGATGATGTTGCCGTCCTCGAGCACGGGCCTCCCCGTCACGGTGACGGGGATCACGGGGTCGCGCCTCGAGAAGATGGCCCTCACCCTGACGACCGGGTACGGCCTGGCCGCCGAGTAGACCCCGGCGTGGTCCCCGAAGGGGCCCTCGAGCGCCGTCTCGCCGGTGAGCTCCCCCTCAATTACGAGCTCCGAGCGCGCGGGGTACTCCACGTCCACCGTCTCTCCCCTCACCAGCTCGAGGCCCTCCCCCCTCAGCATCCCGACCACCAGCGCCTTGTCCATGGGGTGGGGGACGGGCACCCCGGCCATGAGCATGGTCACGGGGTCGGGGCCGAACACTATCGCGACCTGGCGGGACTCCTCGCCGTACGCGGCGCCCCTGCGCCAAGGCATCCAGTGCATTATCAGTGAGTCCCTGCCGAGGACCTGGAGCCTGTAGTAGCCGAAGTCCAAGGCGCCCCCCTTGCCCCTCACGAACGTGATCCCCATCGTGAGGAAGCGCCCGGGCTCGCCCGGCCACTGCCTTATAGCGGGGAGCCTCAGTAGGTCCACCTCGTCCCACGGGACCTCCCTGACCGGGCCCGAGCGGACCGTCCTCGGGGCTACCCTGGAGAGCCTGGAGAGGTCCCCGATCGACCTGAGGGCGCCGGAGATCCCGGAGGGGGGCCTCAGGGGGAGGGAGCCGAGCGCGGACGAGAGGGCCGGGTACGGGTCCCCGCCGGCCGCCAGCTCGACCCTCCCCCACGACCCGAAGAGGTTCCCGACGGCGGGGAGGGTCCCCTCCCTGGTGGACTCGAAGAGGACCGCCGGGCCCCCCGCGTACGTGATCCTGCGGAGGACCGCCGCCAGCTCCAGGTCGACGCTCACGCTCTCCCTGAGCCTGACCAGCTGGCCCCTGGACTCCAGGTCAGAGAGGAAGTCCCTGAGGTCCCCGTGGGCCATGCGGGCCTCACCGGCCGCCCAGGAGGTCCCCGACCGCCCTGGCCACAGCGGCCCTGGAGTCCATCCTCGGGCTCCACCCCAGGGACCTGAGCCTGCTCGAGTCGGGGAAGACGAGCCTTATGTCGCCGGGCCAGCCCTCGCTGCCCAGCGCGTCCTTTATGTCCATCACGCACCTGTTGAACCTGAGGGCCGGGCGCAGGCCCATGGCGGAGGACACTATCTCTGCGACCTCGCGCACAGTTATCCAGTCGGAGTTCCCCGCGTTGTAGACCCCCTCCGCGCCGCTCCCCTCGAGGGCCTCGAGCGCCGCTATCGCGTCATCCACGTAGAGGAAGCTCCTCCCCTGGGTCCCGTCCCCGTAGACCTCGAGCTCGCCGGGGTTGGAGCGCAGCTTGCGGACGAAGTCCAGGACCACGCCGTGGGTCATGGCCCCGCCCACCACGTTCGTGAGCCGGACTATCAGCCCCCTTATGCCGTAGACCCTGGAGTAGAACTCCACGACGTCCTCCGACATGGCCTTTATCAGCCCGTGGTGGGATATGGGCCTCCGGGGGGCGTCCTCCGGCGTCGGGGTCGGCGCGTTCCCGTAGACCGCGGGCGAGGACACGTAGACTAGGAGCTCCGCGTCCCTGAGCCTCGCCAGCTCCGCTATGTTGACCGTGATCCTGAGCTCCTCCTCCACGCGGCGCCTCGCCTCCTCCGACGTGGTCCTCACGATGGGGCTCGCGGCCAGGTGGTAGATCCTGGGCTCGCGCACGTCGAGGTCCAGGGGCTCCCTCAGGTCGCGCACCAGGTGGGGGACGCCCGCGCGCGGGGGCGCCCTGTCCACCACGAGGACTTCCTCGCCGCGCGCGGCGAGCGCTCCGACGAGGTGGCCCCCCAGGTAGCCCGATCCCCCGGCCACCACGTAGGTCATGGGCGGGATGTGGGCCCGGCAATAGATAAATCTTGGCGGCCCCGCCGCCCGCCGGTTGGATCGGCGGCTGCTCCTGGCCGTCGGTTTCCTGATCATGGCGTTCAACTCCATCTACCAGTACTCCTGGAACGCCCTGGGGCCGCTGATCTCGGAGGGGATGGGCGCGGGGTTCCAGGAGGTCCAGGCGGCCTTCACGCTCTTCGTGGCGGTCTCGACGGCCTCCCAGCTCCTGGGAGGGGCGGTCGCGGACGCGAGGGGGCCCAGGGGGATCTCGATCGCGGCCGCGCTCATGAGCGCCGCGGGGTTCCTGGGCACGTCGGCCTCCCGGGGCATGGCCGAGTTCTACGCGTCCTGGGCGGTGGGGAGCGCGGGCGAGGGGATACTGTACGGCGTCGCCTCCAACGTCGCGCTGAAGTGGTTCCCGGACAGGAGGGGGTTGGCCGTGGGGCTCGTGAGCGTCGGGTTCGGCGTCGGCGGCGCTGTCGCGAACCCGTTCATACTGGCGGCGGGCGGCTTCAGGGCGCCGTCTATGGCCATAGGGCTCGTGGAGCTGGCGGTGCTGCCGGCGGCGGCGTCGACCCTCTCCTATCCCCGGGGGCTGAGGGGGGTGAGGACGGGGGAGGCGGTGAGGGACGCCCGCTGGTGGATGATCTACGCCTCCTACGCGCTGGCGGCTGTCCCGCTGCTCGCCTTCTCGAGCTCCCTCTCGAGGATCGCGGCCGGCCTGGGGGTGGGCGGGGCCGGGCTCGCCGCGGCCATAAGCGCCTTCCCGGTGGCGAGCGGGATCGGCAGGCCCCTCCTGGGCTCGGTCGCCGACCGCCTCGGGACGCTCAGGACGCTCGCGCTGAGCGCGGCCGCGATGGCCGTGGGATCTGCCATCGTGCCCGCGGGGCTCGTGCTCGAGGGGGCCCTGATGGTGGGGATCTTCGGGGGCGCTCTGGTCCCCCTCTACTTCAGCGCAGTCGGCGAGATCTACGGCGAGGCCTACTCGACCTCCAACACGGCGGCTCTCTACACGGGGAAGGCGGTGGCGGGGGCCCTCGGCGGGTCCGCGTTCGCGGCGCTCCTCCAGGTCGGGCTGGGCGCGTCCGCGGCCTTCCTGGTCGCCTCGGAGGCGGCGGCCATCGCGCTGCTCGCGTCCGCGGCCCGCCTCGGGGGCGGGATCGGGCCAGGTGGACCACGTTCTCCCCATCGCGCTTCTCGACCCTGACCTTGCCCTCCCTCTCCAGGCGCCTTATCGCCCTCCAGCAGCTGGTCTTGGGGATGGCGAGGGCGCGCCTTATCTCGGCCTCGGTCGCGGACCCTCCCCTCCTCCTCAGGTAATCCAGTATCAGGGAGTCGGTGCCCCTCGCGGCGGGCGGGGCGCGGCGGCCGAAGCGCGCCCCGAGGAGGAGCGCCGCCGCGATGGCCGCGGCCGCCGCGGCGGCCCAGTAGGGATTGAGCGGCCCGCCGCCGGACCCCCGGGTGGGCGGCGGCAGCTCGTAGTACACCGTCCAGTTGCCAGGCGCGAGGTACAGCACGAGCGAGCCGCCGCTCACCGCGATCTCCTCCGGGAGGGAGCTCGCGTATATGAGGGAGGCGTTCCGGGGCAGCTCCAGCTCCGTGGGGTAGCTCGTGGAGAAGGACGCGTACCAGGCGGACGGGCCCTTGCCCACTATGCTGGAGGTGAGGTAGCTCACGAGGACCGCGCCGGCGGCGGCCGGCTCCAGGCGCAGCGTCCCGCCGCGGATCTCGAAGGGCACCGGGGACCCGTTGGCGTAGGTCGCGGTGAGCCCCTCGGGGACCCCTATGAGCGATATGTTGACCGGGCCCGGGGCGGCCACCTGCGCCGAGATTGTCACGCGGGCGTAGCCGGTGGGGTAGAGGACTATCGAGGCCTGGGGCGTCTGTGCGCCCAGGGCCGCCAGGGCCACCAGCGCGACCGCCAGCGCTGCGAGCGGGCTGCCCAACGCGGCCATCGGCTCGCAGTCAGAATATTAACGTTGACCGCCGGCTGTGGGATCCCGGGGCGGCGAAGCCTCGGGCGGGATTCGAACCCGCGGCCTCCGCCTTACCAAGGCGGCGCTCTGGCCAGCTGAGCTACCGAGGCGCGCGAAATTCCCCCGGTCAGCTTATAAGCGTTCCCTCCGCGCTCGGGGGGCGTGGAGGGAGTGCTCCTCGAGGGCGGCCTGCGCCTGCTCCCCCACCCGGCGGCGGCGCTGGACGACGCCCTCCTGGTGGCGGACCTGCACCTGGGGATGGAGGAGGCGCTGGAGCTGGAGGGGGTCCACCTGCCGTACGACCTCTCGGGGGAGGTGAGGCGCGCCGTCCTGGGGGCGCTCGGGGAGCTCGGGGCCCGGAGGCTGGTCATAGCGGGCGACCTGAAGCACGAGCTCGGGGCGGGCCTCCGCTCGGAGTACGAGGAGGTCAGGGCCCTGNTNCTNGGGGCCCGGGAGCTGGGGGCGGAGGTGGTCCTGGTCCGCGGCAACCACGACAACTTCATCGCGCCGGCGGTGGAGAGGCTCGGGGGGAGGGTGGTGGAGGGGCCCCTCGAGGTGGGGGGCTGCTGCGTCGTCCACGGGCACCTGGACGTGGACGCGCGCGCCCTCGGGTGCGGGTGCCTCGTGATGGGGCACGAGCACCCCACCGTGACGCTCGTGGACGAGGTGGGGCTGAAGCACAGGTTCAAGGCCTTCCTGTGGGGGGAGGCGGGCGGGGCCCGCGTCCTGGTGCTCCCGAGCCCCAACCCCCTGGCCCAGGGGACCCCCGTGAACGAGGTGGGGAGGGAGGACCTGATGTCCCCGATCCTGAGGAGGACTGGGGTGGACGGGTTCGAGGTCTACGCGCTCGAGCCGCGCGAGGCGGTGGTGCGCCTGGCGACCGTGGGGGCCCTCAGGGCCCTGCTCGCCGAGGGGCGTCGAAGCGTATCCCGCCGGCGCGGGCCAGTATCCCCCTGTGCACGAATTCCACCTGGCGGATCGCGACCTCGGCGTCGAACTCGCTCAGCGCCGACACCGCGTCGACGGGGTAGACGACGTTGTACCCCCTGACTGAGGCCCCCGAGGCCGCCTCCAGGACGCATATGTTGGCGACGGTCCCGGTCACCACGACCGTGTCGACCCTCAGGAGCCTCAGGTAGTGGTCCAGGGGGGTCCCGTAGAACGGGTCTATCGTCTGCTTCCTCACTATGAGGTCGCCGCCCGCCGGCGCGAGCTCGGGGACCACCTCGGACCCCCACGTGCCGGCCACCGCGTGCTCCCCCCATATCTTGAACTCGGGGTCGTCCTGGAGGTGCCAGTCCTGCGTGTATATCACGGGGACCCCGGAGGCGCGGGCGCGCTCCAGGAGGGACCTGATGGCGGGGACGGTGGAGGGGGCGGAGGGCACGAATAGTTTGCCCCTCGGGTCCACGAAGTCGTTCTGCATGTCCACGACGAGCACGGCGGAGGTCCCCGGGTCCAGGCGGACCTCCTCGGACACGCTGTGCTCGGGGACCAGGATCCTCCTCGGGCCCGACATCGCCCCCCTCATTGGCGCGTCCCCCCTTAAGGGCTTCCTCCCCGTATATCTCGCGGACCAGGCCCATGAGCCTCGAGACGTCGCCCGGCCCGAAGCGGAACTCGTACCTGTGGGGGCACTCGGGGTCCAGGGTCGCCCTCCCCCCCTCCACCGACCAGACGAGGGGGTAGAGGCGGCAGCCCTCCGGGCGGTGCTCGTAGACGGCGCAGCGGCCGTCGTCCCCGAGGAAGAAGCAGCGGCCGTCCTCCCTGGTGGCGAGGACCCTGATGCCCCCGACGACCCTCGAGAACTCCTCGCGCCTGTACCCCAGGGACTCCAGCCTAGATACGTCGCGCTCGCTGAGGGGCATCTCCGTGCCGACGCAGCACAGGTGGCAGGAGTGCAGGAGGCACGGGCTGCCCACGGGCGGGGTCCGCGGCCGCGTAATAAATCTGGGGGCCATCGGAGCCTGAGGCCGTAGGCCCTCGCGAAGCGCTCCAGGCGCTCGTACTCCTCCAGGAACCTGAGGCCCACCTCGGTGAGGCGGTAGCCCCTCCCGTCGCCCGACTCCACGACGCTCAGCATCCCGCTGCCCACGAGCTCGTCGAGCATCTCGGTGAGCCTCGCGTAGGACGTGTTGGCCCTCCTCATTATCACGGATATCCTCGCTAGCCCGCCCTCGTCGGCGCCGTCCCTCACCGCCCTCAGGACGTCCGCGTATATGCGGATGCGGCTCCGGTACCCGCTCAACCCCCTCCCCCCGCCCTGAGCGACTGGAGGCCCGATGAGAGCAGGAGGGCGAACCCGGCGACCTGGACCGCGGCGACCAGCGCCGCGTTGCCGATGCCCACCGCGGTGAAGCCGAGGAGCAGGGAGGCGAAGAGGGCGTAGAGCCCGAGGGCGGCCTCGAGGCTCGCCCTGTACCCGCTCTCCACGTAGAATATGGTCGTCTCCACGGCGGCGTAGAGCGCCAGGTAGAGGGAGACCCCCTCGCCGAGGGAGTAGGCCGCCAGGATCGGCGCGGGCAGGAGGGCCAGCTCGGGCAGGCGCTCCGGGCCGCGCGGCACCGAGTAGACGTGCGAGACCGCCAGAGCGAAGAACGCCGCCGCCATGAGCGCGGAGCTGGCGGCGAGCGCGGGGCCCGAATCCAGGAGCAGCCAGGCGAGCCTGAGGACGGAGCTCAGGGCCAGGAGCGCGAAGGAGAGGGCCAGGAGCCTGAGGGTCCTCGAGTCTATCGCGAGCGCCGCCCTGGCGGAGAGGGCGGCCAGCGCCGCCGCGAGGGCGACCTCCACCGAGAGGAGCGCCAGGAGCAGCCAGCTCAACGGGTCGGCGATGCGGCCCCTGGAAATATAAGCGTTGGGCGCGGGGATAGGGCGGCGCGCCTGGAGGAGTGCTTCGACCCCGTCTGGGTCCTGAGGCGCCATCCCGCGCTCCTCGCTCAGGAGGCGGCCACCCTGGCAATGCCCTCGGGCTGGAGGGTGGTCCTGCGCTTGGGGGTCGGCGCAAGGAGGCAGAACGTCGCGCCCGGCATTTGGAAGCGCGTGAACGCTGACTACCTCATGGAGTAAATCTGGTTCCTCGATTCATTCTGGGCGGGGGCCCGGCCACGTCCGGTGGGAGGCACTTCTCGGTAGCCGGGTCTTCCTTTGGTTTTCAGCGCTTCGATTGCGAGATCTATCGCCTTGTCCAGTTTATCGCCATAGGAGAGGCGCAGCTTCTCCCCCTCGCGCTGCACGCACGTGATGCTCCTCTCGAGCCCTGAGTGCGCCAGGAAGTTCCTGAGGGTGCTGTCTTTCGCCGCGCCCTCGGCGTCGCGTTCCGATGATCCCCTGTCCGACTCGCATTCCTTCAGCACCTCGCTCAGCGATATGCAGCCGTCCGGGGGCGCCGCGCCCTCGGCAGCTTTCTTCACTTCGCAATTCTTCACTTTGTAAAGATCCTTGGACATCATTATCACGAGCTTCTGGCTCCAACCGAACACCCCCTTCACGGCCTTCTCTAGGTCTCCGAGCGAAGGGCGGTCGAGCCTCCTCAGCCCGCCCAGGCGCGCCGCGAGCCTCGCCGCCATCAGGGTCCCGGAGATGGCCGGGGCGCATGGCTGTATCGTGGCGAGGCGCTCCACCTCCATCCCCATGGGATCGCCGTGGCGCACGCTCGCGTACTCTTGGTAGATGCGCTCCACTCCCTCGACGTAACTCCCGAGGAGCTCTGGGTTCGGCATCGTCTGGAATGCTAGCAGGGGGAGGCCGTTCGCCAGGGAGCTCGCGAACGCCTTCAGCTCCCTCATGTCCAGCCCGAGGGATCCGATGAGCCCCTTCACATCTTCGCTTATGGCCCTGCCGCGCTCCTCGGGCGCGCCCCCCGCGGCCTTGAGCACCCGGCAGTCTTGGCCGTCCGGGGCCTCCGGGGGCGAGGGGGGCTGCGGCCGCACCTCCTCCTCAACCCTGTGCAGCTTCACGGGCGCGTCGCCCGCCTTCCCCATCACGGGCTCGCTGTTCCACAGGACGAGCGTGGCCGGTTCGAACATGGCCGCGATCGAGAGGAGCTCGCGGACCGCCCTGTAGGTGAGGGCCGGCATGTAGTTGATGCCGTGGCTCAGGTCCAGGTGCACCTCGACGCCGGGGCCGTCGAACTGATCCGAGATCCGCGCGGCCAGATCCATCGCCACGTAGGAGTAGAAGTCCTCGATGCTCCCGCCGAATCTGGCACGGATCGCGCGATCCCCGCCGAGGGAGTTGCGGAACGTCCCGACCCCGGGCGCCACCACGATTTCCAGGGCGCCCGCGAGCCCCGGGCACTCGGCCTCCGCGAACTTCCTGAAATCCGCCTCGACGGCCTCCCTCAGCGACCCATAATCGCGCGCCTCCCTGTAGATCGCCGTGTCCTGCACTATCAGGATTATCCTTTCGAATCCGAACTCGGAGTGCAGGAGGGGGAGGGGCGTCAGGTATCTCCCGTGTCCCTCCTCGATGACGTACTCGACCCGCTCCCACGAGTACTCCCGGCAGGGGCCGTCCTGGGGCCCAATTCTCCAGGGGTTGCCCCACGTCGCTATCAGTATGCGCCCGGCGCGGCGCCCCGCCATCGCGCGCCACCCTGATCCCTCAGCCTCAGCGGCAGCCTGACCACGGATCCCCATCCGTTCCAGGTCGAGCGGCCGATCGCCGCGCAGTCGCAGTCCACCGCGGGGCCGGGCATCGCGGCGAGCGACATCGGGAGCCGGGAGTTGAGCGCGAAGCCGCGGGAGAGCAGCCTGACGGTGGGCCTCGCGTGCACCTCGCCGTCTTTGCCCTGCCCGGGGGATTCCGGCGGCCAGCACGAGCGGGCGCTCGCCGCGTATCCGCGCAGCACCGCCGCGCCGCCGTCCCACACGACCCTCAGGTCGAGTCCCTCGGCCCCGTACCCGTCGATGAGCGCCGGAGCCGCGAGGACTGGCACGCCGTCGCCGAGCTCCAAGTCCACCTCGCCTTCGATCATCGCGGGGACCCCCTCGCCCCCGAGGGGACCCACGACCCCCCTCAGCTCGGGGAGCAGCCCCCCTTCGTCGCGCTGGATCCCGACCGCGATCCCGACGGACCGGAGCGCCCCCATCTCCCCGATGCCATTCTCGATGCACCCGCCCCCCGCGGCCCTCAAGGCCGCCGGGCTCAGGTCCAAGTGCTCCATTGAGTACAGGTAGCCCTCGAGGGCGCTCCTCGTGTCCATGTCCAGGGCCACGCCCACCCTGTACAGCACGCGCGGCGAGATCGCGAAGCTCCCCCCGGGGGATGCGCACAGGAGGGAGGGGCCGCGGGCGCCGTAGATGAAGGCGCACGGGACGGAGCCCCTCTCGAACCTGANCAGGAGCAGCACGGGACCCAGCTCGATCCCCAGCCCCCTCAGCGAGTCCTCCCTCAGCGCCTCCTCCGGTTCGAGCTTTCCCATCCTCATGAGCTGAGCGCGCAGGAAGCCGCTCACCGTGGACGGCAGGGGGAGCGGGGAGACGAGGCTGTGGGCGGCTGTCCCCCTCAGGAGGGGCGAAGTGGTCCCTCCCCACCTGAAGGCTACGGGCCCCAGCGGGCGCAGGTAGATCCACGTGCGCGCCTTCATCTGAGTCACCTCAGGTGCGCGGCGGCCAGCGCCGCGAAGAGCAGGAGGTCGTGGGAGCACTTGGACCTCACGGCATCCGCGCAGGGAGGCCTCACGTAGTTCACGAGGTCGGCGCACCCGCCGCGCTGGCTGTTGCGCTCCAGCGCCCTGGCGATCATCTTCCGGTACAGCTCGTCCCCCGCCTCCAGGCGATCAGCGTATCCCATCGCCTCGAGCCCGAGCAGGTCGTTAGGCGCGTTCGAGCTCAGCTCACCCCCGTCGATGCACGCCAGGAGCCCCCTGGTGACGTCCACGGCCGAGAGGTCGAGCGATGCCCCGCGGGACAGCTGCGCCGTGGCCACGTCGCGCTCGCCGAACCCCCTCCCCGAGGCCACGAATAGCGCGTCCTTCCACGCGCCCTCGAGCTCGTCCTTCCTCTCGAGCAGATCCGCCGAGATCCGGATGGCCGCGGCCAGCGGATCCTTGTAGTGCGCGATGTAGATGGAGTAGCTGCGACCGTAGCTCCTCAGCGAGTCGTGGACGGCGTAACCTCCCTTGTCGCCTATCACCTTGAAGCCGTCCGGGGTCCCCCGCGGCCACGCCCAGTAGCCGGCCCTCCCCTCGGCCACGAGCTCCAGCGGGATCCACCTGCCATCGAGGCGCACGGGAGCCAGGGCCAGCACGTCATCGCCGCCAACGTAGATCGGGAGGGCGCCCTTGCCCCTCAGTAAACTCGCGTCCAGGACGGCCTGCACAGTCAGCGCGCGGGAGACTGCGTACACGTAGAGCGGCGTCTGCGGCACCGGTATGCTCTCCCGGGAGTCCCCGGTCAGCCTCCTATAGGCGTCGGCCAGCGGCCTCGCGTCAGCCGCCCCGAGGAGGCGCGCGTAGGACTCCAGGTCGAGCTCCGAGCCGTCCGCATCCCTCAGGGTCCCGTGCAGGACCCTGCCCATGAAGTCCCCGTCCGCCCTGATGATCGCGTAGTAGAGGTTGCCGCGCTCCCTCAGGAGCGTCCGCGCCTTCTCGGCGACGTCCCCCAGGCCCCTAAGCGGGTCATCGCACCTCCCCCCCTCGCTGAGGCACTTCAGGAGGCGGACCGCGAGGTCCGCCTCGAGCTCGATCGGCGGGATGCCGCGCTCCCTCAGGAGATTATTTAGCGCGCTCGCGAAA
>JGI20129J14369_1000054_pt1 | contig 17052 bp, 18 predicted proteins | sample MonGeyMetagenome_FD_14369 | JGI IMG/M metagenome (IMG submission 14369)
GAGGAAGTTTGGGGAAGACCTTAGGGCAAGAAGCGTAATTGGTTTGCTAGCGGAAGCTATGCAAAAAGTTTGGGCATATGATGCAATGGTCAGCTAAAAACGTAATGCTAATGGCATGATCGATTAAAGCCTATTGGTTAAGATAAAAAAGAATTATTCAATACAGCAGAACAAAACGTTTTTGATTTTACGTTACTATGTCTTGTGGAAAAATGTTTTATAAAAACAAGGCTTCTGAAAATTATAATGATAATATTAATATTTTGATTTTTGATATTTTTTAAGCATGGTAAGAGGAGTCTTTATAGGTAGGTTTCAACCTTTTCATTACGGTCATAGTGAAGCGATAAAGTTTGCTTTAGAAAACTCAGATGAACTGGTTATCGTAATAGGTAGCGCGCAAAAAAATCACGAGCTTGAAAACCCTTTTACAGCAGGCGAAAGGTATGAAATGATACTAAGGTATCTAAAGACTAAAGATTACAAGAAGCCTATACTTATAACTCACATGGATGACATAGAAAATCACAACCTGTGGGTCAGAAACCTTATATCTTATTTACCACGATTTGACTATATATTTTCAAACAACAGGCTCGTCAAGATACTTGGGGAAGAAGCCGGGCTTAAGGTTATACCTGTTCCTTTTTATAAGAGGGAAGAACTTATGGCTACAAAAATACGCGAAAGGATAATAAAAGGTGAGCCTTGGAAAGACCTGGTACCTGATCCAGTTTATGAATACATAAAAGAAATCGGAGGAGATTTAAGGATAAAAGAGCTTGCTTTAGCAAAAGAAGACGTTCACTGAGAAAGCAAAGATTCATCCATATAAATCGGCATGTTATAAAAAGTAGCTAATGCTACAGCGTCAGAGGCTCTGTAATTTTCAAGAACAAGACTTTTCCCGTTTCTACCTATAAAATAAATGTTAGCTCTAAAGACGTTTCCACGCGCATAAATTTCAACTTTCTCAAGCTCCAGACCTTGGGAATTTGCGAGCTCTTCTATCAAGTTGTATACCGTCGGCAAAGATTTTCTGTCACCCTGCATGAACCTTATTATGTGGTATGACACTTCGCCGCTGAAAGATCCCATCACAACTTTCCTTCCGTCCTCAGCAGTGAACTCTATGAAGCCCTCAGTTCCGCTCTCATCTAGGACCCCAACGTTGGTTATCTTAACTTCTACAAACATATTTCTGTCTATTTTTTAAAAGACTCAGCTAAAAGCTTTTTGCATTTTTGCTTCTACATTAAAAACGTTTTTATCTTTGAATTGTGTAAAAATTAACAAATGCGTAAGGATAAATCGCAGTCTACAATAATAGGAAGCCTGATAGTGATCGTTATAACGGTTATCTTTGGCATAGCCATACTTTCATGGGGAATGTCGCTTTTTACTTCGCAACAAACGGGTTTTAATTCAATATTTTTCACAAAAACCCAAATGCTACTTGATAATTTTAACATTGAATATACATACGAAAATTCTTCTAACACTTTGACTGTCTGGGTAGGAAATTACGGTCAAACCGGGGTACAGATTATCAGCGTAATGGTATATAACTCAACTTACAGCTATAATTATAAATGCAACGTTATGGTGCCTCCTTCAGGTTTATCAAAGATTACAGTGAACGGGTTGCAGCTAGCCAAAGGAAGCGTCTATACAGTAAAGGTTGTTGCATCTGATGGTAATACCGCGGTGAGCAAAGTATGAAGAAACGCGGTCAAGCTGAAATCATAGGGGCCCTCTTCTTCATTGTAATACTTGTTATGGCTTTTGCTACATTCTACTATATGTATTATGATTTCTCAAACTTTGCTTATCTTGAAAATCAGAAAATTCAGCAAGAACATATAGCGCAAGCTCAAATTCTTGTAGAAAATTACAGCGTACAAGCACAGAACGTTCAGTTTAACGTATCTTCAACTAATTCTTTAGGTAGCTCACCATACCTTTATAAGCTTGACGGTATAGCTCCTGTAACTTTAAACGTAAGTACAGCGCAGATAAACATAACTGTGCCTATAAAGGCTAAGAGCTATGTCTTAGATCTTTACGGATATTCACGAAACCTTAACGCTACAAACCTTTTTGTATACGCCAAAAACTCTACTGGAGATTATGTGCTTATAGAAGGATATGTATTGCCCCCTGGACCTTTCCAGCTTAACATTCCTCTATCATCAGGCTTTATAGTGAACGGCCTAGTCCAGCTAAAGCTTAACGCTTCACAGATCGCAAATTATGCTGCTGGCTCTGTAGTCAACGCCGAAAATTATATCATTTTAACTATATTCAACATGCAGAACTCTCCAACACCTGCTCCGTTTCAGCAAATGATTAACTTGACGAGCACAAACCAGATAGCTCAGCTTGTAAATCCAAACGGCTCCAATGTAGCTTTTGAATATCTAAACGGAAGTTTAATACCAAGCTGGTTTCAGGGAAAAGATAGTCACGGAGATTTTATATGGTGGATAAAGTTACAGAACGGGATACCTGCAGATTCATGGTTAACCATAAAGATGATGATCGGAGCGTGGAATACAAATTTTTACAGGCTTTATACTGGAAAAGTAGGCGAAGCGCCGCAACTTTCACCCATATACGGAGAATACGACAATGGGCAAAACGTCTTTATCTTTTATGATAATTTTACTTCATTAAACAGCAGTAAATGGAAAGAAGGAGGAAATGGAAATATAATTGTAAACCATGGGTTGACAATTACTTGTTATAGTGGACAAGTCGCTTACTTGTATTCTACAAATAATTTTGGAGACGATTATTCGGTTGAAGCTTTAGGAAACATCATTATAACATCATCGAGTTCAGGGCAACAAGAAACTTTCGGATTGGGATATCCTGGGTCTAATAGTTATATAATATTTAGCAGTACATCTCCGGGTAACAATAAAGTCACTTTAGAAGCAAACAAAACAACTATTCCTAAATACAGTCCAGGAAAATATGATTGGCTTTTAGAACTGATAAACAATAACATATATGGCTTTCAAAATTATTCTAATGAAAATGAAATAACAGATTCCCAACTTTCAAGCTTTTCTCAACCTATCTACTTTTATTGTTATAATCCAAAAACCTCAGCATCTTCATCCTTAACCTTGGGACCTTTCTATTGGGTTCTGGTAAGGGCATCGCCTCCTAATGGTTATATGCCAAAAGTCCTCTTTGGTTATATTCTAACTACGCTAATAGGAACTAAATACATTCAGAGCACAATGAAGAATTTTATCTTTTCAAAGATAGCTGTAACAGCTTCTCTTTCATTGCCGTTGACAAACTATACCACGTACTATCCAAATGCAACAGATTTCTATTTAATAAACTGGCAAGGCACAAGCGCCACTTTTATTTACAAAAATATACTTCCAGCTTCGAAAAACATGAGCCTCTGCATAGACATTTATAATCCTAATACATCTTCATCGAATACAGTTAACATTTCATTTTCAGGTATTACAAAAACATACAACTTTAAACCTGAACAAGAGGAACGTATTTACATCAACATTCCTACAAGCGTTGCAATCAATGGCTCTCTTGACGTTAAGGTTGTAGCTTCACAGAACACTATAATCAGGGAAGCTATACTTCAAGCTATTGTTCCTCACGTAATAGTTGTAAACGTCGGCTCTTATCCAATAACTATAATACGAATTTGGGACAACTCGAACCCTCCAAAATACTTTAGCGTTTCTATAACTTTGATGCCCGGTCAACAGGTTGACCTTTCAAATTACTTTGTTCAGGGCTCTAACATAATAAAAGTGGTTACTTCTGACGGCAACTATTATTCATTTTATTATTGAGCTTTAACCTTAAACGTTTTTATAACATAAAAATTAAATTGAACGTATGGAAAATGTTCTCAGCAGGAAGACAAAGATCATAGCCACGATAGGACCTGCTACAATGAATCAGAATGTTATTGTTGAAATGCTTAAGGAAGGCGTCAACGCATTCAGGATAAACTTTTCTCACAGCTCTCACGAACAGGCATCACAGATAGTTGAGCTAATAAGGTCTGCCGAAAAGATTGCGAACAGCAGAGTTCCAATTATAGCAGACCTTCAAGGGCCAACTGTAAGGCTTGGCGACTTCAACGATATAGAAGTTAACAGAGAGAATATTACGTTATTTCGGAGAACGAAGGAATTATAGTCAATGAAGACGTTTTCTACAACCTTGTTGAACCCGGAGATACTATTATAATAGATGGAGGCAGGTTTTGGGCAAAAGTCAAAGAAAAGAACGGGAGAAAGTTAAAAGTTAGGTTTATGACTGAAGGGGTTATCGGTTCTAGAAAGACGATAGCAATACAAGGCAAAGAGTATCCGTTAAAAGCTCCAACTGAAAAGGACATAATCGATATCCAGTTTGCGATAAAGTCAGGAATAGAAGGTATTGCTATATCATTTATAAAGAATAAAGAAGACGTTTTGAAAGTTAAAGAAATAGTAGAATCCTCTGGCGGCAACGTATTTACTATTTCAAAGATAGAAACGATATCTGGGGTTAACAACATAAAGGAGATAGTAGAAGTATCAGATTACATACTAGTTGCGAGGGGAGATCTTGGTTCTCATTTTCCTCTGGTAAAGATCCCAGAAATTCAAAGATATTTAATAGAAGTTGCCCTTAACCACGGTAAACCTTCTATCGTTGCAACACAGCTTCTTGATAGCATGACGGTAAACCCAATACCAACAAGAGCTGAAGTAACTGATGTCTATACCGCGGTTACCATGGGCGCGGATAGCCTTATGGTTTCAGGGGAAACAGCTGTCGGAAAGCATCCCGTTGACGTAATAAGGTGGTTAAAAGATATAGCTTCTGAAGCTGAAAGAAACCAGAATCTAAGAGTAAAAGGCAAAAGCCTTGACATTTACGATAAGTTTGCTGAAGGCGTAGTTATGATGAGCGAGCTCATAGATGCGAAGCTCGTTGCAATAACGACTACAGGAAAAACCCCCATGAGGCTTGCCAGGTTCAGGCCGAAGAGCGAAATATTGGCCGTGTGTGAAAGCGAATTCGTCTTTAAAAAGCTACAGCTGACATATGGAGTTGTGCCTGTTTTGCTCAGCTCAATAAAGAACGATCAACAGGTGGTTCAAGATTTAAAAGGTTTAAAGTTTCTGAAAGCCGGAGAAAAGGTAATCGTGACCAGGAGCTTAAAGCAGGGCGTAACAGATGCGATCAAGATTTTAGAAGTCCAGTGATCTTCTTTAATGGAAGGGGAATTTCGTGCCTTTTACGCAAGGTTATAAATTTAAATTATCAAGGATTTTAATAGAAGCTTATGGGAAGAAAAGTAGCGATAATAGGCGCAAAGATGACAAAGTTCGGAAACCTGATAGACAAGACGCTTATGGATCTGCTCGTAGAACCTTCAGAGAGCCTTATCGAGGAATTTAAGGTAGAAAGGAGCAGAATAACATCTGTCTATGTTAGCAACCTACTGGGAGAGATAAGCTCAAGGCAGACAGCTGTTGCAACTGCGCTAGCTGATTATATTGGCTTAAAGAACGTTGTAGCTGAAAGAATTGAAAACGGACCAGCAAGCGGAGCTTCTGCTATAAGGTATGCTTTCATGGAAATATCCTCAGGTAACTCAAACATGGTGCTTGTTGCAGGAGCTGAAAAGATGAGGACTGCCCCAACAGATGTAGTTACCGATCTTGTTTCAATGATGTCTCACCCTGAGGTTGAATACCCTTCAGGAGCAACAATGCCTTCGTTAGGAGCCCTGTTTGCAAGGCTTTACATGCAGAAGTATGACGTTAAGCCTGAACATCTCGCAATGGTAGCTGTAAAGAACCATTCAAACGCTATGAAGAACCCTTTTGCTCAGTTTAAAAAGGAAGTAACTCTCGAGCAGCTTATAGGTCCCGGAAGCGAATCTTTTAACCCTTATGTCGCAGAACCCCTAAGGCTTTATGATATGTCCCCGATTACTGATGGAGGAGCAGCGTTGCTCTTGGCTGATCTGGATACAGCTTTGTCTTATACAAAGAAACCAGTAATTTTAGAGGGAATCGGGGAATCAACTGATGCCCTGGCGCTCCAGGACAGGGATGATCCTACGGAACTGAAAGCTGTTAGGCTTTCAGCTGAAAAGGCTTACAGGATGTCCGGAATAAAACCTGAAGAAATAAACGTAGCTGAGGTTCACGATGCCTTTACTGTTCTGGAAATAGCTATAAGCGAAGAAATCGGATTCTTTAAGAAAGGTGAAGGCAAGCTTGCTTTACAGAACGGCGTCACAAAAATAAATGGAGAAAAGCCAATAAACACATCAGGTGGGCTTAAGGCAAGGGGTCACCCTCTAGGAGCAACTGGGCTTGCTCAGGCTACTGAAATAACCTGGCAGTTACAAGGATTAGCTGATCAAAGACAGGTAAAGGATGCAAGCATAGGCTTTACAGTAAACATGGGAGGATTTGGTTCAAACGCTGTAAGCATAGTTTACAGGAGGTACTGAAACATGAAGGGGTATGTATGTAATAAATGCGGAAAAGTCTATACGTACAAAAGGAAGGTCTGTATAAACTGTGGATCCACAAGCTTTAACGAAACTGAGCTTGGTGATGAAGCCAAACTCATAACTTACACTGTGCTTTACGTTGTTCCTGCTGGGATCGAAAGATTTCCGCTCGTCCTGGGAATAGTGGAATTTAACAATGGAGCCAAGATGTTTGGACAGATAATGACAGATAAACCTCAGGTTGGCATGAAACTAAAACCACAGTACGGAAAGCTTAGAGTAAAAGACGGCAAAGAAATAAACGGTTATTATTTTGTTCCAGCATAAAAATAAAAACAAAAATAAAATTTTATTCTTCTACGAAAGCGACTACCCTGCAGAAAGCAGCTTCTCCGCCTTTAAACAGCCACGGGAATGCCCCAAGAGTTGTCCTTATTGCTTTCCTGCCGTGCAGCAGCTCTTCAATCTGCCCCCCAATATGTTCTACGTGAACAATATCGTATGGGAAAAGAGCGTTGTGCATAAGCTGATAATCTTCCTCAGGGAAAAGCTTCTTTATAGCTTCAGGACCTCCAAACTTTTGCTCTGAAAGCCTCCTAATTTTGTCAGAAGCTCTTGGTAAAAACCTTCCTAGAGGGAGGTTCATCGGATGGTCTGGTGAAGGAGTGTCAACACCAAACCACTTTATCTTCTTTTTGATCATCCATTCTACCATATCCCTTCCCATACCAGGATGCAAAAGGGTGTACTTTTCTTCGTCAGCGGTTGGCTGGTACCATGCGTACTTGACCCATCCAGTGTAGAAAACTATTATATCTCTTTCTTTTACTTCTATCTTTGATTCAACCATTTCTGGCGTTATGAGTCCCAGTTCTCCAGCTTCTGTAACATCGACAACTACTCCTGTTCCATAAAGCTGTTCAAGCGGTATCTGGTCAATAGTCTTTCCGTTAGTTATAAAGTGTCTTGGAGCATCAAGGTGCGTGCCTATATGGTTTGAAGTCATTATATATTGCGCGTTAACTCCGTGCTCTGACTTCCTTTTTATGTACTTAACTTCAAAAGGAGGGTATAGAGGCCAGAAAGGAAAGTCTGCGTTCAGCGGTTGAGAAAGATCATATAGTTTTACCATATTTTTATTATTGCTAAACTTAGTATTTTAACATTTCCTAGGTTGTTCTGAAGCAAGATGAACTTTGTTTTTTAATAATACATTAAATCTAAAATTTGTTAAAAGAAGTCATGTACATAGATTATTGACGAAATTGTCTAAAAAATTAGCCATATCTGATTAATTAAGTAATAACAAACTTCTGTGTTAGGTGAAAGTAAAAATGGGAAGAGTTGCCGTGCTGTTCGGTATATGGCTTATAGGATACGTAGTTGGGTTTTTAGGTTATCTTCTTCTCGCAGAGACAAACGCTTTGGCTTACCTGATAGCTTACTTATCGAGAATATTTGGGAACAGTCAGATAGTTGCAGCTGGGCTTGTAGGATTAGCAACTTCATTCTTAGCGCTGGCAGTTGTAATTGCGTGGAGCTATTGGAGCCCATCTGTAAGCAAAGTTTAAAAAGCTAATTTTTTTTATCTTTTTAAATGAGCACGATTTTTTTAGATCTTGGCGGGACGTTAGTTGATATTAGGCCTACGTATCACGAACCCATTTATTATATTCTTTTAAAAAACGGCTACGATGTTGAACTCAAGAATGTCTACAGAGCTGTATCAAAGTACTTGGGCAAAAGCACCCTCCCTGTTGTAGAAGGAAACCCGCTCATAGACGTTGAAGAAATTTTAAAGATCATGAACATGAAGGTTGACCCATCTACTATGCAAGAGTTGTTATCTTTAAAGTTTTCTTCCTCCTTTTACACTTTATACCATGATACGATACCTTTTTTGACTTTTATGAAAAACAAAGGTTATAAAATCATAGTAATAACCAACGCGAGTAAAAAGGTAAACGAAATCATCAAGAACACTGGGATATCAGAGTACCTGAACGGATTGGTAGCCTCTTATAGCTTTGGTAAAGTAAAACCTGATCCAGAAATATTTAAAGAGGGTATAAGGATTGCGGGAGAAACTGGCTATTATGTCGGCGACCTTTTTGAGGTAGATTACTTAGGTGCTGCTAAAGCAGGACTTGAGCCAATACTTCTTGACAGGAACGGTTTTTATGACGATATTGATGTTAGAAAAGCTAAAAGCCTTACAGAAATCTTAAAGCTTTTTTGAGACGTATGGTCCATCTTTAAAGTATCCTAGCTTCATGTAGTACTCCCTTACCCCAACACCGCTTATTACTGCTATTTTTTCAAGCCCGTATTCTTCCTTTGCTATTCTTTCAGCTTCACTTAAAAGCGTTCTACCTATTCCTTTGTGCTGCCAGCCTGAGCCCTTTTCATAAATAGGTATAACTTTCCCAACAACCTTGAGTTCTCTTACTATAGCTGCACCCTTTAATTCGCTTCTGTGAACCTTTTTTGATGGAATCCTAAGCCTTAAGTATCCTGCTAGATGTCCTTCATCATCTTCAAAAGAAATAAAGTGTTCTTTTCCTTCTGAAGCTTCGTAAACAATGCTTTTGATCATGAACTCTGATAGCTTTTCTTCTGGTATTTTTCTGTGCCCTACTTCTCTGCACCTTATTTCCATACATTTTTTCCCCCTTTCTTGAAGTATTTTGACCGCAAGCTCTCTTAGGTTACCGGCAGTAGGGCCTGCGATTATCTTGAAAGCAGGTATATCCCTCTGTATCCTCATAACCCTTACCCAAGGAGGCGTAATCTCTAGAACATCAGCTATGAGCTCAGCAGCCTCTTCGTTGGTTAGAGGCCTGTAAAGGTTTTTCTTGTAAATCTTTTCTAGCAAAGTGCCCTCTACAACCAGCGTAGGGTAGATCTTTACCATATCAGGTTTAAACCTCTCATCGTAGAAAAGTTTCCTGAAAGATTCTAGGTCTTTTTCCCTGTCAGAACCAGGGTAGCCGGGCATCATATGCGCTACTACTTTAAACCCAGCATCTTTGGCTATCCTGAAAGCTTCAACAGTATCAGCAACAGTATGTCCGCGGTGAGTCTTTTTAAGAAGAGAATCGTCAAGGGTCTGGACACCAATTTCTACCCTTGTCCCGCCATACCTTAACATCATATCAACGTGCTCCTCCTTGCAAAAATCTGGCCTCGTTTCTATTGTAAGCCCTACGCACCTGTGATTTGCTTTCTCGTTTTCTTCTATAGCTTCTTCAAGAGTCGCGCTTATCCTGCCGTTCAAAGCATCGTAGATGTTCTTGACAAACCATTCTTGATAATCTTGCGGATAGCTTAAAAACGTTCCCCCCATTATAATTATTTCGTTTTTAGTTGTGGTATGCCCAAGGCTTTCAAGATGTTCTAGCCTGTGATAAACTTGCTGAAAAGGATCGTAGTTAAACTGCTTACCTCTAGCTGAAGCGGGTTCAAACCCGGTATAAGATTTAGGCGTCCCATATTCAATTCCGCCTGGACAGTATATGCACTGGGCTTGGGGAGGACATGGAAAAGGTTTTGACATTACAGCAATTACAGTTACTCCAGAAATTGCTCGCGTTGGTTTAACAACAAGGTTAAGGTTTAAACCTTCGATCTTAGCAAACCTTATTATGTCAGAGTTTTTTGGCACCCTATCCAAGTGATACTTTTTCGCCACTTCTATCTTCATTTTTTCAAGATCTTTTAAGCTACCATTTTCACGAATCCTTTGAACAAGCTCTTTTATCGCAACTTCATAAGACACGTTCAGATGTTTCTATCTTTATTATATTTATTTTTCTGAAAATGTTTTTGTTAACGCCAATTTTCACCTGCTATAAACCTGACAAGCGCCATTACGATTCCTTCCTTTAAATAGTCTTTTCTCGTTACTTTTCCTTTTGTGTATATACCTATAGCACCTAATCCTTTTTTTAGGCCTTTCAGGCCAGTTATTTCGTCAATGACATCCCCTAGTTCTTCTCCATTTTTAATTCTCATCCAAACGCTATCAGGCACAGGGAAGCTGCCAGTCATTCCGAATGAAATCAAGCCGTCTTTCCGTGTTATGCATACTGCTGTAGTTATGAACCTATAGCTATAAAGCTCAAGGGCCCCACCCTCTATTCCTACACCATACTCAGCACCAGCAACAAGGTTTATTGACTTTAAGGCTCTGTTCTTTGCTCCTATGAAAAGCATCTCGTTAAAGGGCTGGGGCGGCACTTCAGGATCTACTTCTACGCCTTTAACGTTTACGTCTTCGAAAAATGTTCGGAAAGCTTCAAGCGTAGCCTCAACTTTTATTGCGTTAGATGTGCCAACTGCAACAATCATACAATGGGTTTAATAAAGAAGGTTAATAAAATTTGAAAAAACATTAGAAAATAAATCATAAAATTAAAAAAACAGATGGCTTATAGCTGCTGTTAGATAAAGCGACATAGATAAAGAGTAAGTCCCTAAAAGCTTGTCGAGGATGACTATAGCTGAAGCAAAAACCACTGAAACAGTATTTACAACTTTTATCAATGGGTTAAGTGAAGGTCCTGTTGTGTCCTTAAATGGGTCGCCAACTACATCACCAACTACAGCGTTCTTGTGTGCAAGGCTTCCCTTACTACCAAGAGAAGGATCACCATTAGCTTCGATGAATTTCTTTGCATTGTCCCACGCGCCCCCTGCGTTAGCCATAAGAAGAGCTCTTGGAAAGCCTACTATGATAGTTCCGAGTATAAGCCCTACAAGCGTAACCCATCCAAGGAATACTCCAACAACTATCGGCAGTATTACTGCAAGTAATCCTGGAAACATGAACTCTGCAAGCGCGTGTCTTGTAACTATGTCTATAGCCTTTTCGTATTCAGGGCTTGATTTTCCCTCTAGTATTCCGGGTATTTCTCTGAACTGCCTTCTTATTTCTTGCACTAGCTCCATAGCTGTTTTGCTCACTGAGCCCAATGTTCTGCTGCTGAAGGTGTAAACCAATACAGCTCCAAGAAAAGCCCCTATTATAAGATCAGGGTTTAGCACTGAAGTGCTTGAAAACGCAAGATCAATTATTTTAGTTACTGGTAAGCCAACGTAAAATCTCTTGACTACTTCATAAACAAACCCTATAAAGAGGACTATAGCGGCAAGCCCTGCAGAGGCGATTGCATAACCTTTTGTTGTTGCCTTTGTAGTGTTACCTATAGCATCCAGAACATCAGTATGCTTTTTTACATTTTCAGCCAAACCTGCCATTTCGGCGAGTCCTGAAGCATTATCAGAAACAGGGCCAAAAGAATCTAAAGTTATTACTATTCCTGCCATAGAAAGAAGCCCTGTAGATGCAACTGCCGTGCCGTATATACCTGCTGTTACAGGTGTGGGATAAGCTATCAAAAAGTACCCAAGGTAAAAGCTTATGCCAAGTACAGCTGAAACTGTTAAAAGCACAGGAACTGCGCTCATAAGCCCGTAAGCGTATCCAGTAACTATCACGTTGGATGGGCTGATAGCTGATTGCTTTGCAATATCCTTTACAGGCCTGTGAGTATAATGCGTATAGTACTCTGTTATGTGTAAAGCCATTATGGTTGTTATCATTCCAAGCAGGTCGCATGTCCAAAGAGCTATAGAGCTCGTGTTAAGCCCAAAGAAATAATAAAGAAATCCAAGGACTAAAATAGCTGTAATTGCCGTAACAGAGTAAAGCGAAAAGTTAAGCTTCTTCATGACATCTTCTGCATTTTCGGCTTTGCCTCTTACAACCTGCAAACCAGCTATGGTGCTTAAAAGCGCAGATGCAACTATTATAAGAGGTAGGAAATAAAACTTCTCTTGCATACCGAAAACAGATGCTATGAACATAGAACCGGTTACCACTACTACGAGGCTTTCATAAACATCGCTGGACATCCCTGCGACGTCTCCTACGTTATCTCCTACGTTGTCCGCTATCGTTCCCGGGTTTCTTGGATCGTCTTCAGGAATGTTTTCTTCTACCTTCCCTACAATGTCAGCTCCCCAGTCTGCAGCCTTTGTGTAGATACCTCCTGCAACCCTTATGAAAAGGCTCATAAGGCTGGCTCCAAAAGCAACTGGAATCAGAGCTTCAGCCCACTGCTGGTTCCGAACAAAAAGCAAAAACAAAACTGATATTACAAGTAGAGCTATGCTTGCTAAAATAGTTCCCATAACGCTGCCAGCCCTGAAGGAGACGCTTAATGCTCCTCCAAGACCATTTTTCTTAGCTGCCTGGGCTGTCCTCGAAGCGCTCCTAGTAGTTATGTACATTCCAAAATAACCCGCAAGACCGCTGCCCAAAGCCCCTAGCACAAATGATATGACAGCCATAAAAGCAAGCATCGTGCTGTTAAAGCCAAAAAAGTAAACAGCCCCAACGAACAAAGCCAACAAAGTCCCAACCGGAAGTATAGTTTTATATTCTCTTGAAAGGAAAGCCCTTGCACCTGAAGCTATTAAGGAGCTTATTTTTTGCATGTATTCGGTTCCAGGGTCCTGTTTTAGAACCCAATAAGCCATGTAGCCTCCATAAAACAAACCTACTAAAGAAATTATCAAAGGAAAAGCTAGGACGCTGTAGTTATAGCCTAATCCTAGAAGGGTAATAAAGTAAAATGAGAGATTTATGAACATTTTTTTTCATTATATATATGTTTTGTGTCCTTATAACTTTTATCCTCTATGAACGTGAATAAGGGCTGTAATAGGATTAAAAAATTGTAATAGCTTGTATAAATTTAACAAACGTTTATATTTTTATAATAATAATAAGTTTATAGAATAAAATTGTATGTTGGAGAACCAGAAATTCAAGCAAAGAGGAAGATACTTGCTGTACTTGTTGATGAGTGTAGAAAATCAGTAGATGCCATAAGGGAACTTTCGAAGATGATCGGCGATAGCAGGAATGCTGATGAAAGTTACTTAAAGATAAAGAGCGCTACAGAAGATGTAAGCGGCTACAGAAGGGCTCTTACTAGAAGCCTTGCTGAGCTCGGAAGCATGATAATAAACAAAGAAGACATAATGAGAGCAGCGTATCAAATTGAGGATCTTCTTGGCCTGATCGAGGGTACAGCTTTCAGGCTTAAGCAGTTAGCTCCAGAAAAGTATTCAAAGTATGGGCTTAACGACACATTAACGAAACTTAGTGATAGGTTGATCGAAATGATAATTAAGCTTAACGACATGGTAAAAATGTTACAGATAAACCCAGAAAAAGTTGTTGAAATGCTACCAGGGATAGAGTCGATCGAAAAAGACATAGACAATACATACAGACAAACGCTTGTTGACGCGTTTAACAACATAAGCGATGCAAAGCTTTACATAATGATTAAAGACATACTGGAAAGAATCGACGAAATTTCTGACCTGGTTCTTTCAATTTCGGATTCTATAATGATAATTTCGATAGGGCTTTGATAAAACCAGCTAAAGGAATTTTATCTGAAAAAAACGTGATAATCTGGGACATCGATCAAGCTAATTTTATCTATTTTTCAGGATTCTTTGGAAAACCAATGAACATAAAAAAACCAAAGGGACCTTTTAAAGAACCGTTGGTGCTTGATCCAATAGAGAGCATTTATCTTTCAGAAAAAAAGCAGCTTGAGGTTTATGATGGAGATAAAAAGATTGGGCCAGCAAAGCTCATGGATTTTTTTAAGAAAAGTTATGAAAATTTGGAGGAAAAGTATACGGTTTACTCTTATCTAAGGGACAAAGGTTATGTTGTTCTGCCAGGGATAAAGTTTGGTGGAGACTTTGCAGTTTACAGAAAGGGTCCAGGACTTGAACACGCTCCGTACATTTTAAACGTGATAAAAAAAGATAAAATTCTTTCTGTAACAGAAATAGTTTTAGCAGGAAGGTTGGCCAGATCCGTAAAGAAAAAGTACATTTTTGCTGTAGTTTCAGAAAAGCCACTCTTTATAGGGCTCGAATGGTGGAAGCCTTAAAATAGAAAATAAAAAAATTTAACGGGCCCGGTGGGATTCGAACCCACGACCTACAGCTTAGGAGGCTGCCGCGCTATCCAGGCTGCGCCACGGGCCCTTGCGGGGGGTGGGATTTGAACCCACGCACCCCAACGGGACGAGGTTCTAAGCCTCGCGCCATTGACCAGGCTAGGCGACCCCCGCGATGGACCGGGGGGGACTCGAACCCCCGACCTCTCCCATGCCACGGGAGCGTTCTACCCCTGAACTACCGGCCCGCATTTATATTTAAAACCTGGTCCGTTTTTATCCTTTTTGTTCAGATTTAAGTAACTACCTAGTGCTTCTAAGCTCATCGCTGAACTTAACGCATCAGCTTATTCGTTATGACTTTTTCCTAGCGAAATTTCTTTCCTTTTGTGTTCTCGCTTCCGTTAACTTAAGCTCATAACCCGTTTACCTTATGTAATCAACAAAATTGACTTAATCCGTTCTGAAAGCTGATTTTTGATGTTGCACTGAACCAATTTCTTCGTGAGCACATAATAAAAGAACCTTAAGGCTTAAGTTAACGGCACCCTCGCGTATAACTAAAATAAAAAGGAATTATTCAACAGAGCATTATAATTTTGTATTATATTGTTCATGGTTTACTTCTTTAAAGAATTTTAATAATAAAATGATCGAAGAAATTTGAAGAATGATAATATATGTAATGATTATACTAATTTGCTTGAAAAAATATCCTACTAAGATGTCAGCTACTAATAACCCATATCCATAAGAAGTATTTAATATCCCGAATATGGATCCTCTTTGTTTCTCCTCTATATAACTGCCTACTATTGATCTTGCAACTGTATCGTTGATCCCAGTAAATGCACCAAATAATAGACCAAGTAACATGTAAAACAAAATATTGTGAAAACTAACCATTGAAATGATTAATATTGCTAATATAGGACCAAAAATTATTATTTCTTTTCCAATTTTATCGTATGCTATGCCAAAGATAAATCCGAATACACCTTCACCTGCCATAGCAAGCGTGAATATCAATGTTACCTCATACTGTGCTAAAAATCCCTGAGCCGAAACCAATATAAATGGGATATTATAGATTCCAGCTGCGCTCAAGCCTATTCCTAGAACATAGTATATAAGATGTCTTTTTTTAATTCCTTTTTCTATATTTTTTCGAGCTTCAAAGTTTTTCTCCTTTTTTGAATATCTATATGAAGTATATAGAAATAGAATGCTCAAAGTTGCTGGTATTGCCAAAAATAGAAATGCATGCCTGAAACCATAATTATAAAAAAGCATCGCGGAAATTATTAAGGGGACCTATTACAGCACCAGCTTGATCAAGCAAATTCTGTAATGCAAATGAATAGCCTATCCTATTTTCAGAACCCATCGTTGAAATAACATAATCCCTTGGCGGAATTCTTGTTGCACGACCCAGCCTCTCCATAATGATTAAAATTGCCGCAATAATGTAATTATTTGCTAGCGCAAGTAACGGTACTGCAAAAAGATTTATTATATAACCTAAAAACATCATCCCCCAGTAGTTTCCTGTTTTGTCTGAAATCTTTCCTGACACGGATCTGAATGAATATCCCAAAAAGTCTCCAAGACCCGTTACAATGCCTAAGGCAAATACGGACCCGCCAAGCACATATGTAAAATATTGCGGTATTATGCTTCTTGCGCTTTCGTATGTCATGTCAGCGAAAAAACTCACTATACCTATCAGAATTATTAGCTTTAAATTTGGACTTATTTTCTTTATTCCCTTACTCATATTTGAACTCACTCAGAATTGTGTGCATTTCCATCAGCCTATTTATTTTTGATTTTTATAAATTTTTTATCTTGTTTAAAATTAAGAATTGTGACATAAGCCCAGAAAGATTAAATGCAAAGACTTGATTTTCATTTAATATTTGGAATATTTCAAATTTATCAATCTGACCTCTTCCCCGCCCTTGAAGAGGCGAGGGTTCCCTGAGGTCTTAAGGGTTACACCCCTTTAACGGGTGCTACTCTGTTGTGATCTACTATGAAAGATATAGGCTTTTTTATTTTTGAAACAATTACGTTCACTGCTTTTTTGAGAATGTTCAATGCGCCATTAAGGTCTGAATGAAGCCTGTGTCCTCTAGGGCAACTAACTATTCCCCTAGGTTTTTTCGACTTCTACATCATGGTAAGCACAGTTCTTTGAAGTATTATACTCAACTACCTCAAGCACTTTTATCCCATACTCTTGAGCCTTAAGTTCTATTGTATCCATTAACTTGCGATAAGACCATAAGTTTACTGTAAATTTATTGCCCTTCTCCTGAGCTATCTCAAAGGGGTAGCCTAAGTATATAGTTGAAACGCCTTGTTCATGTAACTCTTTTACTAAGTGTGAAGCAAAGTTCCTGTACAAATGACGAAGCCTTCTCTTTAATTTCCCGTATAACCTTTTCTTCTCCTTTAATAGCTCTTCATATGCTTCATGTTCGCCCATGTTTTTCGTTTTGTCAGCTAGGGATTGTACTTCTGCTATTTTATTTTCAA
>JGI20129J14369_1000060_pt1 | contig 16563 bp, 15 predicted proteins | sample MonGeyMetagenome_FD_14369 | JGI IMG/M metagenome (IMG submission 14369)
AGCGGTTCCATCAACCGAATGATGCTACTCAGGAGATTGCCGAAGTCTCCGACGCTAGAGATGATGTACAGGACGATAGAGATGAAGTCGAGGGGTCTCGAGGTGTACTCGCTCGCCGCTGGCGAGCCCTACTTTCCCACGCCCGCCGAGATAGTGGAGGTCGCGCATCGCGCAATGCTGGAGGGCCAGACCCACTACGTGGAGGCGCTCGGGACCAGGGCAGTGAGGGATGCCATAGCTAGAAAGGTCAGGAGGCTGAACGGCATACATGCGGAACCCGACGATGTTGCTTTCATGCCCAACAAATACGCGCTGGCGGCAGCGCTCCAGGCGGTGGTCAGCAGGGGAATGGAGGTCCTCGTCCCGGATCCCGGGTACTTCTACTCCGAGGCCGTGACCCTCGCCGGCGGAAGGCCTATCAGGTACAGGCTCTCCGACGATTTCTCGCTGGACATCGATGAGATCAGGAGGAGGACCGGCGATAGGACCCGGGCTATCGTGGTCAACACGCCGTCCAACCCCACGGCCAGGGTATTCGAAAGGAGCGCCCTAGAGGAGCTCTACGAATTCGCGCGCGACAGGGGCATCCGCGTGCTGAGCGACGAGGCGTACGAGGACGTGATATTCGAGGGCACGCACTTCTCTATGGGATCCCTGGAGGACTCCCCGGACACGGTAATATCGGTCTTCAGCCTGTCCAAGAGCTTCTCGATGACAGGATGGCGGGCCGGATACGTCGTGGCGAGCCGCGGGATACTCTCGCTCATCAAAAAATACGTCGAGCATACCATGAGCTGCTTCCCCCCGTTCATACAGGCGGCGGCCGCTTACGCGCTGGACAATCAGGAGAGGCTCGTCGCGCCGATGAAGGACGAGTGCGCCAGGAGGAGGAAGATCGTCGTGGAAGCCCTGGAGGGCATCGATGGGCTCGAGGTGAATCGCATAGAGGGCACGTTCTACGCGTTCCCGAAGTACGGCCTCCAGGTCAGCTCTGTGAAGCTCGCCGAGATGCTTCTGAGGGAGCAGCGCGTCGCGGTCGTCCCGGGCATAGGGTTCGGCCCATCCGGGGAGGGCCGGTTCCGGATATCGTTCTGCCAGCGCGAGGAGGAGCTGCTCAGGGGGCTGGAGGGGCTCCGCGCGTTCTTTCGCCAGCATGGACCCGGATAGTATTACATTACTGCGGTCGAGGGGCTTCGATGCTGCGTCGACGTATGCTATGGATGTGCACGCCTCGAAGGATCGATCAGACCCGACCGAGCGCGCTACAGCGGCCCCTTGAGCGAGCGGTACCCGCGACGCGCGGCCTCCACGTTCAGCTCCACTATCTCTGGGGGTCTGCCAGCCAGCGCCGCCCTCACGGGGTTCTCCACATGGGCATCGCCGCCCAGCGCCGCCAGGAACGCGCCGAAGAGGGCGGCGCTGGTGAGCACCCTGGGCTCCCTGAGCTTTCCCGCAGCCAGTTCCTCGGCTATCCGGGTGCCCTCCGCCGAGAACTCGCGGACGCGCCCGTTGCGCGCGGCCTTCACCAGCGGTTCGTTGTATATGATGAAGCCGCCCTCAACAACCCTCCCGAGGGATTCTAGCGCCGGCGAGTCCACCGCTATCAACGCGTCGAACGATGTCGGGATCGGGTTATCGACAGATCCGGTGGCCCCGACGACCATGACCTCGACCTTGCCGCCCCTCGTCTGGGGGCCGTAGACCGGGACCACCGACGCGCGCCTCCCCTCGGCCATCATGTAGTACGCTATGAAGTTGCCGAGCTCTATGACGCCCAGGCCCCCCCTGCCGGAGGCCAGCACCCTAAACCTTCCCTCCTCCCTCGAGGCCATAGATGTCCCTGCACAGCCCAGGCGGGAAATACTTTGCCCCGACCTCGTGGACGAACGCCTTGGATTCGTCGATGCCCATCCTCCAGTTCACGTTGCACGTGCCGACGAACTCGACGAATGAGAATCCGCCCTTGAGCTGCGCCCTGAACGCGTTCAGCACTATCCTGTAAGCCTCCAGCGCCTCCCTGGCCGAGTAGAATATCTTGCCCTTGACGCGGAGCGGCCTAGGCGCCAGGATCGCCCTCCTGAGGTACGCGGGGCCATCGATGGCGGACAGGAGCCGGCAGGCGTCGATGGGGCTTCCGGAGAGCTTCACGTCCCTCCCCCTCGGCGTGGTGGTCGTCCTCATGCCCGGGATGGTCGTGGGGGCCATCTGCCCCCCCGTCATGCCGAACGTCATGTTGTTGTACATGAAGATGGTCATGGGGATCCCCCTGTCAGCCGCGTAGAGGAGCTCCTGCAGCCCTATGGACAGCGCGTCGCCGTCGCCCTGGATTGCGAAGACGACCGCGTCCGGCTCCACGAGCTTGATCCCGGCCATGACCGCCGGCGCCCTGCCGTGCGGCGCCTGGACGAAGTCCGAGTCGAACAGCAGGTAACCCAGGGATGAGCAGCCCACGGTGCCCACCATGACGGCCCTGTCCGCCACCCCCAGCTCCTCCAGCGCCCTGGCTATCAGCTTCAGGAGCAGGCCATGTTCGCATCCCGGGCAGAAGGTGCTCGCCCTCCCATCGTAGAGCAGGCCGATCCTCTTGGCCTGCCTGACCTCCGCGCCCATCTATCAGGACGCCTCCGACCGCGTGACGATGCCGCCCATCATGGGGATCGACTCTATGTCCTCGTCGGGGCCCAGTGCCTCCCGGACGTCGCGATACATCTGCCCCTCGTTCATCTCCATCACGACGAACCTTATCCCCCTACCGCGGAGCCGGGCCAGGGCGCCCGAGGGGAAGGGCGCCAGGGTTATGGGCCTGAAGAGGCCCGCCGCGGTGCCCCTCCCGCGGAGCTCCCGCACGGCCTCCGCCGCGACGCGCGCCGATATCCCGAACGCGACGTATATGACCTCGGCGTCGTCGCACATGTGGCACTCGTAGTACGCCTCGCGCTCCGAGATCCTCCTCCACTTGCGCTCGAGCCCCTCCTTGAATTCCTTGAGCTCCCGGGAATCCAGGAATCCGGTCGTGAGGGCGTTCCTCGTCCCCCTGCCGCGCTTCCCCCTCACGGCCCAGGGCGGGACCCCGTCCAGGACGGGGCGCAGCTCGGGCACGTCCACGGTCTCCCTCATGTGCACGACTATNGCGTCCGTCAGGATGACCACCGGTATCCTGTACTCGAACGCCAGGCGGAACCCCCTGTTGACGAGCTCCATGGCCTCCCCGACGCCCTCCGGCGCGAGCACTATCGCCCTGGATCCCCCGTGNCCCAGGGACCTGGTGACGAACAAGTAATCGCTCTGCTCCGGCTCGGTGGTCCCCAGGCCGGGCCCTCCCCTGTTCACGTCGACTATGAGGAAGGGTATCTCGGCCACGTAGGCATGGGAGATTCCCTCGGCCATGAGGCTCAGCCCGGGCCCGAGGTGGCGGTCATCGCCAGGTGCCCCGCCGCGCCCGCCCCCATCAACATGCTGACCGCCTCCACCTCGCTGGACGCCTGGACGAACGCCCTGTAGCGGGGGAACCTGGGGTCCCCCTGCTCCGAGGCCATGAACTCCATTATCTCGGAGCTGGGGGTTATCGGGTAGCCGAAGTAGGCCTCGACCCCGGACATGAGGGCCGCTAGGCCGATGGCCTCGGCCCCCCTGAGGAGCTCCGCGGTCACGTCCCCTCCCCTCCCGAGCGCACTACCTCCAGGATCGAGTACTCCGGGCACACCCAGTAGCAGGCGGCGCACCCCGTGCAGGGGCCGACCTCCCCCTCATACCTCCACTCCACATAGTGATAGCCCAGGGAGTTGACCCCCTCGGACAGACTGAGGTTCCCCATGGGGCAGGCGGCAACGCAGATGCCGCAGCCCTTGCACCTCCCCGGATCGATGATCACCTCCCACCTGGCCCCGGCGGTCCTGGACTCGACGGTTCCCGCAGCCACGCGGGTTCCGTGGGAGATCCGTGATATAATCTCTGCCCCCGCTTCCCCCACGCGCGAAATCGATATAAGCGATGGGGGCACCAATCGCTAGTATGGAGAATAATAAAGTGAGGTTCTCGCTCAGGTTGCTGGGGAATCTGGGCCCGACCCCGCTCTATCAGGAGGCGTGTAGGGAGGCGGAGGCTCTCGGGTTCGACGAATGCTGGTTCTCCCACGACATCCTGATGCCGAACTCGTGGGTCAGGTCGACCGCCGTGGCGGCCGTCACTAGGAGGATAAAGATAGGATACATGGCGGTGCCGTTCACCCTGGATCCCTCGGAGATCGCGACGTTCGCCGCGACCCTCGACGAGTACTCAGGCGGAAGGGTCGTGATAGGTACGGGGTCCCACACGAGGGTCATGTACGACTGGATAGGCCTGGGCGACAGGGACGTCGTGGAGCTCACCAGGGAGACCGTGCACCTGGTCAGAGGGCTTCTCGAGGGCAGGCGCATGGCGCACAGCGGGAGGTTCTACCGCTGGACGGATGAGGCTTACCTGAGGTTCACGCCCCCTAGGAGGAGGATCCCGATCTACATAATGTGCTACGGGAGGGAGCTCTGCGAGCTCTCCGGCGAGATCGGCGATGGGAGCATGCCGATGGCAACGCCGCCTGAGGCATTCGACATACCGGTGAGCTACATAGAGGCGGGAGCCAGGAGGGCCGGGAGGGATCCATCGGAAGTGGACCGCGTCGCGTTCGCCTGGGTGTACTATGCGCCCGATGGCAGCGTGGACGAGGGCGCCCTCAGGAGGGTGATCTCTTACTTCGTGCCCTACCTCGATCAGGAGATGCTGTCTAGGATAGGTATAACTCGCGAGGACGTCCTCCCAATAGCCAGGAGGCTCGCCGCGGGGGACTACGAGGGCGCCGCGCGGGAGGTGACGGACAGGATGCTGGACCTGGTGATAAGGGGAGGCCCCGACGACATAGTGAGGGGGATAGAGACGCTGATAGAGAAGGGCGCGACCAGCGTTTCCATAGGAGGACCCCTGGGGAGGAATCCCGTGGAGGCAGTGCGCGGCATCGGAGAGCGCGTTCTGCCGCACTTCCGCGGTAACCGAGGCCCGTCCGAGATGCTTGGATAAATCTATCAATTCAATACAGAACAAGTTTGCGCCGTTATCTATCAATAATTTTGCCTTTTTTTGGAATGCGTAGTTATTATTTCATAATTATAGTACATTCTATAGTAATGGTTATATTACACCTCAATAACTATGTAGCTAAGACATGGCTGAAGAGTCCATCAGTTATGAGGAAATAGCACATAAATCCGACAGAGAGCTCAAGAAGGTTCTCGGTTTCTGGGCGGTCATGTTCATGGCCTTCGACTCCCTATTGGGAAGCGGCTGGCTCATGGCGCCGCTCTACTCAGCCGCCGCTGTGGGGCCCGCGTCTCTGATCTCATGGATCTTGGGCCTGGTGTTCGTGCTCTTCATAGTGCTGTCGTATGCGGAGATAGGCGCGATGATCCCGAGGTCCGGCAGCATCGTCAGGTATCCGCACTACGCATTCGGGGGCTTCCTCTCCTTCCTCAGCTCGTGGGCCTACATAGTGGGATACACCGCCGTGGTAACGGCGGAGGTCGAGGCCATACTCAGCTACCTTTCGGGCCTCTTCCCAACCCTGATGGTCAGGGGCGTCCTGACGTGGGAGGGTTTCGCGGTCGCGGTGCTGTTCATTCTCGCGTTCTTCGCGCTTAACTACTACAGCGTTTACCTCCTGGGGAAGCTCACGGCGCCTGGGATGGCTGAAGCTGCTGGTCCCGCTGGTGGCGGCCGGGCTCCTGCTCTTCTACTTCAACCCGGGCAACTTTACATCGGTGCCGGGCGGCTTCATGCCGATGGGGCCCTCCTCGCTCGTGCTGGCGCTACCCCTCGCGGGAATACTCTACTCGTACTTCGGATTCAGGCAGGCGATAGAGTGGGGCAGCGAGGTCAAGAATCCGCAGAGAACCATACCGCGCGCCCTGATAGCGGGATTCCTCCTCGCGGCCCTCGTCTACCTGGTGCTGCAGATAGCGTTCATAGGCGCCATAAACTGGAAGGCGCTGTCCCTGACGCCCGGCGACTGGAGCGGCCTCAGCGGCACGGTCCTCTCCAACGGCGCGATGTACAGCATACTGAAGCTAACCGGGAACCCCGCGCTCGTGGCTTTCTCGTTCGTCGTGCTCGCTTTGGCGATCCTCTCGCCGATGACGCCCGGGTGGTCCCAGCTGGGATCGGTGAGCAGGGGGTTCTACGGGATGGCGGCCACCGGGAACTTGCCGGGCGTGTTCCTGAGGCTCAGCAGGCGGAAGACGCCCTACGTGGCGCTGGTGACGAGCACGTTGCTCTCGGTGATGTTCATGTTGCCATTCCCATCCTGGGTCACCGTCGGGTCATACGCCGTCCTGATGGCGCTCCTGACCTACGTGGTGGCGGGCCCGATAGTGCTGGTGCTCAGGAGGACGGCCGCCGACGCCAGGAGGCCCTTCCGGCTCCCCGCGGCCCCCGTGATGGCGGCGCTCGCTTTCATAGCGGCGTACTTGGCGACTTACTGGGCATCGTTCTCCATGCTGTGGTTCGTGTTCTTCGTGGCCACCCTCGGCCTCCCGATATTTCTGATGTACACGACGTCCGCGGCCTACGGGTCGCGGAGGCGCGGCGCGATGATAACCATGGGGATCATCTACTGGGCGGTCGCGGTGCTCGCCATGTACTTCCTGCTGTATAACGGGATAGTGGTCCCGTACAACGCGACGAGCGGCGCAGGGCTGCCGCTCAGCATGGCGTACGTGTGGCCCATGGTAGCCTACGTGGTCATAATGGCCGCGCTCACGGCCGCAGCCCTCTACGTGGCCAGGGCATCTGTCAACGAGGAGGGCAGGTCCCATATAGGGTCGGGCCTCTGGTACGTGGTGATGCTGTTCAGCCTGATCGTGCTCTCATACGTCGGGCAGTTCGGCGTTTTCTCGAGCCCCTTAATACCGTTCCCATGGGACACGGTAATAGCTGCTATAGTAGCTTTGGCGATCTTCGCGTGGTCCGTCAGGAGCGGCCTGGAGACTAGGGATCTGAGGGCGGCTATAAAGGCGACTTCCGAGGAGAGCGAAGGTCCGAGTTGAATCCAAGAGATTATTTTATTAATTTAGATTATAAAATTTATCTTGCAGCGTGTTCCCAGGGGCCGTTATCTTGGCCCGTGGTCCTAGCGCTCGAGAGGTACAAACGCGACTTGGCGGAGCAGGGCAACCCCTGGGACATGTGGATGGATATGGTGGAGGAGGCCAAGGGGCTCTTCGCGCGCTTGATAGGGGCCCGCGACGACGAGGTTACCGTCGGGTATTCCGTCTCCTCGCTCTTCAGCTCGGTCCTCAGCGCGCTGGATTACGGCGGGAGGAGGAGGAAGCTCCTAACGAGCGACCTCGAATACCCCAACATCACCTATCCCGTTCTGATGCAGAGGAAGCGCGGGGCCGAGGTGCGCGTGCTGAGGGACGCCGGGCACGGGCTGTCGCCCGAGGACTACGCGGCGGCGATCGACGACGAAACACTGCTCGTGACCGCTATACACGTATCCTCGCTGAGCGGATTCAGGCAGGACCTGAGGAGCATATCTGAGGCGGCGCACGCCCGCGGGGCCATGGTGTTCTCGGACGCCTATCAGTCACTGGGCACGGTCGCGCTGGATGTCAAGAGGGAGGATGTGGACTTCCTGTCGTCGGGGACGCACAAATGGCTCCTGGGACTGCCGGGGATCGCGTTCCTGTACGTCCGGAGGGACCTGATAGGGTCGCTGGAGCCGGTCGACGCGGGATGGCTATCACAGGAGCGTCCATTCGAGTTCGGGGCCCGGGATCTCAACTACAGAAGGACGGCCGACAGATTTCAGTCCGGCACGTGGAGCATCCCGAGCCTCTACGCCGCCATAGAGGGCATGCGGATAATACTGGAGGTAGGCCCCGCCGCCATAGAGGAGCGTATACGCACCCTGACCGGACGCGCGCTCAAGGGGATCGAGGAGCGCGGCCTGAGGACCGCGACCCCATCGGATCCTGCGAAGAGGGGTGCCATAGTGTCCGTGGCCACGGCGGATCCCGCGTCGGCGGAGCGGGAACTGAGGAAGATGGGGATCATCGCGTCGGCGAGGGGGAACTACCTGAGGCTGTGCATCCACTTCTACAACACGGAGGATGAGGTGGACAGGGCCATCGATGCGCTATCGTCGATGGAGAACCGGCGGCCATGGTGACCGATTGCTCCCTCGCAGCGCTCTATTCTAGCCGCGCCAGCCCTCATCTGACATAGCTCGGGGAGCGGACCCGGTGTAACTTTGATCGAATATGGTGATGAAGTCGCGGGGGGCCTCACGCACATTATGAGCGCGAACGCCCCCAAATCCGAAGCCCTTACGAACCCGCGGAGGATCGGCGGCGCTGGCGGCCACCTTGGACCAATGCCGCTATCCTGTTCCTGATTGCTGAGAGCAGCCTGCCGTGCCTCTCCTCGTCCTCCGATATCATCCGCAGCAGATCGTGCGCCAGCGCTGAGGGGATGCTGCCCATGGCCTCGACAGCCTTCAAAAATATCTGCGCAGAGTACTCCTCGCCGGCGGCGGACTCGAGGGACAGAAGATCGTCGTAGCCGGCCAGGAGCCCCCTCAAATCGGCCACCCGCTCGGCGGCCTCCATCTCCCTCCCCCATGCGGTCCCCATGAGGCCCTGGCACTCGTCGCGCCGGCAGGCGGCGCCGGACGCCAGCGCCTCGAGGACCCTCGCGTGCTTCTCGCTGTCCGCGGATATGAACGCGAGGGCGGCCCTGATAGCGGGGTCCGCCTCGCCCCTGAGGGCCCTCGCGTAGGCCTCGGCCACGGCCCTCTCCAGCATGGACATGCAGCACAGCACCACGCGGGCGTCGCGCTCCAACAATGTGAGCATGCGCGCAGCCCCCCAAAAAGGATTTCCGGCGCATCGGGATCCGGGTCCCATCGATCGGCCCGGCTATGACGCCCGCGCGCCCCGAACCCCTGTCAGCTATCGTCCTCCTCCGCGCTCAGCTCGCCCCTCTGGAAGAGCTCCACCGCCTCCCTGGCGGGGACGCGCGGCGAGCGGTAGACGCCCATCCCCGCCGCCCTGAGGGCCATCAGCCTCTCCCCGCCCGACCCGCCGACTATGACCGCGTTGACCCCGCGCTCCCTGAGGGCCGGTATCAGGTCCCTCATGGGCCGCCCGCGCGCCGGATTGGGCATCTCCTCCTCCCCGCCGCCCGCGGTATCCACTATCAGTATCCTCTCCGAATCCGCCGCGCGGTCAGCGACGTACCCGGACCGATCCTCGAAAACCGCCACCCTCCACCTGCCGGACGGCCGCCCGGGCTCCTCGTGTATGGACACCATCAGGAGGTCCGGCATCTCCCTCCTGAGGACCTCCTCCACGCGGTCGGCGAGCGCGTCCGCGTCCCTGACGCTCATCGCGGGCGACGTCTCCAGGTGCATCGTGGCCAGGAGGAACGGGCCCGCCCTCCTCGTCCTCACCTCGTGGACGCCTACCACCCCGGGTATCCCGGAGACCAAGCGCTCTATCCGCGAGGCGGCGCGCTCGTCAGCCGCGTCCAGGAGAGTGAGGATGGAGGATTTGCCGATGCCGTACGCCTGGTAGAGGATGAACGCCGCTATCCCCAGGCCGACAGCGGAGGATATCCACGCCGCGCCCAGGAACTGGCCCGCGACGCCGACGACCACGATGGCGGATATCAGCACGTCCTGGAACGCGTGGGTCGCCTCCGCGCTCAGAGAGCTGAATACGATCCCCTTGGACCTCCTAATGTAGGAGGCCAGCGCGCAGTAGACGGCCGCGGAGGCGAGCTCGACCGCCACGAGGAGCCAGGTATCCCGCATGGCCACTGCGGGCGGATGGATAGAGTCCCACGCTATCTCCACGGCCGCTGCGCCTATCGCGAAGGCCACCAGGAGCGCCGCCAGGTTCTCCGCCTTGTACTTGCCGAATGGGAACTTGGAGGACGGCCTGCCCCTCGCCAGCCTGAGGCCCACGTAGACCACGAGCGCCGTCAGGGAATCAGCCACCGTGTGGACCCCGTCCGCCTCCACGGCCACGCTCCCCAGGAGGCCCCCCAGGAGCAGCTTGGCGGCCGCGAAAGACAGGTAGACCGCCCCGGCTATGGATGCCGCCCTCATGCCGCCGGAGAAGGCCTCAGCCCACTGCCCCGGGGCCTCCACGGAGCCGCTACGGACGGGCCCGGGATAAGGATTGCCCGCGCGCATCACTTTTCTGTGCAATAGCACAAAAATATATCCCTTGCGCTCGCCCTAGCGGGGGAGGAACACGGCCGTCAGGTATCCCAGGATCAGCGGCGCGATCACTCCCACGGCTATCACGGCGACGGCGCCCAGGACGAGCGATGCCGTGTACCTCCTCCCCACCGTCGGCCCCTCGCCCTTCGCCAGCATGTTCCTGATCACTATAGCGTAGTAGAAGGCGCTTATCCCGCTGTTCACGAGCGCCAGCACCGCGAGCCAGAGCGCGAATCCGGCGGCCGCCATGAACATGTAGAGCTTCCCCCAGAAACCGAGGAACGGCGGAAGCCCCAGCAGGCTGAGCAGCAGGACGGACGACGCGACCGCGGCCGCCGGGCTGCTCGTGATCATCCCCCTGAGGTCCGAGAGCTCCCTGCCCGATTCGCCGGCGAGCGCGAAGAGCGGCACCTTCGCGAACGAGTAGGCTATGGCCTGTATCGCGACCGCGTAGTAGGACATGATGAGCAGTGAGTGATAGGAGGGGCCAGCCCCCGCGAAGTAGGCGGCCGCGGCTATCGCCGTCATTATGTAGCCGACCTGGGCCATGCTGCTGTACGAGAGTATCATCTGGAAATTCCTGCTGCTGAGCGCGGCGATGTTCCCGTAGATCATCGTGAAGGCCGCTATCAGGGCGGCGGTGATCGCTATCGGGAGGCTCAGTGGGCCGGAGGCCTCCACTATCACTATCCTGGCAATTATCGCTATGAAGCCCAGCTTGGCGACCCCCGCGACGAACGAGACCACCCTCCCGTCGGCCCGGCCATACACGTTGGGGAGCCACCAGTGGAACGGGAACAGGCCCAGCTTGAAGCCCAGCGCGGCCAGCGCCGCCACGACCGCGGCCAGCGCCAGCCCGTTGAATCCCAGCGGGCCGGGCGCGGACGACGCGCCAGTCGGCTCCAGCGGCATTATGGAGAACGCGGATGCACCCTGGAGCGCCGACATGAGCGCTGCCCACGCGATCACGAAGAGGGTGGCCACCATCCCGACCATCACGTACCTGACGGACGCGGCCCTGCTCCCGGCGTCGTCAGGTAGCGCTATGAACACGTAGCTGGCCACGGAGACCATGAGCCACGTCGCTATCACCACGAGCGCGTCCGTCGCGCCCGCCAGGAAGAAGATGCCGAACAGCACCAGTGGCACCAGGCTGAAGGCCGCGGGGCTGGACGACCACCTGGCGGCGTCGGGGCCCACGGCTATCAGCAGCAGTATCGATGAGACCGCGGCGCCCAGCATTATCAGCGAGCTGAAGGGATCCTGCGCGACCAGCCCGCCGTAGAGCATGACGACCCCGCCGAAGCTCAGGTACACGGATATGGTGGATGCTCCCAGGAAGGCCAGCGCGCCCAGGAAGGCCAGCGAGAGGGACGCCCTCCACCGCCTCCCGGCGAGGGGCGCGGCCAGGCCCGTCGCCAGCGTGAGGTAGATCATGGCCTGCATCAGATCCACGAGCGCGGACGCCATCTACAGCACCCCCCAGACCACGAGCACGACAACCGCCAGCGCGCCGATGAACGACATGTACATCGCTATCGTGTAATCGGTGCGCCCCCTGAACGTCCTCCTGAGCAGCGCGGACGACCACCCGGCGAACGACGGCAGGACGCCGTGGTAGAAGACGTCTATCCCGTGATCCACGGCGTGCAGGACCCACGAGAGCCCTATGAACGAGTACACGAACGCGTAGTAGATTATCGAGTTCAGGTACCACCGGTCGAAGAGGAACGAGTGGATCCCGGACAGCAACCTGCTGGACCTGACGGCCGACATGAAGTCGATGCGCCTGAGGTACGCTGCCACGACCAGCAGCATGTCCACGGCCAGGAGCGACGTTATCGCGATGGTCGTCAGGTCGATCGACGGCATGAACACCGGCGTCGTGAGCACCGAGATCGTCTCGCGGACCCCCTGGGCCAGGTACGAGCCCACGATGGGCCAGAACACTCCCAGGAGGAGCGCACCCAGCGCCAGCACCGCGTACGGGATCAGCATGAGCGGGGGCGCCTCGTGGGGCCCGTGCCCGCCCTCGTGCGCGTGCCCGTGGTAAGCCGGGACGTGGAAGACCCTGATCGTCAGCCTCGTCACGTAGGCCACGGTGAAGAAAGCCGTCACGACCGCCACCAGGTACAGCGCCGCGTACCCCGTCTGGGCGACGCTCTCGAGCACCAGCTCCTTCGAGAAGAACCCGCTCAGCGGCGGGATGGCCGCGAGGCTCAGGCCGGAGAGCCACATGGCCACGGCGGTCGCCTTCATGTACTTGGCGTAGTCGCCCATGTCGTCTATGAACCGGCTCTCCGCCACGTGGAGGGCCCACCCGGCTATCAGGAAGAGGGACGCCTTGAACACGGCGTGGCTCATCAGCTGCGCCAGCCCCGCGAAGACCCCCTGGTCCATGGCCGCGAGGGCGGCCTGCCCCTGGGTGACGAGGAGCCCGCCGGCGGCGGCCGCCAGGATCATGTACCCCAGCTGGCTCGCCGTCGAGTATGCCAGTATCAGCTTGAACTCGTTGTTCACGACGGCCATTGTGGCCATCATGAACGCGGTGAGCGCCGCGAGCGCGGCGACGATCCCGAAGTACACCTGGGACTGCGCCTCCGCAGCCAGCCCGGCGGCTATCGCGCCGACGAAGAATATCGGGGCGAACCTGAGGACGAAGTACACGCCAGCCTTCACCATCGTAGCCGCGTGTATGAGGGCGGAGACCGGCGTCGGGCCCGTCATGGCCGTGACGAGCCATTCGTGGAACGGGAACTGCGCGCTCTTCGCCAGCGCCCCGAGCGTGAATATGAACAGGACCGCCGCCAGGACGTCTTTGTTCGCCAGGTAGCCCATCCAAGTCCCGGCCGAGGCCGCGAGGCCGGGGATGCTGAACGTGTGCGCCACCAGGAAGAGCGCGCTGATCCCGACAAGGAATCCGACGTCGCCCAGCCTCGTGAACATGAGCGCCCTCACGCCGCTGTTGCTAGGCTCGAAGTACATGGGGAGCCCGAGGGCCTTCCTCCCGGGCACTCCGACCCACTTGTCCTCCTCGTCCGTGTACCAGTGGCCTATGAGGGCGTAGCTCGCGAGCCCCGTGCCCTCCCACCCGATGAACATCAGGACCAAGTTCTCGGCCGTCACGAGCAGGAGCATCGAGCCGACGAAGAACGTTATGAAGAAGAAGTAGCGCTGGACCCCCCAGTCTCCCTTCATGTACTCCAGGCTGTAGACCGCTATCAGGAAGCTGAGCCAGGAGACTATGACCGCCATTATCGCGCCCAGCCCGTCGAGGTAGCTGCCCACGCCTATCGTGAGGGGCGCCGACCCCACGACGTCTATGCTGACCCAGTTCCACCTGCTGACCGCATCTATCGTCTCGTGGAGGGCCAGCACGTAGTACAGGGCGAACGTGGACACGATGGCCGAAGCCAGGATGCTCAGCACGCTCATCAGGCCGTAGAACCTCTCGCGCCTGACGCCGAGCAACCAGGCTATGGCCATGGCGGCCGCCGCCGCGAAGGGCAGCAGCCATATGGAGGACCACCCGTACCAGGGCGCTGAGACGATCATCTCAAGCCACACCCCCCAGGCCGAGTATCAACTTCAGCCAGCCGGCCACCCCTGACGCCATCGGGTTGACCAATATGAACATGGCGAATCCCGCTATCGCTATAGCCACCATGGACAGCTTGAAGGGGTCCACCGCCTCCCTCAGGCTCCCGAGGTCGCTCCTCGGCTGCCCGTAGAATATCCTCCTCATCGTGACGAACGAGTACGCGGCGGTGACGCCCAGCGCCAGCATCAGGAGCGCCGTCATGCCCACCATGTACCCAAGGCCCTGCATGGCGTACGCCTGCACGGCCCCCAGCACGACGAACAGCTCGCTCCAGAACCCCAGCGCGGGCGGGAGGCCGCTCAGGTTCATGAACCCGAAGAGAGCGAGCGCCGCCACCAGCGGGTACCTCCTCGCGAGGCCGCCCATTTTCCTCATGTCCCTCAGGTTGTGCGCCTCCACTATGAAGACGCCGGCCGTCATGAAGAGGAGGGACTTCCCCACGGCGTGGGACGCGTAGATGAGCATGGAGCCTATGAGGCCGTACTGCGTGAGGGTGGCTATGCCCAGGAGCATGTAGCCCATCTGGCTCACGCTCGAGTACGCCAGGAGCCTCTTGAAGTCCGTCTGCCTGAGGGCGTTGAGGCCCGCGTAGGTTATCGTCAGGAAGGCCAGCCCCATCAGGTACGGCCTCCAGGACTCCATGATCAGCGGGAAGTACTGCACGAGGAACCTGGCCATCGCGTACCCGGCGAGGCCTATCAGGTTGGGCGAAAGGAGGGCGGATATGGGCGTGGGGGCCTCGGCGTGCGCGTAGGGGAGCCACATATGGACCCCGAAGAGCGCCATCTTCACGGCGAGCCCCACGAACATCAGGAGGGCCACGAAGACCGCCATGGATCCCAGGGCGGTCGCGGGCCCCACGGGCACCAGATCCGTCCCGACGAGCTTCAGGTAGTCGAACGCGCCAGTGATCACCCCGTAGTAGAGGGCGCCCGCCAGGAACGTCACCGCCCCGATGTGGGTCCAGACGAAGTAGAGCATGGAGATCCTTAGCCTCTCGCCGTATCCGTAGTACATGATCAGGAGGAACGACGAGATGAGCGTGCCCTCCAGGAACACGTAGAACTCGACGAGGTTCGTGGCGAAAGCGACGCCGAGCATCGTCGCCGCGAACACGTTGTAGAGGAACTGGTAGGTGCCGTAGTCCGGCGGGGTCTCGCCGGCCGAGCGCATCTCCTCTATCCTGTGGTCCATGTACTTCAGGCCGTAGATGGAGACGAACGCCGTGACTATGGACAGGGCCAGCACCACGGGGGCCGAGAGCCCGTCGACGCCCAGGAACATGTGGCCGATCCTGTAGGACGTCAGATCGAACCCGATCGGATCCACCAGGCTCGAGGCGCCGCTGGCGTAGAAGTAGATGACTATGCCCAGCGGTATCAGGAGGGAGAGCGCCGAGGCGTACGAGTAGCCGCGCCTCCACCTGTCGCCGCTCAGCCACGCGGCTATCCCGATAACGATCGGGAGGGCGATCGATATCCAGAATACGGGCACGGACGCGATCATCGCTCGGGCACCTCCTCCAGACTGTCGGAGGACATCGACCGGGACGCGCGGTAGTAGGACAAGAGTATGGCCACCACCACGATTATCTCGGCCGATACCACGGAGATCACGACCACGCCGAAGTACGTGGCCGACGACGCGTTCGCGGAGAGGAGGGGCAGCAGCATCATGAGGAGGCCGTTGAACGCGACCTCGACCGACAGCAGCTGCCTCATCAGGTTCCTGGAATACGTGAGACCATACGCGCCCATCGCCATCACCAATATACCGAACGCGACTATTGCGAGGTCCACGGGGTTCGCGATCATGCCATCACTCCCCCCCGTTCCCCCCGCCCCTTCTGGCCACGCTTATCGCCTCCACGAGCGTGGCCGCCTGGGCTATGACTATGAGCGCCACCACGAGCGCGTAGCGGCTGAGCAGGCCGCCAACAGCGGCCGTCATGCCGACGGGATGGGGCGCCACGTAGAGGCCGTAGATCCCGGCGGAGAGCGCCACGCCGAACCAGAGCGCCGCCGTCAGGACGGCCACGAGAACGCCCACACCCGAGTTCCTCCTCTCATCCCCCCGGAGGCCGAGGAGCGAGACCGTGATGATTATGAACATCACGGCCGCGCCCACGTACACTATGACGAGGAACGCGGACACTATCCCGAGCCCGAGTATTGCCAGCTCCGCGGCGACCATCGATCCCAGGATCGCCAGGGCCGAGCTGGCGTAGACGAGGTCCTTGGACCTTATCACATAGTACGCGGCCACGAGCGAAGCCAGGCCTATCACTATGGCCCACACGGCGGTCCAGCTGATCATGATCCTCCCTCCTGTGATTTGGACTGGGTATCCTGTGTACCGGTATCCTCGGTGTGCTGGGCCTTCCCCTGGGCGCGCTCGGGCTTCTGGGCCTGCTCGGCAGGCTTGGGCTGTTCAGCCGGCTGCTCGGCCGCCGCTGGCTGAGTCGGCTGGGATGTGGTCCGTTGAGCGGCAGTCGGTTGAGCCTGAGGTTGAGATGGGGCCGGCTGCTGAGCAGGTTGAGATGGAGCGGTAGATTGTGCGGGAGCCTGTTGCTCGGCGGGCTTCTGCGCCTGGGGCTGAGCCTGAGATGGAGCGGGAGCGGGAGCGGCCGCCGGTTTGGCCTGCTGGGCCGGGGCGGGAGTGGATGGAGCCTGCTTCTGCGGCTGCTGAGCCGGGGCGGGCTGTGCCT
>JGI20129J14369_1000061_pt1 | contig 16525 bp, 19 predicted proteins | sample MonGeyMetagenome_FD_14369 | JGI IMG/M metagenome (IMG submission 14369)
ACTTTTGTATCAAATATGGTAAAATCTATTTTATCTAACCCAGATTTAAGAGATGCGTCTAGAGCTATAATAAAGGGAATATTAGAAGATCCAGAAATTAGGGATGAAACAAAAAAAGTTTTAAACGACATTGTAAATCAATATCCAGTATTGGCAAGATTGTTAGGTGTAAACAATGCCAAGGAAAAAAAGACTTGATAGACTTGAAGAGGAACGTCAAGTTTATAATGCTTTGTTAGAGCTTATTCCAGGATGTAGAGATGTTTATAATAAAGCTGGTAAAAAAAATATTATAACACAAGTAAATTTTATCGGGAAACCTGCATTTATAAGCGTGTTAAGAGATTTGACGTTTGGGAGATGGGAAAAGTTTCTAGAGGAATATAAAGATGTAAGTAACGTATTAAACTCTTCCGCTCCTATTCAAGATAAGGTTGAAGCATGTGATGATTTTTTTGATGATTATACCACGGTACCACAATTAATAGTTGGTCTAGGGCAGAAGCTATTAGATATATCTGACGACGTTAATTCTGCAGTAGAGGCCGCATATATCAAAAATTTAAACACTTACAAAAGCATGGGTGGTATTGAGACTCCTTGTGCCGATATGGTGATTTATTTAGTAACACTAGGGCTTCTTCCACCAGAAAAGGTAACTAAAAATCTCGATGAAGAGGCATACGGAATATTACAGCATGAAAGTGAAAATATAGGGCCAGAAGCTGGTAAGCTTAATGATGAAAACATAACATCACGTTTAGTTGTATTACCAGAAGTTTCTGTTTCACCTAAAACAGTACCCAAAGCTGTTACACCTTCAAAGCCCACACCTTTAGAAGGTCTTGCTAGAGACTTTGCTGAGCAGATTCTATTTCATTGTTCAGATACTATAAAGTCACAAGGTCAATCGATAGACGATATATTGGATAAATTACCTTATGATAGAATAGCAGGACAGTTACAACAAGTAATATCTAGTGTACCAGATTTTAGAACGACTCTAGCATCTCTTGTAGACCATATTGACTGCCAAACAGACCTTCTACCATATTTACGTTCAAAATCAGGCCCGTTGAAAGGCGTCGCTCTATATAATTCTGTTGCTACCTTTATAAATAAGGTATTTCAATGTGTAGCCGATTCTGGTGGTTCTCCAGATAAGTTTAAGTCATGTCTTGAAGGCGGAGTTAAAACAGAAACAGCAGAGGAAGCTGCTATTGCTGCAGAATCTCAGCATAGGTCTAACTTGGAATATTATACTGTAGAGGGAGTTAATGATATAATCACCAAGACTGGTCAACCGCCATTCGAGTCTTATTCTCAAGTTGAGCAATTCATAACTTACATAGGTAACCTAATGAACCAATTCGGTATTACGACAAAGGACTATCAAAAGCTATCAGGTATTTGTCAAGCAAAGAAGTCAGAAATTGAGGAAATTCTTGATAAGATACCAGAGGAGGGAAAGAAGCAACTAATTTCCGCACTAGCTTCAATATCGAGCTTACCCAAACCAGCTATGGACTCAGCAATTTCCGCTTTAGATAAAATTGTACAAATAGGCAACCAAGTTCCAGACAAGGAAGCATATTATTCAACAATGGTTAAGCTACTTAATAATGTAGTAAGTTTATCTAATGACGTTAACGCGTCCCTTATGAAGCTTAACGGTTTCCTAAGTTATTTAAACAAGACTATGGCAGAGCCAGAGAAGAGGGAAAGGATATTATCGGCGATTGTAGCGGATGCAGACTACGTTATAGACTCTATTACAAGGTTACTAACATCTACTACATCACCACCACCTACTACTGCTCAACCTCCAAAACCAGCTCCGACACAAATGAAGGAAGAAGTTAGAGAGGAGAGAGAAAAGGCTGAAATAAAGACGATTTCAACACGTGATGACCTAGTGACTCTAATAATGAAAATAAAACAAGCAAGGAACCTACAAGTTGCGACAACCTTTTTACCTGGGGTAGGCGGTTTAAACGGTTACAGTGAACTATTCCTCTACTTTGTTGATACGGAAAACCCATCAAATTTAGAGAGCGGTGACCATTATTTAATAAGTCACAGACCAGACGAGATATACCTCATAGACGACTCCACAGAATTCGGCAGGAACCTTATAAGGCAGTTCAATGATATAGTTATGAGAATTAGGAGCAAATATAAGACGAGAATTATAGGTACAAACGTCGAATTATTTTATGTTACCTTTTCTTATCAATCTCAATATATAGATAAAATCTTCATATTTCACCCAACCGATGCTGATAAATTCGCCCCAACAGCTTTAATTTATGATAAGGATACATTACCTGCAGAATTTTATTCCGATCTCTTCATAGATGTGAACGATATAGACGATATACATGTCTTAGTCGATAAATCTAGGAACCATGTTAGGCAAATTATAGTGATTTCTGCACAGTCCAACCTGGTTAAGGGACATATTTACAAAGTAACTAAGGCACCTAACGGCATAGAATTTACAGAATGGGGTGAGTATAGTAGTGGTAGTAAAACCAAAAGATGAAATATTAAAGACTATAAACAATTTAAAGAAGAAGATACAAGATGGATATTTTGAATTAGAAGAGATGGAAGAGATTAGGAGGGAGATTGAAAGGTTAGGATTAATAGCGTATAATAAGATAATGCAACTTGAATTAGAAGAAAAGAACAGTGTTATTGACGCAGATGTATATGTTTGCAAGTTATGTGGTAAAGAATTCATGTCAAAACGTTCAATAAATTCTCATATAATTACCCATCACCATATGAAGCCTAAGGAAGATTTTATTCAAAGAATAAAATTCCCAGAAACTCCCCGCTAATTTTTTAACCCCCCTTTTTATTTTTAATTTATGCTCACTCCAAGACAGATAAGTGATTTATATGCAAGATTCGGCAATTCCTTTTCGTATAGGAATTTTGCGTTAGCAGCTAACGCTTATTACCTTATGGTAACAAAGCGGTATACCTTAAGTAAAGCAGTTAGGGAAATAACTGGCAGTCCTATCGGATTTAGGATTTCAGACGCGATTTCCGCTGGGAGGTATTTATTTAAAAAGGTGAATGGAAGATATGTTCCACTAGGTTATCTAGCTACAGTTACAGCTAATATTCATGGGGGAGGTACACTTGTCTTCTCCCTATGGTTCCCTTTTTATTATACAGATTTTTATCATGTATTACGCGACGTTGCCCATTTTATTACATCCTCTGCTGGAGCATTTTCTTATACAGTTAGAGTTTCTCCATTCATAAATCATGGTAGATTCAGAATACAGCAAGGTAACATAGTTTATGAGGGGACATTTAGGTACCAATGGGGAGATTATTTATGTTATTTCGAGATAGAAATAGAAAAGAACTGTAGAACTGGGAGAGTAATAAAAAGACATTCTGTTATGGTTAATAAGTGTGCTTTTATACCACCTCTTGTACCTCCTCGTATACAAATTTGTGTTGTAGTACCACCTATAAGATTTGTAACAGAGCCATGGATGATAAGCGAGGCTATGATTAGACGTACGTATAACGAATTATTGCGTATGCTGGCTGAACCAAATTACGACCTATTTCGAATAGCAATTTTGGCTTATCAATTAATGGTAGAAAGAGATTATTCATTATCTACAGCAACAAACTATATGTCCAGGCTTACTGGCATGCCTGCCTCCGCTATTAGGAATTTTATGATAAAATCCAAACTAGTTGTTCCAGGATACCCACGTAGGTATCCTAATAGGAAATACGACCCTTATGGATACGAGGTAACATATTCAATATTTACCAAGTACCCAGAAGACGTGCGGAGAAAACGAACCAGTGCATCAGCGATGGAGGTAAGATTTACTATATGGCAACCATTTTACTCCCCAATTCCGTTTACTAATGTTTCAACTGTAGCAGAAGTATTATTTAATTCGTTGGGGAGTCTTGGCATGCCTGGAGAATCGATAATCTTAGGGATAATTAGAGTAGCTGGTGGTGAAGATATTAGCGATTTGTATCTTATAATGGAAGATGGTATAAAATATGCAGTAAGAAGGATGTCAGTCTTCAGGAACAGAGATAAATACACGATAACACTTGTAAAAGAGAATGGAGAAGGATGGAGATATGACGGTATAATTAGATATCAATGGGAAAAAGACTTGATATGTTATTTATACATTGAGACGCTTAGACTGTGTGCGAAATCACGTACAAAAAAGACTTGGTATCCTAATATCGGAGAAGAAGCTATTATAACCGATAGAGGCTTTGCTGGTTGCGATTGGGTTTTTGATGAGCATCTCAGATTCTCTACAAATTCATTGAATTTTGATACCGTGTGCTATTAAAAAGGCGGTTGAGGGAACCCTCGCCAAGGGCTGGAGGAGGTCAGAAAAGCTTTTTTCTTTCATTTCATAAAATAATATATCAGTGATGCAGATGCTATCCGCAATAGTGTCTATCTATATCATCTTAGTAGAACTAATATTTGGTGTTTTAGCTATATTTACTCAGCGTGCTGCTCTTAGTAGCAAGAATCAATATTCGATAATAGTTCACGGATTAGCATGGTCCGTTGAAGTGCTTCTTTCAGTATCGTCATTCTTTATCATTTCATTGTTCTCAACAGTAGGATTTGCAACACTCTCGTTCATTATAGGACTTATCTTAGTGGTAGTCGGCATAACATACATATTCAAACATTTGAATTCCTGAAAAGTTATTTATTTTTTCGATAATCTATTTTTTACAAAATATTTAAAACCTTTTAATAAAAGTGTGGGTGAATAAAGGAAAACTTTTTATTTTCTTGTGTTTCGTAACTAATGATATACAATGAGTGAAAACAGTGAAAACGCTTCAATTGGTAAAAGTGTTTCAAATTTGGTAGATTCAATTACATCTTCACCATATGGAAAGGCAGCAATAGCGGCTATTGCTGTAGTATTTATAGGACTAGGAGGATATATGATAATAAAGAATTTAGTAGGTCTACTAGAAGGTTTCGGAGGTCTAGTTCTAATAATTATTGGTATATTCTTACTATCTCTTGTAGCCTAAAATTTCCAAGAAATTCTTTTTATATTTAATGTTTCCATATTAGTGATGGCTATCATACATAAACTTAAGATATTTTATAGGCAAAGAATACCTTTTCACATACATCACAAATTACCAAAACCAATACTTATCTCTAATCCATCAGCTCAAGGACTTACATTATCTGCCAACGTGGATCAAAGTAATGGTATAGTAAATTGGGTAATCACTAACGGTACATCTGAAACCAAATATGTAGTGATTTATAGGGGTGCAGTATTTGAAAATTTCACGGTAGAACCATATCCATTTGGTAATGCGTATTATCCAGATTACGCTGGCAAAATATGCGGGCAAACAGTCAGCTTTCCAATACAAAACCTTAATAATATACCTCCATATTCGCTTGGTATGATTAATAATAAGATAGTAGCTTTCGTATTTCAAGTACCGCCTAACTCCCAACTCACTATTGCAGAAGGCGGTTTTAATGGTGTAAAACAACTGATATATACTTTAGTTGAAGTAACTCCAGAGAATTTACATACATATCTGGTATTCTGGTGTTTATTCCAATGGTTCGATTATATGGCACAAACTGGTTTCAACGTTACACCAGTTACTCTACCGTGGGTAGTGAAAATGTACAATTTCACAACAAACGTTAGTATGCCGACGGCGTTCCCTAACTTAGTCATAAAGGTGGTGTAAATGTCTGATACGAATGATTTGAGAAATAGAATAGAGAAACTAGAGAGAATAATATATGGTTCTGGAGTGAGTAATGGGTTAATATACAACATAGCATCAATTCAACAACAGTTGAAGGCTACCAGTGAACAATTAAACGAGTTACATAACCAAATTTCCACGCTTAATAATATTCTTAATAGCGAAATTAAAGAAATGAATAAGAGGATTGAAGAATACGATAAGCGTATATCACATTTAGACAGTATGATATTAAAGCTAATATCTATATCCGCAGGTATCTCGTCTGCTATCAGTTTAACTATTGGTATAATAATTTCAGCATTACTACATATTTGACAAAATGAACGACAAGCCTCGCCCTTCAAATGAAAATGCTGACGATAGCGAGTGAATGTGCACAGTAGAAGATTAGCAAAAGTGCAGAGAAAACTTTAAATACACACTCTTTAAATTTCGTTTATGAGACTATTAAAGTTAGATTTTGATAAGCCTACACAACTTCAAGTCATGAGGGCATATTTTCTTCTTAAATATATCGGTTGTAAAGTCTACACGTTTACTACAAGAAAGGGTTGGCATATATATGCAATTCTACCTAAGGACATAGATATATATAAACAGCTCGCATTACGTATGATGTTAGGTGATGACGAACGCAGAATTATTTTCGATGAAGTGAGGGAGAAGCTAGGTCTACAAGCATGGGAAGACACTTTATTTGCCGAGAAATATGTTATTTCAGAAAAAGGAATTAGGAAACTTCATGAAGAGATACCATCTAATCCGTTATATGAACCTTTTCATATTAAGAGAATAAAATAAGATGGGTGGAAATATGAGCGACAAGGAATATTTAGAAGAAATCGGTTTTATAGTAAAGCTAGGAGAGTACATAGAAGTGTGGGTAGAAGGCGGGAGAAAAATAGAAGGTAAGCTTGTGAGATACGACGTTAAGTTTAAAAACATGGTACTAAGGACTAACGATAATAAAGAAGTTTTTATCCCAAGAAGGTATGTTGTAGCCATATTGAAAAATAGAGTTCAGCCTTCATCGTGACAAAACGAACGACAAGCCTCGTCCTTTAGGACGGGGTAAAAGTTAAGTAGTAGTATATTTTGTTGTCATTTTAATACCCAAAATACCTGCGAAGAAGCCTATCAGTGTGCTAAGCATCAATTGATATTGTGTACTATCGAAAAGTGTTGTGTTTTCCACACCTTGTATGATTAACAGTAAAAATGCTATACCTTCAGCGAGTATTATTGCTAAATCTTTTATTTCTTCTAGTATCTTATCCTGATATGTTTTACCGAAATTAACACTATAAAGGGTGTTTATTATAACCGTGACAGAATAAAATAGGGAGAAATACTGCTGAGTATTAGAAAGTGAAGGGTTGAAAGTGAAACCAATGATTATCGTTAATTGTACTGCTAGTAACACCATCGTTGTTACTACATCATTAACAAAATCGTTTTTCTCACCCATTTTACAACACCGCTTTCTTCTAACCCCACAAAGTTAAAAGTTTTTGGAGTCAAATAATTGTGGGCAGTTCATTAATGCAAACAAAAAATTTAAACTATAGTACATTATCACGTTATTTTGAAGAAGTGGCAGGTAAATATAATTTTGATAAAGCGAACGGCAAACCTCGCCCCTTCTAGGGGCGGGGTAAAGTTTTTAAACTTAACATCTATTTCTCTTTCAGATGTCCTCCTCTGGTCAACTCTTAGGACATGAGGAGCGGGAGCCGATTTCTCCCGCAATACCAGAGGAGGGCGTCTACGAAGTTAAATATGAAAATAAGAGGACAAACGTAATTCGTCTTCTCCCAAACGGTTTTCAGGAAAGGAAGTTAAGGAAGTTAGCCGATGCCTCTGCCAGGTTGTTCAACGAAGTTAACTATGAGAGGAGGCAACAGTTCTTCCGCGGAGAGGAAGTGGACTTCAAAACAACATGGGACAAATACTACGAGAAGTACAAGGACGTACTGGGTGTTAACGCACAGGCTGTGCTTCAGAAGAACAATGAGGCATGGTCGTCATTCTTCTCCCTCCTCAATCTAAAGAAAAAAGGAAAATTACCACCGCATATTAATCACGTTTCACCACCTCGTTACTGGAAGAATGAGGAGAAGAAAAGGAAGTTGATACTAGTTATTAGACAGGATAGATACGAAGTGGATGAGAAGAACCACAAACTCATCCTCAAGGACTTCGATCTAGAAATAGAATTTGCTGGTAGGTTGAGGTGGTACGGTAAACAAGGCAGGTTGGAGATATACTACGACGACACAGAGAACGCTTGGTACGCTTCAATACCAGTAGAAGTAGGTGTAGAAGTAACAAAGACTGGAAAGAAGAGTAAGTGGATCGTACGCGGTGAAAGGAAGTCAATCCAAGTTGAAGCTCCGAAGGGGAATAAGGTCGCGTCCATCGACTTAGGTATAAACATCCTAGCTAGCGTTGTAGTAGACGACGGTACCTGGCTACTTTATAAGGGCGTTAGAGCTAAGGAAGACTACTTCTACCTTCAGAAGAAGATAGCCGAGGTTCAGTCTCTCGCGGACAAGGCAAGAAATCTAGGAGAGTATGAAGCTCAGGAAGAACTAAACAGAGAGAAGAGGAGGTTATTCAAGAAACTAACTAGGCGTCTGCTTCATCTGTACAGAACTCTGGCATCTCATATGGTTAAAAAACTTCATGATCAAGGAGTTTCAACCATTTACCTAGGCTACCCCTTCAATATCGCACAGGACAAGGGAAATAAATTCACCGTGAATTTGTGGTCTTACCATAAGTTGATGAATATCATCGAGTTAAAGGCTCAAGAGTACGGTATGAAGGTGTACGAAGTCGTTGAATATAACACGTCAAAGTACTGTGCTTATCACGACGTCGAAGTTAAGAGACAACCGAGAGGAGTAGTCACTTGTCCTAAGGGACATAAACTGCATTCAGACCTTAACGGTGCATTGAACATCCTGAAGAAAGCTGTTGGTATCACAATTTCAACAGTGAAAAAACCTTTGTCATTCCTAGTGCTGCATAACGGAGTAGCACCCGTAAAAGGGGTGTAACACCTAAGACCTCGGGGAACCCTCGCCCTTTAGGGCGGGGAGGGGGTCAGTACATTAATCTTGGAACAGTATTTGAGGTCAATCAGATACCCTCAGAGCGGAACAGTATCATCCAGCCTGGAATAAAAGTTCATTCTTTTTTGACCGAGCAAATGTTTTATACCCTCATAGATCCTAAACTTTTAGAGATACTTAAGCAGAAAAAGATAGATGGAATAAAAATTTATGAAAAACCCAGCTATAAACAAGTTACTTTTTACATCCCGCACTTTTGCAGTACTTCAACCGTCAGCACATAGTCGCTATCGTCGGTAACGTCTCTTATTCACGTGGGGGTGCGTGCCCCACAGATCGCGGGTCTACCCCTTATCGGGGAACCCCGCCTAAGTACATAAATAATGTAGTAGGTAAAAAAGTTTTCTGTAGTTAAGGGAGCGGAAAGCCTCGCCCTTCAGGGCGGGGAGGAGGTCAGCGAAAAGTTTAAAACCCATTTTTCTTATTTTGAAGTATGCCAATCATTTCAGTCTACACGATAAAAGGTGGAGTCGGTAAAACTACTATGATAGAAGTATTAGCTTTAGGTCTTCTCTCTGCAAGAAAAAGAGTGTTAGTTGTTGATGCTGATTTACAAGCTGATATCTCGTACAGATTACTTGGAGAAACATTATCAACATTTTCAGTTTTTTCTAAGACGAATTATGGAATAGGTGCAGTCACGCTTGGTAATTTACCTCCATTGCCACAAAAGGTTGTAGACGAATTATATTTATTACCAATGGAGCCAGATACTATAGTTAAGGCAGACGAAAGGATAATAACCAATTTTGAGTTTCTAAGAGATGAAGATTTTATAAAAAAATTTGATTATATTCTGATAGATACTCCACCTTCTTATGATTTTGTTGTAGCCGAAAATATAATGAAAACATCCGACTTTATATTTACTGTAGTCACTCCATCAATACCAGTTATTAGAACTGTAAATATGGAATTACTGAGAACTTTACCCGCTGTTATGTCAACGCTTAAACGTCCAGCGAAGCTTGTAGGTATAATCAGAAATATGGTACACACAAGCAGATTTGTAACAACAGAGCAGATTAATCTCCTTATGGATAATTTAGAGAAGGTATGCCAACAAACAAAAATACCTAAATATACACCATGTTTCTTTACAACAGTCGTACCGCAAAGAGGTAATGTATTCGAGTATGATAGATTAAGGGAAATTATACTCTCACCGCAGTTGAGAAAGAAGTTATATTCTATTAAAACACAGTTAGCAATACGTCAGCTTACAACAGAATTTTTAAGTAGGGTGCAATATCTCTCTGAACACTAACTAGGATGAGGCTTTCTAACCCTTAACTGCCGAAAAGTTTAAATTCCACTATGTTAACTACTAGTTAAGCGGGGTTCCCCGATGAGGGGTAGACCCGCGATCTGTGGGTCACGCACCCCCATGTGAATAAGCGACGATGCGGACGATAGCGACTATGTGCTGACGGTTGAAGTACTGCAAAAGTGCGGGGAACATTAATGAGGGTAAAATTTATTAATACTCTTTTTTATGTTACACATATGTGTGTTGATGTAAACGTTTTAGCTAAGAAATATTCTATCCCAGCTAAAAAACTACTTATTATTGCCTCTCTCAGCGGTGCGTATATAGAAGGGGAAAAGGTTTGTGGAGATATTGACGAAGTATTAATTAAAAAATATAAAGAGATCGAGAATAGGATAAATAACGACGAAATAGTTGAGATCGATAACGAATTGATGGCTGATTTATTCAGAGAATATAATATTATCAAAGCATATGGCACATTATTTGTAACAAGGAGAATACCAGTATCTTCAGACATTTTAGCAAAATTTCCTTGTATCAGACGTACCGCAGTAATATTGGGTAATATATATTATATTACACCAGCTCAGTATCTAAAACTAAAGATTTTGATGCAGAAAGAAAAAGAAAGAGTAGAGACTATAGTTATCGACGTCGATAACGAATAATAAGTCCATAAATGAGGTCAGTGGAAAATGTATAGTTATGCGATAACTGAAAGGCATGAGAATGGGAAGGATGTATATATTTTTGTGGTTGATAGTGAGACAAATCCATTAGAATCTTACATAGTTAAGATAGAAGTGGGGAAAGGAAAAATTAGAGCTTCGTGTAGTTGTAAAGGTTTTGCACTAAGGGGATATTGTAAACATATTAAATTATCACTTAAAAAGCTAAGAATTTATAGAAAAGTTTGAATATTTCTTTCCCAAGTTATAAAAATTGGGGGCCAAAGGGCTGAATCCTCGCCCTTTAGGGCGGGGAGGAGGTTAGAAAAGTTAAAAAGTCTGCATGTATCAAACTCACACATGGATAAGAAAACACTAATCGTTTTGGTTTTACTTTCAGTTCTTCTAGTTCTTATTATTGTCATCTTGTATTATAAATTTATAGTCAGCGGGACAACGGTTTCATCTTCAACTTACACTTTACCATCGACTTCTACATCATCAACTTCTACTACGTCGTCATCATCATGTAATAATATTTCGTGCCCTCCTGGCTATGAGGTAGACCCACTCACATGTCAATGCTCTCCTCTTGTCCCTGCAGCGATACAAGTACAGCCAAACCCATTTTTTAACATTAGTTTATGGCTAGCAATTGGTACTAATTGCCCTGGTTCAGCTTGCTCAACGGTATTAACGCCACCTTCGAATTGTATTTACTTTGGCAAAGCTTGTATGGGCTTTCACCCTGAATGGTCGAGTTGTTGTCCACCTGCACCTAGTGTACCTTGTACGTATTGTGATCCGAACTATGGTTGTAATCCAGAAACTGCAGAAACTTCAGGCGTCTTAACATTCACGGGGAAAGTAATATCATCAAATGGTACACCTATACCAAATACACAAGTTATTGTACAATCACCTTTCCCTAAGACATATACTTTAAATGGTTACATTTCGGATGTTTATGCTTTCACAGTTACACTTACCCTTTATCCACCACCATCAACAGTGACAACGGATGGAAATGGGACATTTACAGTCACTGTACCGTTTAAAGCTGTGCTTACAAGTCTATCACCTAACGCATTTGCTAATCCATTTCTCTGTTTGTCGGGTGGTCAAGCTCCATATACATACAATATTGGGCCACCTTTTGAATTTAATTTATCAATACCAAACTCAACGATTTCAACAACTGCCGTCGTTCCTTACAATTTAAGCATTTGTGTGAATCAGCAATCTAATTCTCCAATTATATAAAATGGGGGTTAAGGGGGTGGAAAACCCCGCCTTGAAGGGCGGGGTAGCTCATAAATTTAAATCTTTCTGAATATCTTCAAATGTATGGAATTAAGAGATTATCAGAAAGAAGCTTTAGACGCTATTCTTGAACGTAAACGTGGGTTAGTAGTTCTGCCCACTGGAGCGGGAAAAACATTAATAGGTATAGCTTTACTCAAATATTTACAAAAACATTACGATGAAGTGGAATATTATGTACTTGTACCAACACTAGCGTTAGTTAGGCAATGGTATACAGCTATAGTAAAGAACGGCGTGTCGCTTACATTGGGTAATGTAATGACTTACGCTTCCTTCATATCTATATCGAATAGGTCTTCTTCAGTCTTTGGTAAAACTACAATAGAGCATGCGATCTCTGGGAAGAATATTAGGCGTGTAACTGTGATAATAATCGATGAAGCACACCATGCACATCTAGCTACAAAGCTTTGGGAAGCCGTAGTAAAGGCAAACCCAAACTATTTAGTAGGGTTCACGGCTACGCCCAATCCATTTAAACAATACGCGATACCAGTTATTTTCAAACGTAGTCTAACAGAGTTAGCCAAATACATTGCAAATCTAGAAATAAACGAAGTACCAGTCACTTTAATTGGTGAAAATAGGGAAAGTTTCTTATTTAACACGAAGGAGTTAGGTAAACTGTTCGAACAGAGAGAAATCGCAGTAAAAAGAGGTGATATAGAGAAAATAGAGGCAATAGATTTAAAAATACAAGATATTTTAGCAGTTTTACCTACCATTATTGCTTTGGATGACAATATAATTAAAACTACAGTAGATATTGCAGTCGAGTTATATAGGGAATCAAAAGATAGAATATTAATAAAAACACAGAGACATGCAGCAGCATGGAGCATAGCTAACTACATCATAAGTGAGTTAGGTATACCATCAGACCAAGTACTAGTATATAAAGGGAAACAAGATGTAAGTAAGTTGTATGAACAAAAATGGAGGATATTGATAGCAATAAAGGCATTAAGCGAAGGAATAGATGTACCAGATCTAACATACGCCATATTGTCTAGTTATGATTATGGGAACATAATAAGTATGGTTCAAACTATAGGGAGAACTCTCAGAAAAACACCTACAAAGAATAAAGCAGTAGTATATATACTTGTACCTAATTTACCACAGTATAAGAAGGCATACCAGAGGTTGTTGAAATACATAAAAACTGCAGAGATAACAAAATGACTTCCTCGCCATCCTTCACCCGCACTTTTGCAGAACTTCAACTTGTTTAGCTCATTCCACGAATATTTACTTTTAATCCCGCACTTTTGCAGAACTTCAACCATCCGCACGCAGTCGCTATCTTCCGCATCGTCGCTTATTCACGTGGGGGTGCGTGCCCCACAGAACGCGGGTCTACCCCTTTCGGGGAACCCCGCTTAACTAGCAGTTAGTACAGTAGAATTTAAAGTTTTCTATAATGAAGTGGAAAGTGTCTGCCACACATCTGGAGACGCAGCTACCCATTCGTAGCTAAACATTATAACTCCCTTTTTAAGTATAAGTCCACAACCTATTTCAGCCTTAAAGTCGTTAGTATATATTACTATGTAGTCGAGATAAAGCGGCACCGCACCAGTCCCACCAATACTTACTATATCATTGCCTTTGAAGTTTGCTAACGTATCTTCAGTTATGTAGAATTTATCTTTAAATTTCATGAATATTTGAATTAATTCTTTTAAGTTGTTTACCTTTATTCCGTTTAGCTCGACAATATATTTTGCTGCAAAATTTAATACATCCTTATCACCTGTATAAATAGAACCGTTTACATAAAAGAAACCCTTTTCTGGAAGCATATTACCGTTTACCTTTACCTCATCTGTGTAATAGATGATTTTGCAGTCAGGAGGATGTGCCATGCTATAATAATAATAGTGAAACAGTTTCACTATGAAATTGTCCTTTTCTTTCTTCGTAACAGCTTCTTGTATAATTTTCTTAAGCATTTCAATCTTATTTGTATTATTTATAATTACTATCTTTTCAATGTATTTAAGGATTTCAGTTTCATCTATCCACGGAATAGGAATAGCTATACGAACTTGATTTTTGTCGTCTTCATAAACTATTGCTACGTCTTCTAGGACATAATTACCACCTTCTTCAACTAAGTCACCAAGATCACTAAGTTTTACTACACCGAGTATTTTTTTAACAGAAGAGCGAGGTATAGAGTAAGTGAACACAACCTTAGCATCCTCATACTTCTGTTTATATTTGAGTAAAGTAGTGAACACGTACCCTTTATTTTTAAATTCCTCAGCCATATAAGCTATCCTAATCAAAAAGAAATAAACTTTTTCTTCTCACACTTTCCCGCACTTTTACTAAAGATTAAAAGCCCCACCCTTCAAGGCGGGGAGGAGGTCAGAAAAGTTTTTAGATTTCCTACCAGCTTTAAACATATGTATATTAAGCCCATTATAAGATTTCCATACACTGTTTTAGTTCAGCCCAACGTTGGTAATGGTATGCCGCAACCTATGGTTGTTGACAGCAAAGGTCGTATCATAGTAGATAGTGAAGGAAATATATTGTCACCAGAAGCATGTTCGCCTGGAGTGAATTGTGTAGGTCAGAAAACACAGACTGCTGGAATACAAGAAGCAATAAATTATGCTAAAAATACTGGTGGGCTTTTTGTTCGTCTTAAATCTGGTTTATATACTATTAATTCTCCGCTATCAATACCCTCGTATATTGGTATAGATTTTTCTGACGCACAAGTTGAACTTTCTTCATCCTTCTCATCTCCATACGCAATACAGATAAATGGTCAGTTTGTAAAATTATATAACCTCGACCTTAACATGAATAACGTGCCAAATGTCGGAGCAATCACAATGTCATCATCGTTATCAAATAATTTTGCTTACCTAACTATGAAGAATATAAACATCTATAATTTTGCACAAGGGCCACCATATAACCAGATAGGGATATATTTAACTGGATACAATTCGTTTATCGAAGACTTACAGCTAGCGGGTAATCCAACGATGGCGATGGTAATAGAATCTGGTGCAGACATTTATGTTAATAATGTATTAATTATCAATGCATCGTCAGCACTGCAAATATACGGTAGTGAGCACATCTTCCTTAATAATATAGATCTCGACTCTAATGGTTCTCAATATGCACAATCATCGATCATGATTATTGACACCTCACATTCAGTCTTAATAAACAACCTATCAATATGGTTCAATGGTACAGTATACAATTATCAAAACTATAGCGGTACTGTCGGGTTACAGATAGGTAGTCCAAACACTTCATATACTTCTAGTACACATAATAGTGATATCGTAATAAACAACCTAAACATCATAGATGCGAACGTAACATATGGGTTAGTTATATATGATGGTATAGGACTTAGGATAAAAGGTTTCATAGGTAATCCTCCGCTTTACACTACAATTTACCCTGTAAATACTGGAATAAGTTTTGGTACGAATTCAACAGCAGTAATCCAAAATAGTGCTATTGATATAGATTATTATAATTTACAAACTATAACTTCCAATTTCCCCCCAATTAACAGTTACAACACATTAATCGTTAGGCCGCCATATAATCCCACAACCCCAACAGTACCAGCTAGCGGTACTGCAACATATAACTACAATCCTTTCCCAGTATTAGTATATTTATATGGTGGTAGCGTGACCGAGATACAAGTCACAAAAGCGTTTAATGGTATTGTATATACTGTATTTTCAGCATCGTCTGGTACAGCATTAATGGGTAATCCTATACGTCTTGACCCTGGTGATTCAATAACGATAACTTATTCATCAGCACCATCATGGATATGGGTACCAGCTATTAGCTGACAAAATGAACGACAAGCCTCGCCTTTGTCAACAGTTTCAGATAACCTGTAAAGTTTATGTCATTTGATATCATTTAACATTACTAACTATCCCTTAACGAAAATTTATAAACTTTTCCATTAACATTAACATGTAGAAGAGAGCCCTACAGTGAACCCGAGGAGCAATGTGAGGGGGAGGATGGGTTCGATGAGGCTCCCCATGTCGTGGCTGGGAGTCCATACTCCCTAACCTAGGCGTGGGGAGCCAGACAAGGGGAATGAGGACGAGGGTTGATATGAAATATCATGAAACTCTATGAAAGTCCGACCCCCGTCAAAGCATGGAGGAGGTCAGAACGTTAAGCGTTTTTAGTAAGATTTTTTAACCATTCATGTATCATATTCTCTATGGAACGTAAGACACTCATAATCATTCTCTCAGCAGCATTAGCAATAATCATAGCAGTACTCATTTACTATTTCTTCATACTGAAGAAACCAG
>JGI20129J14369_1000074_pt1 | contig 15901 bp, 15 predicted proteins | sample MonGeyMetagenome_FD_14369 | JGI IMG/M metagenome (IMG submission 14369)
ATGTAATTTGTTATGTTCTTTGGCGTTGTAACAAATACGTTTTCTTGTCTATGAAATTCAAGTGAACCGATTCAACAAACTTTAAGTTTTTGTAACATTTATCCCAAGGTTATCTTTTAGAGTTTTAGAACAGAGTTTATACAGCTCATCAATTTTCTATCGAGCATTATTTGTTAGTTATATAATAAACCGTTAAAACAGATTGCCCCTAATAAATTTCTTTAAAAGAGCGAAGAAGTATACTTGCGGGAGTACTTTTTTATTTCAAAAATTTTTATTTATAAACCTTAATGTTATAAAATTTATATTTGAAGAGATTTAGAAAGACTTTAATCGTACAGTTTCTAATTAATTTTAATGCAAAAAAGCATAACAGGTGTAAAAGAAGAAGACCCGTACAACAACGCGCTTACACAGTTGGCACTTGCTGCAGAAGAACTACAGATAGATCCGGTTTACTATCAGATGTTACAATTCCCGATGAAAGAGTTTATTACGTATATACACGTAAAACTTTCTAACGGCGAGGTAAAGAGTTTTGTGGGTTACAGAGTTCAACATAACAATGCCAGGGGTCCTTTTAAGGGAGGCATCAGATATCACCCTGCTGTAGACCTAAACGAAGTCAGAGCTTTATCTATGTGGATGACCTGGAAGACGGCGCTCGTGGACATCCCCTTCGGAGGAGCAAAGGGAGGTATAAACGTTGACCCAAATTCGCTAAAGCAAGAAGAACTAGAAGACTTAACTAGGAAGTTCACTGACGCAATACATAATATTATAGGCCCTGAAATAGACATACCAGCCCCAGATGTTGGAACAAACCCTCAGGTTATGGCATGGATGATGCACGAGTATTCAAAACTCAAAGGATATAACGTGCCTGCAGTTGTAACAGGTAAGCCCATCGAAATAGGAGGCTCAGAAGGAAGGCTAGAAGCAACTGGAAGGGGCGTTGCGATTGTAACACGAGAGGCTGCTAAGCTTATACTTAAGAAAGATCTCAAGGATGTGACAGTTGCAGTACAGGGCTTTGGCAACGTTGGGTCTTTCACAACTAAATTCCTCACAGATATGGGCGCAAAGGTTGTTGCGATCAGCGACATAACTGGGGGTAAGTATTTTAAAAAGGGAATACAAAATTTTGATGAGCTTTATAGAGACTTCCAGCAATACAAGGGAATAGGGAAGCTTCCTTACGGAGATGATATAACAAATGAAGAGTTGCTTGAATCTGAAGTTGATGTGCTTATACCTGCAGCAATCGAAAATCAGATTACTGAGCACAACGCTGCAAAGATCCAGGCAAAGCTCGTGATAGAAGCTGCTAACGGGCCAACCACTCCGATGGCAGATAAAATACTCGAGCAAAGAGGCATAAAAGTGATACCTGATATACTTGTTAATTCAGGAGGCGTTATAGTTTCTTACTTTGAATGGGTACAGAATTTGGAAAGGGAACACTGGGAGCTAAGCGAGGTCAACCAGAAGTTAGAGAACAAACTCGTAAAGGCTTTCAAGGACGTTTATGATTATTCTCAGAAAAAGTCCCTTAGCTATAGGATGTCCGCTTTAATGCTGGCCGTTGAGAGGGTTGTAAACGCTATGAAGCTAACTGGCTGGCGCTGACATCTTTTTTGTTGAATGTTCTTTCTCTAAAATATCCCCTAATAACGTTTACTAGCCAGAAAAAAGAGCAACTTTGGCTCTGACATCCTCACCGCCTTAAAAGGCGATGGTTCCTTTAAGGCGGATCATGGGTTCGTGGTTTACCGCGATCATCTTCATAGCTAGTTGTTACACATTCTGTTTCGTTCGTCCAGCGATAGACCAAGGGCTGTGCCTTCAGCCACTTACCCCTATCCTTAAAGAACTCGGTGATATGTAAAGCCCTCGTGTAACATCCCATTACGGGACACGCTTTAATACGCTTTACAAGGTAATGGAAACTGATTGAACAATTGTTAATGATGTTTGTGATGAAACGTGTTTTGCTACTTTACAAATCTCATCGCATTTGAGGAAAAGTATTAAACAGATCCTTGAACTATTTATGTAGTTGGAATCCAAGAAAGTTCTCCTGGTAGCTGAAAAAGATACAATTACTGGAAAGTTAAAGAGTGGACCATCCCTGAGGCTAAAATATGGAGTTAATGGATACAGATTCATAATAAAGGAGGACCCTTTTTCTCAGTCTAAGTACGTAAGAAACCTTAGCTTTAACTCTATGACCACTCTTTACATGCTTCTAAAAGCACTGTTTCAGAGAGCAATAACTGTAAACGGAGACTTTGACTTTGTGCACGCTTTTTTCTGGACATTTTACAGGTACAGGAAGCCATGGATACATGAAAACGATCAGTCTCCCTCTCAACTTATATTTAACTATTTTAAGATGAAAAACGGTTTTGGCAAAAAAATTGTAGAAATTATCGCGAACTTGCTTAATAGCTCTAAGGCTGTGATAACTTGGACAAACTATTCAGCAAAAGGTTTTGTTGAAGATGGTGTTGATCAAAGCTTGGTTCATGTTATCCCGCTACCTATGGAGGTTAGGTGTAAAAATAAAGAACGTCGCGGAATAAAAGTGCTCTTCGTTGGTAGAGATTACTATAGGAAAGGAGGAGACATAGCATTAAAAGCTGCGATGAATGTTCTCAAAAAACACAGCGAAGTTACCTTCATTTATGTTGGTAAGGCTACAATTCCAGAACATCCCAGGATAAAGCATTATGAAGGAATTTCAAGAAAGCAACTAGAAGATCTTTACAGAGACTCAGACATTTTGCTTTATCCTTCAAGGGTTGAGGCTTACGGCCTTGCCGCGCTGGAGGCTCTGTCCTATGGCATACCTGTAATAGCTTCAAACCTACCGTCTTTAAGAGAAATAGTAGAAGATTCTGTAGATGGATACATAGCAAACTCAGATGAAGATTATGCTCAAAAACTAGAAGAGATAATTAATTCGCCAGAAAGGCTGGAAAGCCTTTCAAAAATGGCTTGCGAAAAGGTAAAGATCAAGCACGATCCAAAGAAGATAGGGGAAGAGCTGAAGAAGATATATGAATCTATCAGCTGATTTTATTAGGGGTTTTTCGTTAAGGGTCACGAGCTATTTTTTGCAGATATTCTTCCCCGTCTACCTTCTTTATTACATAAAAGCTGTGGGCCTGGTTTATTGGTCGCTAGTAATAATTTTCTGGGTTTCAGCCGGCATTGGTGTGTTTCTTCCTTACCTTGTAAAAGAACACTGTTTTTACCTTGAGATCCTCTTTTTTGTGTTATCATTTTTGCTTTTTTTAATATCTAAGTCATTTTCGGTTCTGATTTTGATTGCACTTGCCGCTCTAGTTTCAGCTCTTACAGGGACTTATACATACTTTAGCTTTGCAAGAGAATCTTATCGTGGAGTTCTAAATTATATGAGAGGACAAGGTGCAGGACTTTTGCTTTCAGCCACTATTGCTTTTCTTCTCTTTTATTTTGCATCTTTAAAAATTGAAAGCTTTGCTGGTTTGCTCCTGATGGCCCTTGCTCTGATCCTTATAATAACAACGATCAAAAAAGGGGTTGAAAAACATGACGTTGGAAGTTTGAGCTTTTCAAGGCTAGTAGAAAAAGCATTTAGCGGGCTGAAATCTTATTATGAGGTAATAGGGAACGCCCTGTTCTGGATTTCATTTACTACATACATTTACTATTACCTTTACGTTTGCACAAAAGCTAGCTACGAATTGGCCATTTTACTCATACTCATTAGCTCTTTTTCAGTTTTCCTTACTAGAATGCTCTTGAAAGAAAATTATAGCGGAAGAAGCTCAAAGACCATTTTTTTCGTTCTGTACGCAGTTTCTTTTTTGATTATAGCAATGAACGCTGTCGTAAAATACGTTTATGTTGACTTCGTTTCAGCCATACTTATAGGCGTATCACAGGGAGCGCTCTCAACTGATTTGCTTTTTGAGAGCATAAGCTTCAACACTAACGGCTCTTATGACGGTTACATAATATATAACGCTTACATAGGAGCTGGTGAACTTCTTAGCAACGTCTTCTTCGGTCTTATGGTTACTTTTTCAATGGTTAAGCTTTTCTATATGCTCGTTTTCATAGTTGCAATAATAATTATATTTTTAAACATCAAACATATTGTGTGAACTACATATTTTTAACGGGGCTAGCTGGCAGCGGCAAATCTCTCCTTACGAGCGTGATTTCTGATTCGTTAGAAGAAGACGGCTGGAGCGTAGCTAGGGTTAACCTAGACCCATCTGCGGAAAGTATACCTTACACTCCAGATTATGACATAAGAGAGTTCATAGATTCAAAAACGATATTTGAAAGGTATGGTCTGGGCAGCAACGGAGCTCTAATATTTGCGATGGACCTTCTTGCAGGAAACCTTCAGGCATTCTTACCTGTTCTTGAATCACTTGACCTTGATTTCGCTGTAGTAGATATGCCAGGTCAGCTAGAAATCTTCACGTTCAGGGAAAGCGGCCCTTTCCTGCTTAAAAGCATCTCAAAGGAGGACAAGCTAGTTTTATTCCTTTCGGATGTTGCAGCTTCGTCAGACTTTCAGAACTTCCTGTTGGCTGAGATTATGGCCAGGATCCTTTCTTTCAGGACAAACTCTCCCACTATTCACGTTATAAACAAAACTGATGTAAGCCCCGAAAGCGTTGAAAAGATCAAAAAGTTCATATCAATTAAGAATTCAAACGAGCTAAAAACTATTAATGAAAAGCACCTTTTTAACGCTTACAGACACATACAAAAGATAACCCCTGAAACAACTCACGTCTTTGTTTCAGCAAAGACAAAAGATAACATCTGGCAGATAAAAGCTTACATAACAAGGGCATTTAAGGGCGGGGAAGATAAAAGAGAATAAAAAAGGTATAAATGGTTAAATATTAATTTTTAAAAAATAAATAACTTATGAGTGAAGAAAAAGTCGATTGGTACCTAGACTTTATAGATCTGAAAAGAAAACCGGCAGAAGACGAGATTCAGCTCCTTTTTAAAGCGACACCTGCTCCAGGTTATTCTATTGAGGAAGCTGCTGGCAGGATAGCTAGTGAAAGTAGCGTTGGAACGTGGACAACTCTTACAACAGTAACTCAGGACACCTTAAACAGGATGGCCAAAGTGTACAAAATATCGGGAGACCTTGTGTACGTGACATATCCTCTAGAGCTTTTCGAGCTCGGAAGCATACCTCAGTTGTTTTCCAGCGTTTTCGGCAACATATACGGAATGAAGGCAGTGGCAAGGCTCAGAGTCATCGATATCAGGTTTCCTAAAGAATACATAAAGAGCTTTAAAGGTCCTCAGTTTGGTCAAAAAAAGGTCAAAGATATACTTAAGATCAAGGAAAACAGGCCTATAATTGCAACTGTTCCAAAGCCAAAGCTAAGTCCAAGCGCTGAAGCACATGCAAAGGTAGGTTACGAAATCTGGTTGGGAGGCGAAGATCTTCTTAAAGACGACGAAAACCTCACAAGCCAGCCATTTATCAAGTTTGAGGACAGGGTAAGGGAAGTATTCAAGTACAGGGACAAGGCTGAAAAAGAAACAGGAGAAAGAAAGTCAGCCCTGATAAACGTAACTGCTGAGACTGAAGAAATGAAGAGAAGGGCAAAGCTTGTAAAGGATTACGGTGGCGAATTCATAATGATAGATTTCCTTACAGCAGGTTGGGCCGCCGTGCAGACTATAAGGGATTATGCTGAAGAGCTAGGCTTAGCGCTGTACGCGCACAGGGCGTTCCATGCTGCATTCACTAAGCTTCCTGATCATGGGGCTACTATGCTCTCGATAGCAAAGGTTGCAAGGCTAGCAGGCGTTGACTTCATTCACATCGGTACAGCAGGCATAGGGAAGATGGAAAGCACAAAGTCTGACGTGATAAGGATAAAAGAAGAGATAACTCTTGACAAAGTACCTCAAGAAGACATATACTTTGAACAGGACTGGGCTGGAATAAACCCAGTAATGCCGGTCAGCTCTGGAGGCCTGCACCCTGGCATTTTGCCACCGCTTCTTGATGCGCTGGGAGCTGACATAGCTATACAGGTAGGAGGAGGAGTGTTAGGGCACCCGATGGGACCAAGGGCCGGAGCGAAAGCTGTAAGGGACGCTATAGACGCTTGGAACAAAAAGATACCTTTGCAGGAATACGCTGAAAAGTCAAAGGAGCTAAAAGCNGCGTTAGAAAAGTGGGGTACACAANGCTACGCGTGAATTTTTTATTTTAATGTTGTAAAGAAAGATTTTATCTCTTCTATTTCATTTTTTAGCTTATCTTCAATTTTTTGTTTTCTTTCCTTTATATAATCATATATTTCATTTGCTGCCACTTTCAGATTTTGAACCCTATCAAGATAAGGCACGCCAGCCCTCCCGAAACTCGTTTTTGCTTCGAGCCATAAAAGAACCGTTTCTGGATCTACATCTGGCTTCAGACCAAGATATAACCTTTCCCTTATTAAGTTATAGGCCAAAGTTGCAACCATCTTTTTCCTCCACTTTTCTATAAATTGCTCTTCTTCCTTTTCTGAAAGATCAAAAATAACTTTTGACTTGCTTTCTCCTTCAGGATCCAGGTTAAGCCCGGTTGCAGCCATTATAAACTCCCTGAACCTTAAAACAGGTTTTAATGAACTTGTAGAAACGACAAGAGATGAAGCCGCCGCGCTGTCAACTATTGCTAATCCAAGGTTTTCAAGGGGATCCTTTACATCGACAGAGACATTCTCTCCCTTAAGGTACTTGATTGCAAGCTCTATGTCAATAGGACCTCCGTAGACAAACTTTCCAGAAGTTGCAATGAGTGGTACAGTTAAGACCTTCTCAAATATAGCTGGGGTTATGTCTTTTGAAACGTCAACAAGCTCTGCATAGTTTTGTATACCGCTAAAGCTCTTCAAAAGGCTGTAGCTCGTGTGGCATGCTGGATGATAATAAACTGTATGCTGCATTTCATAAAGATCATAACGCTAAAAATTTAAGCTTTAATTAACATTTTTCAAAACGTTTTTAATGTAATTTTGCTCTAATCAGTTGAATTGGAACCTGCTATAAAGAAGAATCTACGGGAGCCAATCGTAGTTGTCCTTGGGCATGTCGATGCTGGGAAGACTTCGTTACTTGATAAGCTAAGAGGTACAGCGGTTCAGGCAAAAGAAGCTGGAGGAATAACTCAACACATTGGGGCTAGCCTCTTTCCTTCGGACGTTCTGATTGAGATTTCACGAGAATTGTTGGAAAGGTTCAAGATAAAGGTTGAGATTCCCGGCATACTTTTTATAGATACGCCAGGTCATGAAGCTTTTGCAAACCTTAGGTACAGGGGCGGTTCAGCTGCTGACATTGCTATAGTTGTTATAGACATAACAAAAGGCGTTGAGCCTCAGACTATTGAGAGCATTAACATACTTAAAGAAAAGAAAGTGCCATTTCTCGTTGCCCTCAACAAGATTGACCTGATTGCTGGCTGGAGATCTCACCCTGAATTAACATTTGATAAAAACTTGAGCATGCAGGATAAGGCGACTCAAAAGCTTCTTGATGAAAGGATCTATACAGTTGTTGGTCAGCTATCAAACCTAGGTTTTGAAAGCGATGCCTTTTATAGGGTTACTAACTTTATGAGGCAAGTATCGCTAGTTCCTGTAAGCGCGGTTACAGGAGAAGGTATACCGGAGCTCCTGACTGTCCTTCTTGGGCTTGTTCAGAACTTTATGAAAGGAAAGCTCTCCTTCAAGGAAGGCCCAGGTTACGGAATAATAATCGAGGTAAAAGAGGAAGAAGGAATGGGAACTGTTCTCAACGTTATACTGATAAACGGAATACTTTCAGTAAACGACAGAGTGGTCACTGGCACGAACACAGGCGCAAAGTCTACAAAGATCAAGGGAATATACCTTCCAAAGCCCCTTGATGAAATGAGGGATCCGCGGGACAAGTTTAAGTTTGTAAAAACAGTAGCAGCTTCAGCAGGCGTCAGCGTTATGGTTTCAGATTCTGATGACATAGTTGCAGGAGCGCCTATATACGTTGTAACCAATGACGAAGAAGAAAAAAGGTATTCAAAAATGATAGAAGAAGAATTAAAAAGCTTAACGATTAAAACGGATCAGGTAGGGATTATACTAAAAGTTGACACTTTGGGTTCCCTTGAAGCTTTAAGCTATCTTTTAAAAAATGCTAACATACCTATAAGGTATGCAGAAATAGGACCAGTTACAAAGAAGGACGTTCTTGAAGCTCAACTCGTAATGCAGAACAATAAATACCTGGGCGTTATACTTGCCTTTAACCAAAAATCGCTCGTAGAAAACCCACCAGTTAAGATTTTCTTTGGCAACGTCATGTATAACTTGATTCAGGATTATCTTAACTACGTAAAAGAGGAAAAAGAAAAGGACCTCAGGCTAAAGACTGAAAAGCTTACGTATCCCGCAAAGTTCCAGGTGCTTAAAGGTTATGTTTTCAGGAGAAGCAACCCTGCGATATTTGGTATAAGGGTCATAGCAGGAATTCTTAAGCCAAAAGTAAGGGTAATGAACTCAAAAGGCGAAGAAGTAGGTTCGATAGAACAAATACAAGTCCAGGGCGAAAGCGTTCAAAAGCTCGGAAAGGGGGAGGAAGCAGCGATCTCTATGAAGAACGTAACAGTCGGAAGGCAAATAAAGGAGGATGAAGTTCTTTATACCCTTCCGTCAGCAGAAGAAGCAAAGGTTCTAAAAGACACAAACCTTCCAGAGGAAGACCTTCAGGTTTTAAAAGAAATAATTGAAATAAGGAGAAAAGTTGAATACCTCTACGGGTATTAACCTTCCAAAAGCTTCCTTAAAGCTTCGTTAAAGTTTGTTTTGACAAAGCTTTTCATATTCCTTTCGTATTCTTCTATCTTTTTAGAGTAATGGGATAATGTGTACTCTATCTCGCTTTCTCCGCTGATCAGCCTTCTTCTGGCGTATTCCTCTATTTCAAAGCTTATTTCTTTTCCAGCATAAACAACCTTTTTATTTAAAAGGTCTATTGTTACCGTAAGTTTACCTTCCTTCGCTTTCTCTATTATATCATTAATAATGCTTTCAGGAAGCTTTATGCATGCAAGGCCGTTCTTTATTGAGTTGCCATAAAATATGTCTCCAAATGATTCTGCAAGAACAGCCTTAATTCCGTAATCTGTTAAGGCCCATACTGCGTTTTCTCTTGATGATCCTATACCGAAGTTTTTCTTTGAAACGAGCACAGTTCCGTCTTTGAACCTTGGATCGTTTAGGACAAAATCGGCTTTAGGCCTTTCATTTTCATCGTACCTCCACCTGTAGAACAGGTACTTGCCGAGCCCCTCTTTTTTAAGAAACCTTAAGAACTGTGCCGGTATTATCTGGTCAGTATCTATGTTGTCCAGCGGAAGAGGAATGACTTTTCCCTCTATCTTTTCTGGCATTTTAAACCACCTCACTAATTTCAACGTTTCTAACATCTACAAAGTGGCCGTATATTGCAGCTGCAGCTGCCATTGCCGGGCTCACAAGGTGCGTCCTTCCGCCCGGTCCCTGTCTGTTTTCAAAATTCCTGTTTGAAGTTGATGCCGACCTTTTTCCTGGAGGTAGCCTGTCAGAGTTCATAGCTATACACATGCTGCAGCCAGAGTGCCTCCACTCAAAACCGGCTTCTATAAATATTCGGTGCAACCCAAGCCTTTCAGCAGTTCTTTTAACCCACTCTGAACCTGGAACTACAAGAGCCTTAACGCCTTTGCTAACCTTTTTATTTTTTACAACCTTTGCTGCCTCTATAAGGTCAGAAAGCCTTGCGTTTGTGCAAGATCCTATAAATACGTAATCAACTTTAACGTCAGTTATTTTTTGACCTGGATTTAATCCCATGTACTTGAGGGCCCTTTCATATTCAGCTCTTAAGCTTTCATCCTTTACCTCAGATGGATAAGGCACTTCGCCATCGATGGGTATTACCATGGCTGGATTTGTTCCCCACGTAACCATGGGCTTTATCGAGCTCGCATCAATTTCTATTTCTTTTTCGTACTTTGCATTCGGATCGCTTTTCAGACTTTCCCAGTATTTAACGGCTTCTTCCCATTCTGATCCTTTAGGAGCTAAAGGCGCATTCTTGACATAAGAAAACGTCTTCTCATCAGGTGCAACTATTGCTGTTCTAGCACCAGCTTCTATTGACATATTACAAAGCGTCATTCTTCCTTCAACTTCCATGTCAGACACAGCTTCCCCAGAATATTCAATTATATGACCTATTGCCCCTCCTGTGCCTATCTTGCCTATTATGTAAAGCGCAACGTCTTTTGCGCTTACTCCTTTGTTTAACTTTCCGTTTATTTTTATTTTAAATTGCTTTGGTTTTTTTATCCAGAGCGTCTGTGTAACGAAAACATGCTCAACTTCTGAGGTTCCTATTCCAAAAGCAAGAGACCCTAGAGCCCCGTGCGTGCTTGTGTGGCTGTCTCCTGCTGCTATTGTTAGCCCTGGCAAAGAAAACCCAAGTTCTGGCCCTACTACGTGTATTATTCCCTGATAAGGACTATAAAAATCGAGCAACGGCACGTTAAACGTTTTTGAGTTTTCCCAAAGAGCATCCATTTGTTGTTTTGACAGTTCATCTATTGTGGGATTAACCTTAGAATCTGTTGGAACATTATGATCCATAACAGCAAGAGAAAGGTCAGGACGCCTGACCTTGTATCCCTTCTTTTTCATGTCGCTGAAAGCTACAGGGGATGTTACCTCGTGTGTTAGATGCCTATCTATATAAAGCAGCGACATCTCATCTTCCTTTGCTATTTCATGAGCTTCCCAAATCTTATCTATTATACTGTAAGGCATTCACTGGTTTTGACTGTTAATGTTTAAAAAAGTTTTCCTTTGATTTTTATTGAAACGGCTAAAGTTGCTCTATTCGGAATCTAAAGAATCGTTTTTAAAAGCAAAATTATAAATCATCATGATTTGCCGACACAAAACGCAGCAAAGAGAATAATAAATTTTAGAAAGTACATCTACATAATACTCTTTTTTCTTGTGCTCATCATGATCAAAATTGGGATAACAGGAATTAAAGGCCTTTTTATTAGACCTTCTTTCCTGAGCACAGTAACTATAACGATACAGCTTTTTGCCATTATGGACCCGATTGGGGCTTTGCCGTTTTACCTCTATTTTCTAAACAAACTTGAAGGAAAAGATAGAAACGCTCTCTGGTCTACAGTTGTTGTATCAATGACCGTTCTCCTTTTCTTCTTTGCTCTTGTTGGAAATGAAATGCTTAAGCTTTTCGGCGTTAGCATCTACAGCTTTATGATTGGAGGCGGCGTCCTGCTCATGATAATAGCAATAGATACTATGGGCGAAGGCTCAAGGTCATTAACTCTTGATCCAAAAGAGGCCGCTATAGTTCCTCTTGCTTCTCCGTTGCTAGTTGGGCCTGGTACTGCAGCAACGCTCATAATACTTTCAAACACAATACCTCTTTCTGAGCTTATCATTTCGCTAATCATCATAGCTGTTTTCGCTGCAGCTATACTCAAATATTCAGAAAGCATACTTAAAATAATCGGTAAAAACGGAGTGACAGCTTTTTCAAGGCTTTTCAGCATAATAGTAGCCGGTTTTGCGGCGCAGCTTATTTATGAAGGGTTAGTTGGCTGGGGCATCATTAAGCTCCTTTGCGTATTTTTGTAACTCTTTTCTTATAGCTCAGCTTTAAACTTTATAGCAAAGTACAGCAAATTAGATCTGATGGCAAATAAAATTGCTATAAAAGACGTTTTCATGGTAAGCTATGTGGGAGATGAGCTTATTCAGCATAGAACATCAATTTTTATAGAAGGCAACGTTATAACTAAAGTAGGAGACACAGACCAAGAAAACAGGTTTTCAAACTCTGATCTGGTCATCGAAGGCAAAGACCTTATCGCTATACCTGGGCTCATAAACCTTCATGCACATGCTGGGCCGACAGCTATAAGAGGTCTTGCCGAGGATCTAAGGTTATCAGAGTGGCTTAAAGAATACGTGAATCCTGCACACAAGGTTCTTACTGCGGATGACGCCGAAGTTGATTATGAGCTTTCTTATCTTGAAATGATTAAGAGCGGTATAACTCATGTGTTAGACCTTTACAGATTCCCACACGTTGGAATAAACGTAGCTAACAGAATAGGGATAAGAACAACAATAGCTCCCTATACATCTGACGTTTACGAAGGCTTTGAAAAACCTGAAACTGCTGTAAAATATATAGAAAAATATCATGAATTTAACGGGCTAGGGAGGGTCTGGGCCGGTTTTGAACATTTATCTTATTGTTCAGAAAGCTGTCTACAGTCTATTTCAAAAGCAGCAAAAGAAAACGGAACAGGCATTCATACGCATGAGTTTGAAACTTTAGATTTTGTTGAAAATGTTGTGAAAACTTACGGTAAAAGGCCGCTCAGCGTTTTTAAAGAATTTGATATGCTGAATTCAAACTTGATTCTGGCACACTGCGTATGGCCAACTCCTGAAGAATTGAGGGTTATGGCTGAATCAGGTGTAAGCGTTTCTCACAACCCGGTAAGCAACATGAAGCTGGCTTCCGGAATCGCACCAGTTACTGAAATGTTGAGGTTAGGGATCAACGTAGGCCTCGGGACTGATGGGGTTAAAGAAAATAACAGGCTGGACATCTTTCAAGAAATGAAAGTGGCTTCGCTCATGCAAAGGGTAGTTTATGAAAAAGCTCAGTTGATGAGCGCAAAAGAGGTTTTTAAGATGGCCACGGTCAACGGGAGCAAGGCATTAAGGATGAAAAGCGGCGAGCTTAAGGAAGGTTACCTTGCTGATTTAGTTCTTCTTGACTCAAAAGCGCCAAATTTAAACCCGCTTTACGAAGACAATGTTCTCTCTCAGGTTGTTTTTGCTGCTCATCCTGGAAACGTAAAATACGTGATAGTTGATGGGAAGCTTGTGGTAGAAAACGGTAAAAGCCTTATGGTTGATGAAGATAAGATCGTTGATAAAGCTATTAAGCGTGGCAAAGAGCTTTTGAAAAAATTGGCTAAAAACAACTAAACAATCTTTCTGCAATATGTAAGAAAAGCCGTATGACCAACCACAAAGTTTTGTGGTCTAGTCCTGTTTTCGGCCACTTGCAACCTTCTTATAAATATCTCAACAGTCTCTTCAGGGAAAAACCTTTTTTCCATGCTGGAATAAAGCTTTTCTAGCTGATTGTACGTAGGAAGAAGAAAAGCAGCAACGGAACCAGGTTTAAGCGCTTTCCACACAATTTCAACTAGCTTCCATGGATCCCCTAAATCTACGAACGCGGCATCGTAATAATTTTCCTTTATTTCAGGCGTAAATGTTTTAAACTCAACAAACTCAGCAAGTCCAATATTTGCTAAGTTTTCTTTTGCAATTTTTATGTAATGTTCATTAACGTCAAAAGTATGAACCTTACCGTTTGGCCTTACAAAGTTTGCTATGTACGCAGTCATGGCTCCGCTTCCCGTTCCCAGTTCTAAAACAAAGCTACCGGGTTTTATGTTTAATTTAAGGATCGTATAAGCGGCGTCCTTTGGATAAACAATCTGAGTTTCTCTTTTAAAATTCATTACATGGTCTATCAAAGTTGGTTTGAACGCATAGTAAAGTCCATCCTTTGTCTTATAGCCGTATTCCTTTCCTATTAATTCTGAAAGGTCTAGCGATGAAATATGGGTCTGAAACTTCTTATCTTTTTTTACCTTGACAAGCCAGCTTTTGTTTTTATGCACAAGCAGAACATAATCGCCTTCAGCTATTTTTCCTTCTTCAAGCATATGTAATAAGAAATCAGACAAGATATAAGGTTTCTGAAAGGTCTGCTATATCTTTCGCCATTTCTATGATCCTCGATACGTTAAGGGCAATTTGAGGATCTACAGATTCAAGCGATGAATAAGCTTCATTTGAAGCCTGTTCTATGTTAGATGGCTTTACCTTCTTATCACCGAGAAATGCCATTATTGAAATTTCCTTCAGCTTTTTTACAGCTTCAAGTTCCTCGCTACTGATCTTTCCCGCTATATTTGTGAGCTCGTCACCTATCGTTTCTATAAAATGAAGCACTAGCCGGTAATCAAGGAACTGCACAGGGCTGAGCATTAGCTTTTTTGCTATTGCTGAATCCGTCAGCCCTGTCCTCAGCATCCTGATAAGAAGAAAATATAACTTGTCAACTTCTGCATCCATAGCCTTAACTTTATTGCTGTCCGAAATTAAATCGATCATGAAACTTGTAATTCTATCCATTCTCTTTATTATTTCATAAAAATCTACCTGGTTTATATCGAGAGCGAATGAAAAGACCGCTTCGTTGTCGTTTTCTGAAACAAGTAGCAGTCCCATGAACTTTGACTCTATAAGACTTTTTAGTTCCTCAAACAATTTTTTGTCTTTATACGATATTCTTAATTTCGTGTATCCGTTGATATAAGCGTACGATAATATTTTTTCTACGTATGAACTTTGCAATACTTCTAAGTTTATATAAAAAGTTTTTTCTGATTCCTCTTTTTTTCTTGGTACAAGTATTAACTCCCCGGTAGAAGATTCAAGAGCTTCCAGGATATCCCCTTCATTAATGCTGTACTTTTCACACCAGGGTTTTGGCAGCGTTATAAATAGGGATGAATTGCCAATCTTAAGCACTTTTCTCAGATAAGTCATCATAACTAATTTGTAAGTCTTCCCTTTAATTGTTTTTAGCGTAATGACAACTCAGACGAACATCTATCATGTTTAGCCAAAAATTTTTTATCAATAAGTTATTTTTTGTAAATTTTAACTCAATATTCGATAATTTATAGAAATTTTTGATAAATTTAATTATATAATTTTAACATTTTCCCTTTTTTATTCAATTTAATTTTTTTAGTAAATTTAATAATGTTAGTTCATAACTTTTTCACAAATTTCAAGCCAAAGAAATGAAAAATGGTCACATAGGTTTATGATTGCCGCAATTATTCAGAGCATATTCGCAGCTATCTGGACAATTCCAATTGTTTTCCCGTGGATAAAGCCTCCAGTATCAGTGGTAATGGCAGCAGGAAGCGCTGGAACTTGGTTTACAGTGGGTTATATACTTTATATTGTTGTAGGTGTACTCGGCAATGCAGCTATAGGCCTTGTATATCAGCACTTTGAAACCGTTGAAGGCAAGGTAGTTAGCGGCATAACGAACGCTTTAGCATGGCTACAGCTTATACTTTTTAATTTTGGAGTAATGGCAGCTACATGGTCTCTAATGATTGCTGGATACTTTGGGGAAGCTGATCTACTACCACCTGCTGTAGGGGGAAAGGGTTTGACCGAAGGCCAAGTGCATGTTTTACTGCTATCGCATTTTATAACTCCTGTAGGAATCTTTGTAATAATAACAATTCTAGGAGTTATCATAGGGGCTATTGCGTTTTTGAGCATATCTTTAAAAAACTGATTTTATTTTTTTAATTTAGATTGACAGTTTATAGGTTATTTAGGTTAGCATCTTTTTCCCATACCTTAACAGCCTTAATCTGGACGTTGATTATTGTAATTCCTTATCCACCATTCAATTATTTGTTACCTATAATTGAAAAAGGAGGGCCCGGTATCTGGTTTTTGTTTGGATATTTAATCTACATTATAGCGGGTCCTTTAGGGTTCGGAACGGTTTCCGCGTTGATAAAAACCATAGAAATAGATGAAAAAGCTCACATAAACGAAGCTTTAGCAAAGATCGGTTTCTACCTTTCATATTTTGGCGTGCTTTTTAGCAGCATCATGTTAGCTTTAGCTGGCGCGCTGGGGGTTATTACATGTATTTTTTAGCAGTTTCA
>JGI20129J14369_1000084_pt1 | contig 14949 bp, 13 predicted proteins | sample MonGeyMetagenome_FD_14369 | JGI IMG/M metagenome (IMG submission 14369)
TAGAGGTGTCTCCGATCCGCGTGTGAGCGCTGGTGTATCCGCCGGTCGGCGTCGGAGACGCCCTTCAGGGCGTGGTTCGCGACTCTATTTCATCTATTTTTTCATCTATTTTTACATTAATTATGTAAAGTCCCACGCGCGGATTTCGGGATGGCGGGCCCGGGGGGATTCGAACCCCTGACCTACGGCTTAGGAGGCCGCCGCTCTATCCTGGCTGAGCTACGGGCCCGGCTCGAATCGGGCGAGCCTGTTATAAAGGTTGCTGGAGCCCGGGACCGTCCCACGGAGCCGCGCGGACCCCAGCCGGCCGACGCTCCAAGCTCAACCCCGAGCGCTGTTGAGCCTTATAAACGCCCTCACCAACTCGGCCAGGTTGGTCGAGCGGCGCGTCGTCACCTGGGAGGAGTTCGGCCGCCTGGCAGATTCCCTGGCGGCCCTCATACTGCGCACCAGGCGCGTCAGGCACGATCTGGTCATAGGCGTCCTCAGGGGCGGCGGGCCCCTGGCGCTCGTGGTTGCCGATCGGCTGAGGGTTCGCGTCGACTTCCTGAACGTGAAGTCCTACACCGGCGTGGGCGAACGCGCCGGTCCCCGGGTCCTCTCAACGATAATCGAGGACATAGAAAACAAGGACGTGCTGCTGGTCGACGATCTGGTCGACGAGGGCGCCACCATGTCCTTCGCGGTCGAGTTCCTGAGGAGCCGCTACTCCCCGAGATCTATCCAGACCTCCTCGCTCTTCGTCAAACCCTGGAGCAGGTTTATACCCGACTACTACCTGGGATCCGTGAGGGAGTGGGTGATATTCCCTTGGGAGCTCTGCGAGTTCGGGACGGAGGGATGCGCGCCGGGGGAAGTGAGCCGATGGCGGATGCGGGCGGGGTGGCGGGCGAGGACGCGAGGTTCCTGGAGTATCTCATGCTCAACTGGAGGATAAGTCTCCTCAACATATACCTTAACGGGGAGCTCGACAGGCAGGAGGAACTGGAGCGCGCGATAAATCGCTGCTCAATCATAATGAGCATGCTGAGGGAGGGGGGAGGGGACGCGGCGCGGTCCGTCCTGGTGGACCAGCTGTCGCGCCTCGCCTCAGAGCTCGGCGACATAGTAGAGGAGGGCGAGGAGAAGGAGGATTGAGGCATCGGCCGGCGCCGCCCCCTTTCAACCCCACGGCGCCGTTTAATTGCGCGGGCGCGCAGTTGTCACAAAGGATATAAGGTGGTGCTCGGAGATCCAGGCTCCGTCAGGTTCTAGGGTTGTTCTTGGGGTGAGTAGGGTGGCCGATAAGAAGGGCGCGAAGATCGAGATAAAGCCATCCCAGCACGTGCTCGTGCCTAAGCACGAGATCGTGGGGGAGGAGGAGCGCGAGCTCCTGCTCCGGAGGTATGGGATAAGGCCCGAGCAGCTTCCCTACATACTATCATCCGATCCCGCCGTCAAGGAGATCGGGGCCCAGCCGGGCGACATCGTTAAAATAACCAGGAGGAGCCCCACGGCGGGCGTCGCCGTCTACTATAGGTACGTCGTGGAGGGGTGAGCTTGAAGGGATCCGCCGTCGTGGAGTTCGATGGTTGGCCCGTCATAGAGGACATCCTGAGGCGCGAGGGCGTAGCCCGCCAGCACCTGAACTCCTACAACGACTTCATCGAGCACGGCATCCAGGCGATCGTGGACGAGGTCGGCGGCTTCGACGTGGAGACCCAGAGCGGCACCTATCACGTCAAGTTCGGCAAGGTGGAGGTGGGGAGGCCCCAGGTGACCGAGATCGATGGCTCCGTGAGCTACGTAACCCCGATGGAGGCCAGGCTGAGGAACCTGACCTACGCGGCCCCCATATACCTGGAGTTCATGGTCGAGGACCCGAGGGTCCCGGGCGGATACGCCAAGCAGTCCTTCACGATAGGTTACCTGCCGGTCATGGTGCGCTCGAAGATCTGCGTGCTCAACGGGCTCTCGAGGGAGGAGCTCGTGGCGCTGGGCGAGGACCCGGAGGACCCCGGCGGCTACTTCATAGTGAACGGGTCGGAGAGGGTGATAGTGGGGCTCGAGGACCTCTCCCCCAACATGATATTCGTCACCAAGGAGAAGAACGGCACCACCGAGGTCCTACAGGGCCATAATNCACTCGTCGATAGTCGGGTTCCGCTCCAGGGCGGAGCTCGTCCTCAAGAGCGACGGCAGCATATACGCCAGGATACCCCTCTCGCCGGTCGAGATACCATTCGTCGTGCTGATGAAGGCCCTCGGCGTGGAGAACGACCGCGAGATCGCCGACATGGTGTCGCGGAGGCCCGAGCTCCAGGAGCTCCTCGAGATATCCTTCGAGAAGGCCATGGACGTGAGGTCCCAGAAGGACGCGCTGATCTACATAGGGAACAGGGTGGCCCACGGGATGAGCGAGAGCGCCAGGGTGAAGAAGGTGGAGACGCTGCTCGACGTCCACCTCCTCCCCCACCTGGGCAGGAAGGAGGGCAGGTACGACAAGGCCCTCTACCTGGCGGAGGCCGCCTCGAGGCTCCTGGAGCTCAAGATGGGCTGGATAGAGGGTGACGACCGCGACCACTACGGGAACAAGATAGTGAAGCTCGCGGGGGAGCTCCTCGCGGACGTGTTCAGGACCGCCTTCAGGAACCTGGTCAAGGACATGAAGTACCAGCTCTCCAGGATGGGGCAGCGCCGCGGCATAAGCGCCGTGGGAGCGGTCATAAAGCTCGGCATAATAACGGACAAGCTGAACAGCGCCCTGGCCACCGGGAACTGGGGCAAGGGGAGCGTGGGCATCACGCAGCTGCTCGACAGGACCAACTACCTGTCCACGCTGAGCCACCTGAGGCGCGTGCAGTCGCCGCTGAGCAGGAGCCAGCCCAACTTCGACGCCAGGGAGCTCCACCCCACGCAGTTCGGCAGGATGTGCCCCGTGGAGACCCCAGAGGGATCCAACTGCGGGCTCGTGAAGAACCTGGCGCTCTACGCGGTGATCTCCGTCAACGTGCCCGAGGAGGAGGTCCTGGACTTCCTGTACAGCGCCGGCGTGATCCCCGTGGGGTCGCGCGAGGACTCCGGCGAGGGGGAACCCCTCGCGAAGGTGCTGGTGAACGGCCGCGTGGTGGGGTACACCAGGGACCCGGAGAAGCTCGTGAGCTCGCTGAGGAGGGCGAGGAGGAAGGGCGAGCTCGATCCCGAGGTCAGCGTCTACCTGGACAGGCCCCTGGATCCCAGGGCCACGTTCCGCGTCTACATATTCACGCACGCGGGCAGGGTCCTGCGCCCCCTCGTGCTGGTGGAGGGGGGGAGGCCCAAGCTGACGCGCGATCACCTCGATAAGCTGAGGCGCGGCGACATCACCTGGCGCGACCTCCTCAGGATGGGCGTGCTGGAGCTCCTGGACGCGAACGAGGAGGAGAACGCCTACATCGCGATGAAGCCCGAGGACCTGACGCCCGAGCACACGCACCTCGAGCTCTACCCGCCCGCGATGCTCGGGGTGGTGGCGTCCATAATCCCCTATCCCGAGCACAACCAGTCGCCCAGGAACACGTATGAGAGCGCCATGGGGAAGCAGGCGCTCGGCTTCCCGCACTCGAACTACTTCCTCACGCTCTACTCCAGGCAGCACCTCCTCGTCTACCCGCAGAAGCCCCTCGTCAGGACCAAGATAATGGACCTCATAGGCCTCGACAGGCACCCGGTGGGCCAGAACGCCGTCGTCGCGGTGCTCTCCTACGATGGGTACAACATAGAGGACGCGATAGTTGTGAACAGGGCGTCGATAGAGAGGGGGCTCGGGCGCTCCTTCTTCTACAGGACCTATGAGGCGGTGGCTCAGCTGTACCCGGGCGGCAGCAGGGACAAGTTCGAGGTCCCGAGGCCCGAGGACAACGTGAGGGGCTACAGGGGGGAGAAGTACTACAGGCTCCTCGAGCCGGACGGCGCCGTGATGGCGGAGGCGGAGGTCTCCGGGGGGGACGTCCTGATAGGGAAGACCAGCCCGCCCAGGTTCATCGAGGAGTACCGCGAGGCTGAGACGAGGGGGCTCTACAGGAGGGACTCATCCGTCGCGCTGAGGCCCAGCGAGAGGGGCGTCGTGGACACCGTGATACTGACCCAGACCGTCGAGGGCTATCGCACCTTCAGGGTCAGGGTCAGGGATCAGAGGGTGCCGGAGCTCGGCGACAAGTTCGCCTCCAGGCACGGGCAGAAGGGCGTCATCGGGATGATAGTGGATCCCGAGGACATGCCGTACACCGAGGACGGCGTGGTCCCGGACATAATAGTCAATCCGCACGCGTTCCCCTCCAGGATGACCGTGGGGCAGTTCCTCGAGTCGATAGCCGGGAAGGCGGCCGCCCTCAGGGGGAGGCCCGTGGACGCGACGGCGTTCTCGGGGGAGCCCATAGACGACCTCAGGAGGGCGCTGCTGGAGCACGGGTTCAAGCCCACCGGCAAGGAGGTCATGTACGACGGCAGGACCGGCAGGAGGTTCGAGGCCGAGGTGTTCATCGGCGTGGTCTACTACCACAAGCTGCACCACATGGTCGCGGACAAGATACACGCCCGCGCCCGCGGCCAGGTCCAGATGCTGACCAAGCAGCCCACCGAGGGCCGCGCCCGCGGCGGCGGCCTCAGGTTCGGCGAGATGGAGAGGGACTGCCTGATAGCCTACGGCGCCTCCATGCTGCTCAGGGACCGCCTCCTGGAGGAGTCCGACAAGACCGAGGTCTACGTGTGCGAGCGCTGCGGCTACCTGGCATACTACGACAGGAGGCAGCAGAGGCTCGTCTGCAGGGTCTGCGGGGAGAACGCCAAGATATCCAAGGTGACGGTGGCGTACGCGTTCAAGCTCCTGCTGCAGGAGATAATGAGCCTGGGGATATCCCCGAGGCTGCAGCTGGGGGGTAAGGCGTGATGTCCTCGGTCGAGTTCGAGGCGCCGAAGGCGATCAAGGCGATAAAGTTCGGCATATTCCCGCCGGCGGAGATCAGGAAGTACTCGGTGGTCGAGATAACGATACCCGAGACCTACGACGAGGACGGCCTGCCCATCCCCGGCGGCCTCATGGACAACAGGCTGGGCGTGCTCGAGCCCGGCCAGGTGTGCGGGACCTGCGGCAACACCGCCTCGGAGTGCCCCGGCCACTTCGGCCATATAGAGCTCGCGGAGCCGGTCATACACGTATCGTTCGCGGACGACATAAAGCTGCTCCTGACGGTCACCTGCAGGTCATGCGGCCGCCTCCTGATACCGGAGGCCGAGATCGAGGCGTACAGGAAGGAGCTCGAGGAGAATGCCCCCTACAAGCCGGGCCTCGCCGAGAGGATAGCGAAGGAGATCTACGCGAAGGCGCGCAAGGCCAAGATTTGCCCCCACTGCGGCGCCAAGAAGCTCGAGATAGAGTTCACGCGCCCCCACCTGTTCCACGAGATAATGGAGGACGGGAGCGCGGTCAGGCTGACCCCCGCCGTCATAAGGGAGCGCCTCGAGAAGATAACGGACGACGATTACCGCCTCCTGGGGTACGATCCCGAGTCCGCCAGGCCCGAGTGGTTCGTCCTCCAGGTGCTCCCTGTCCCGCCGGTGGCCACGAGGCCGTCGATAACGCTGGAGAGCGGCGTGAGGTCCGAGGACGACCTCACCCACAAGCTCGTCGACGTGGTCAGGACCAACGCCCGCGTCAAGGAGGCGAAGGAGTCAGGGTCGCCGCCGCTCATAATGCAGGACCTGATGGACCTGCTCCAGTACCACGTCACCACGTACTTCGACAACGAGTCCTCGAGCATACCTCCCGCTCACCACAGGTCGGGCCGCCCGCTCAAGACGCTGGCCCAGAGGCTGAAGGGCAAGGAGGGGAGGTTCAGGGGCAGCCTGTCCGGCAAGCGCGTCGACTTCTCGGCTAGGACGGTGATATCTCCGGATCCGAGCATAGACATATCCGAGGTGGGCGTGCCGCTTGAGATAGCGAAGAGGCTGACGGTCCCCGAGCGCGTCACCCCCTGGAACGTGGAGTTCCTGAGGCAGTTGGTGAGGAACGGCCCCTTCAAGTATCCCGGCGCCAACTACATAATAAGGCCGGACGGCGTGAAGATAAGGCTGGAGTTCGTGCCTGATAGGGAGGCTTACGCGAACTCGCTCGAGCCCGGATACACCGTGGAGCGCCACCTGATGGACGGCGACGTGGTGCTGTTCAACAGGCAGCCGTCGCTCCACCGCATGTCGATAATGGCCCACCGCGTCAGGGTCCTCCCCTACCGCACCTTCCGCCTCCACCCCGCGGTCTGCCCGCCCTACAACGCCGACTTCGACGGCGACGAGATGAACCTCCACGTGCCCCAGGGCGAGGAGGCGCGCGCAGAGGCGCTCGAGCTCATGAGCGTCGAGGGGCAGGTGATCTCGCCGAGGTACGGCGGCCCGATAATCGGGGCGATAAGGGACTACCTATCGGCCGGATACCTGCTGACGAAGGACGACACGCTGCTGGACCCGACGTCCTTCGCGTACCTGGCTTACGAGGGAGGCTACTCCGGTCCCCTCCCGGAGCCGGCGGTCAGGGAGCCCTCTCCCAAGTACACCGGGAAGCAGCTCTTCTCGCTGTTCCTCCCCCGCGGCTTCAACTACGTGCTCACCTCCAGGTGGGCGAAGACCTCCAGGAGGAGGCGCGACGTGGTCATCAAGGACGGCCAGCTCGTCTCGGGCATAGTGGACAAGGCATCGATAGGGGCGGAGGAGCCCGACAGCCTCCTGCACAGGATAGTCAGGGACTACGGGCAGGAGGAGGCCAGGAGGTTCCTGAACTCGGTCCTCAGGCTCCTCAGGAGGTACATAACCGACAGGGGCTTCAGCTACGGGTACGACGACCTGGAGGTGCCGGAGGACGTGAGGGCCCAGATCAGGGCCGCCGTCGATGAGGCGTACGAGAAAATCCAGGGATACATCGAGGAGTACGTGAGCGGGCGCATGGCGCCCGTCAGGGGCCTCAGGCTGGAGGACGTCCTGGAGCAGAAGATCATGGACGCCCTGGGGGAGGCGCGCGACAAGGCCGGCGAGCTCCTCGAGCGCGTGCTCCCGGACAGCAACCCCGGCGTCATAATGAGCAGGACCGGGGCCCGCGGGAGCTCGCTCAACCTGGGCCAGATGATGGCGCTCCTGGGGCAGCAGGCCGTTAGGGGCAAGAGGATAAAGAGGGGGTACAGGCGCAGGCCGCTGCCCCACTTCAAGGAGGGCGATCCCAGCCCGGATGCGTACGGGTTCGTCAGGTCCAACTTCAGGGACGGCCTGAATCCGATAGAGTTCTTCTACCACTCGATGGCCGGCAGGGAGGGCCTGGTGGACACNGCCGTGAGGACGCAGCAGAGCGGTTACATGCAGCGCAGGCTCGTCAACGCGATGGAGCACCTGAGGGTGGAGTACGACTACACGGTCAGGGATCCCGAGGGCAACATAATTCAGTTCCTCTACGGCGAGGACGGCATCGACCCGGCCAAGAGCGACCACGGCGAGGCCGTCAACGTGGAGCGCCTGTGCGACACGATACTGCTCGATGACGATCCCAGGGAGCCCAGGGCTACGCTCGAGGAGAAAATGAGTATACTCGCCAAGTACGAGGGCGAGCTGAACGAGCACGTGCGCAGGAAGCTGGAGTCGGTCCTCAAGTCCAGGGAGATGAGCGCGAGGTCGGCGGAGGCCCTCTGCTCCCGCACCGTGCAGATGTTCAGGGCCGCCATGATAGAGCCGGGGGAGGCCATAGGCATAGTGTCGGCGCAGTCCATCGGCGAGCCCGGCACCCAGATGACCCTCAGGACGTTCCACTTCGCTGGCGTCAAGGAGAAGGACGTGACGCTGGGTCTGCCCAGGCTCATAGAGCTCGTGGACGCCAGGAAGGTGCCCAGCACCCCAGTCATGGAGATCTACTTGGACGAGGAGCACAGGCGCGACCGCGAGAAGGCATTGGAGGTCGCGCGCAACATACTCTTCACGAAGGTGGAGGACCTGGCATCCAGCGTCGAGATAGACTACTCCACGGGCTCCGTGATGGTGTCCCTGAACAAGGACCTCATGGATGACAGGGGGTGCACGATCGAGGACGTGGCCAAGGCCCTCAGCATAGGCAAGCGCCGCGTGAGCCACGACGCCGAGTCCATGACCGTCACGGTGTCCCTGGAGAGCTTCGACCTGACCTCGCTCTACGCGCTCAGGGACAAGGTGTTGAGGACGCGCGTGAAGGGGATCGCCGGCATAAGCCGCGTCAGCGTTGAGGAGAGGGACGGCGAATGGGTGATAGTGACCTCCGGGTCCGACCTCAGGAAGGTCCTCCAGGTGGAGGGAGTGGATCCGACCAGGACCAGGACCAACAGCATAAGTGAGATAGCGATGGTGCTCGGGATAGAGGCGGCCAGGCAGGCGCTGGTGGAGGAGATGATGAACACGCTGGAGGAGCAGGGGCTCGAGGTCGACGTCAGGCACCTGATGCTCGTGGCTGACCTCATGACGCACAAGGGCATAGTGCAGCAGGTCGGGAGGCACGGCGTGGCGGGCACCAAGGCGAGCGTCCTCGCGAGGGCCGCCTTCGAGATAACGGTGCCCACCCTGGCGGAGGCGGCGGCCAAGGGCGAGACGGACGAGCTGCGCGGGGTCACGGAGAACGTTATAGTGGGCGGGGTCATACCCGTCGGCACGGGCATGGTCGATCTATACATGAGCGCGCCTGGGGAGGGCGAGTCGCGGTGAAGGAATACGTCAGGGACCTTTCAGAGTTCATGCAGGTCGTCAGGAGGACCGGGAGCGTCGAGTTCGGGCTCCGCAGCGCGGTGAGGCACGGCGGGTCGGCGAAGCTTCTGCTGGCGTCCTCCGGCCTGACTCAGGATGAGGTAGCCAGGCTGGAGGAGGCCGCGAGGGGCGCGAGGGGCGTCCTGGTGCACTACGCGGAGCTGAGCCCGGCGGAGCTCGGGAGGGCCGCGGGGAGGCAGCACCCGGTCAAGGCGCTGGCGGTCACCGCGCTGGGCGATGCGGACCTGGACAGATTCCTGGAATCCCTGAGGGACCTGGAGGCGTCCGGCGCTGTCAGGGTGATCCGCGCCGCTAGGAGGAGGGAGCGATGACCGGGGACGGCATAGTACTCACGGAGAACGAGCTCAGGCTCATGTCCCTGTTCTCCACGTTCACCGGGATCTCGCCCAGGGATTGCGTGATCGATGACAAGTTCGACCGCGTGATATTCGTGGTCGACGAGGGGACCAAGCTGCCCAACGACAAGATAGGCCGCGAGGCGGTGAACTACATGAGGAGGAAGGTGAATCGCGACGTGGAGGTGGTCGAGTACTCCGACGATCCGGCGAAGCTCGTGGCGAACGCGCTGGGCGGGCGCGGCATCCTGGAGGTCAAGATAGTGACCCGCGGGGGCTCCAAGATGGCCATAGTGTCCGCCGATCCCAAGGAGAAGGGGCGCGTCGTGGGCAAGCAGGGCAGGAACGCCGAGAGGGCCAGGCTGCTGGCCAAGAGGTACCACGGGATAGATCGCGTGCAGATCACCTGAGATCGGCGCCCCGGAGGGTCCCGATCGATTCGCGCAGGCGCCTCAGGGCCATCCTGCCCAGGAGCTCGATGCCCAGCGACGCCTTCAGCCATGTGCCCATGGCGTCGAAAGCGGCGTCCAGCCTGTCCAGCGCGCCGGAGCCCTTCAGCCTCATCAGGAGCTCCCACACCTCGCCCTCATCCATGCGCTCGTAGAGGTAGCGCAGGAGCTTCTGCGCGGATTCCTCCTTGCCGTATAGCGCCCTCCAGGAGCGCCCGTAGAGCGCGTGGGACCCCTCCAGATCCAGCGATCCGCTGAGGTACTCGGATATGGCGCGGGAGGCGATGCCGGACGCGACCACGCTCAGGACGTCGCCGCCGCCCGTCAGGGGCTTGGCGTTGCCCGCCGAGTCGCCGACCCTGAAGATCCCGCCCGACCCGGGGCCCGAGAAGCCGCCGACCACTATGGGCGATCTCACGACCCTGTAGGGCGCGCATCCAGTGCGGGAGCGCATCGCGTCCACCGCCCCCTCGAGGGAGGCCGGGGAGCTCCCGGCGCCCCCCAGCAGCAGCTCCCCGTCGCCGGTCCGGACCTCCCAGAGGAAGTACTCGCGCGACGCCCCCTTGTCCACGACTATCCTCACCTTCCCCTGCCCGTTGCCACGGGATGGCGCGCGGCACGTGTACTGCACGGCGTGGAGGAGGCGCTCCCTCGCGGGGTAGGCGGCGGCGCCCCTCGCGTCGACCACGATGCGAGGGGCGTAGCGGCTCCTCCGCGTGACAACGCTCCCCGGCGCCAGGTACAGCGCCCTCTCGGATAGCGCGAACTCGGCGCCGCTCGAGGCCGCGAACTCGAAGAGGCACTTGTCATGGCCCTGCGGTCCACCGCGAATGCCCCCAGCTCGCCTATGTCGAGCTCGATGCTCCCCCTCCCCCTGACCTCGACCTCGCCGCCCTCCAGCTTGACCCCGTCGAGCCCGCGGCCGCACAGCCCCCTGAGCTCCCGCAGGCCGTCGGATGACATTATGCCGGCGCACTTGACCGGATAGCCTATCTCGGAGTCCTCCTCGATGACGATCACCGAGTGCCCCATGGAGGCCAGCCTGCCGGCCGTCGAGAGCCCGGCGGGACCGGCCCCGACGACGGCTACGTCCAGCGCCATGCGGGCTTCGCGGCGACCAATGATTATTTTGCTTTGCCCTGGCCGGGCTGCGGCTCATCGTGGCTCAGCGCGACCGCGCGAAGCGACGGTGTCGTCGATCGGCGGGCCATCCGCGACAAAAATCCTTAAATAATGAGCAGCTTGCGAAAAGCGGCGAAGAGCCATGTCTGAGAGGCAGAAGCCGTCTAAGCCGCATCTTAACCTGGTGATAGTGGGGCACGTGGACCACGGAAAGTCCACGATGACAGGTCACCTCCTCTACCTGCTCGGGAAGGTCGATCCTAGGACCATAGAGGAGTACGCCAAGATGTCCGAGAAGCTGGGCGCCGGCGACACGTTCAAGTTCGCATGGGTGCTGGACAGGCTCAAGGAGGAGAGGGAGAGGGGGATCACGATAGACCTGGCCTTCCAGGACTTCGAGACCAAGAATTACTACTGGACGCTGATAGACGCGCCGGGCCACAGGGACTTCGTCAAGAACATGATAACTGGCGCCAGCCAGGCCGACGCGGCAATACTCGTGGTGTCCGCCAAGCAGGGGGAGACCGAGGCGGCGCTGTCCGACGAGGGGCAGGCCAGGGAGCACGCCTTCCTCCTGAAGACCCTGGGCGTCAACCAGCTGGTGGTGGCCATAAACAAGATGGACGCCACGACGCCGCCCTACGACCAGAAGCGCTACGAGGAGGTCAAGAACGAGGTGTCGAAGCTCCTCAAGCTCGTCGGGTACAGGGTTGAGAAGGTAAGGTTCGTGCCGGTCTCCGGCTGGAAGGGCGACAACCTCACGGAGCTCTCCTCCAACATGCCCTGGTACAAGGGCCCGACGCTGATCGAGGCGCTCGACGAGTTCGAGGAGCCGCCCAAGCCGGTGGACAAGCCCCTCAGGATACCGATCCAGGACGTGTACTCCATAACCGGCGTCGGGACGGTGCCCGTGGGGCGCGTCGAGACCGGGGTGCTGAAGGTGGGCGATACCGTCGTGATCATGCCCTCGGGCGTGGTGGGCGAGGTCAAGTCCATAGAGACCCATCACACCCCGATACAGGAGGCCGTGCCCGGCGACAACATCGGCTTCAACCTGAGGGGGGTCTCGAAGGACGATGTGAAGCGCGGGTACGTGGTGGGGCACCCGGACAATCCGCCCACGGTCGTCAAGGAGTTCCTGGCCCGCATAATAGTCGTGTTCCACCCGACGGCGTTCGCAGCTGGCTACACGCCGGTCCTGCACGCCCACACGGCTCAAGTGCCGGCGCAGGTCTCGGAGCTCGTGCAGAAGCTCGATCCGCGCACCGGCCAAGTGACCGAGGAGAACCCCAAGAGCCTGAAGACCGGCGACGCCGCGGTGGTGAAGGTGAGGCCGCTCAAGCCGCTGGTGATAGAGGAGTACAAGAACATACCTCAGCTTGGCAGGTTCGCGCTCAGGGACTCCGGCAGGACGATCGCCGCCGGCGTCGTCGAGAAGATCACCGAGGTGCAGGAAGTCAAGATAAAGAAGTGATGCCGAGGGACCGTTGGGCCGCTTCTGATCCTCATCCCCGCCCTGAATGGTGGTGGCTTACCATACTACACGTCGATGCATTATTGCGGATCTTCGGATCATTCGCTCGGCGCTTCACTCGTTAGATCGGGGTCTGCGGGTGAGGGTGGGCATTGTCCATCCCGCATCCAGGTTGCGCCCGCGAAGCCATTTCGAGCAGGCGATCGCGCGGGGAGCGCGTTGCGCGGGCTGGACGACGTCAGGAGGCCGCCGGAGCTGGACTCGCAGCTGGGAATGCTCGCCTACTCCACCCCCTCCGGCGGTTGCGGGGGGATCTCGATCAGGGAGAGCCCGGAGCGCTTCGTGGTCTCGGAGGTCTTGGCGGGGAGACCTCCCGAGGGCCCTCTGCCCACGTTCGTGGTAACCAAGGTGAACAGGAACACGATCGACGTGGCAGAGGAGCTGGGCAGGAGGCTGGGGTGTCGCATCAAATTCTGGGGGCTCAAGGACAAGAGATCGATCTCGACACAGATAATGCAGTGCGCGCGGCCCCGCGCGCCCGGCGGATCGGTGAGGGGCGATGGATGGGTCGCCAGGCCCATAGGGCTATGGGGGGAACTGGGGCCGGAGCACTTCGCTGGGAACTCGTTCCGCATATCCATCAGCGCCCGCGGGCCGGAGGGCGGGCGCTGCCAAAGCGCGCTCCGGGCTGCGGGGGATTCCCTGGCATCCAGGACCATCGCCAACTTCTTCGGCTACCAGAGGTTCGGCGCCGTGAACCAGAACCACATAATTGGCAGGTGCTTAGTGAAGCGCGCCGAGGGGTGCCCGAGGAGGGACGAGCTGAGGTCGATCCCCGCGCGCGTAAGGAAGCTCCAGGTCAACGCGTATCAATCATACCTATTCAACCTCGCGCTGAGCCGCGTCCTCCTGGAGAATGGGGAGCTGCCCCTTCGCTCATCGCTGTCCCATCGCGTGGTGCGCAAGCCCTTCGAGAGGGCGCTGGAGGAGCCGATCGCCGGGCCCGCGGACGGCGTCACACTCGTTCCCTCAGCCCCCGTGCCGGGCTACTCCTACAGGAGCAGGGGCGATGCCTACTCAAGGGCGCTCGACGAGGTCATGCGCGAGGAGGGGATATCGCCCAGGGATTTCTTCGTGGACGATATGCAGGAGGTCAGCGCCGAGGGGGGCTGGAGGCCAGCCGTCGTCCTGGGCAGGCTCGAGGCGCGCGGCGACGGGGAGCTGATCAGGATAAACATGCTGCTGCAGCGCGGAAGCTACGCCACCGTGGTGCTGAGGGAGGCCCTGAAGCCCGAAGACCCGATCGCCTCGGGGTTCACCGCGTAGGAGGCCCCCTCGGGCGCGCGGCGGGCGCCCGGGCCTCGCCAATCTATCCTCGCGTAGCCCAGCAGCCGCAGCGAGTCCAGGAGCCCCTCCGCGTAGCCGGCCTCAGCCAGGGCGAGCTCCACGTTGCCCTCGCGCAAGAATCTCTCAGCGTCGTAGAGGTAGCTCTCGACGTTCTCCATCAGGATCCCGATCCCGGGCGACGCGGGAACCGCGCCCCTGAATCTCGCCAGGGCATTCCTGGTCTTGCCGATGGCGCTCTCCGCCAGCCTGGACCCGAGGGAGGCGGGCACGCGGCCGGCCTCGCTCAGGACCTCATCGGGCGCGCCGAGGATCAGGCGCAGCGAATCCGCCTCGGTGTAGTGGAGGCGTCCGGGCACTATTATGGAGTGCGGGTGCTCGCCGAAGTCCGCGTCCAGGGCCTCCTCCATCCTCAGAATGCGCATCGCCTCGGAGCTCGAGAAGAGCCTGGAGGCAACTATCAGGACCCGGTCGGGGCTGAACGCGCCGAGGCGCCAGGAGTCCTCAGCCTGCCTCAGCAGCCTCAGGCCCTCCGCGACGCTGAGCCCTCCGCCCTCCTTGTCGTGCTGCAGGAGCAGCAGGGAATGCTGGCCGTTCCTGAGCGCACTTGCCACTCCGAAGTAGAGACGGTAGGCCGACTGTGGCGGCCCCTCGGCCAGCGTGCCTATGAACCCCAGCTTGTATACGTGGAGGCCGAGCCTCCCGAGCGCTGATGTGACCACGCTTGATGAGTGCCAGACCCTGACCTCCACGCCGCGCCTCACGGCCTCCTGCCTGAGCGCGTCATGCGTCGTGGCCGTGAAGACGTCGCCGGGCACGACTATGCCGAGGCATCCCGCGGCGGCCTCCCTGGAGATCCTCGGGGCATCCTCTAAGAGGTCCCTCCCAGCGGCCGTGACCTCCACTCCCAGGATGGAGCGCAGCTCCTCGAGCGCGCGCTCGACGTCCATCGGCGTCGTGTACGCGTCGAGTAGCACGCGCCCGCAGGCCCTGAGGTCCTCGAGGGCCCCCACGGGGATGCCGCGGGGGCCGTGGACTCCCATGCCAACCAGCACCAGCGTCATGCGCGGCGATCGTGCCCGCAGGTCCTAGTTATCATCTTTCGGCGCTTCTGCTGGTCGGAGGACGTCAGAGGGGGTCAGCGCCAACTCTATACGGATCAGGGGCGCAGGAGGGGCCTCGCTTCCGATCGGGACCTGAAACCCGAAGAGCCCCCACTGGATTGAGGAATTATGAGATGCCCCGCGGCTGAACGAGATGCGCCCGATCCTCTCACTCGTGTAGGAGGTGGGCTTAAGGTAACGGCTCCCCGGGCACGGACAAACGCTTTTATAAAGCCACCGAAGACAGGCGTAGGGCCCGTAGCTCAGCCAGGTAGAGCGACCGGCTCTTAACCGGTCGGTCGCGGGTTCAAATCCCGTCGGGCCCGCCTGCCGTTCGCGTG
>JGI20129J14369_1000085_pt1 | contig 14901 bp, 15 predicted proteins | sample MonGeyMetagenome_FD_14369 | JGI IMG/M metagenome (IMG submission 14369)
TACATAACCTCAAACCGTACCAACAACCCTCACGGAGCTCCTAGACAGGCCCGTATAAGCGTGGGCTAAGCCATCCAACTCGTCTGTCGATAGGTACGGGTACTTATCCTCGAGCAAAACCCTCCTACTATTTGCCACCTCCTCATCAACCACACTAACCCTAACATCAACATCACCCAGGAAACCCATCAGGTCCCTAACCAGTTCTGAAACCCCTGGGCTCGTACCAACCATTAGGTTAATTCTCGAGTACCTGGACAACCTCCTCAGGAGCTTNACGAGNCTTGGGAAGCCAAGTGTTGCGTGTATTATTGGTACGTCATTGGTTAGTATCGCCACCCCGCACCTGGAGTTACCAATGTCCACACCAACNTTCAACTCACCAAGCCCCAAACCCCTAATTAGCGCCTCAANCAGCCCATCAACACTCACATCATCTATCACGTAGGTCCTGGGGCAATGCACAAGGTCAGTCATGTAACCCTCAACCAACACGAGGTCTAAGCCTGAGCACTCCGTGTCACTACCCACATACCTTAGTGAGACATGGTTGGGAAAAACAGTTCCCTAAGTAGGTCCCATGTTGATGACCTACCTACGAAACCAACACCTAACCTATCCACTGGGTTGTTGTTTGGGTGTAGATATTATAAATCTTACATGCATTAATTAGGTTGATGGAGATCGTACCAATTGCCGAGGAATCGCTTGGGGTTCGAAGTATGGCACTATTCGCCAGAACCAGGGACCTGGCAATACTCCTGGACCCTGGGATAAGCCTATCACCAAACAGGTTCGGCTTACCGCCACATCCCAGGGAGTTAAATAGGGTTAGGGTGCTTAGGGGGATCCTCGAGAGGTATGCCGAGGAGGCTGGTTACGTATTCATAAGCCATTACCACCGTGACCACTTCACTGTGCCGTACGCAAGTGAGTACATGGGCACGAGCGAGGATAGCTATAGGAAGATCTACACGGGCAAGGTCATACTCATGAAGTCACCAAATGACATAAACTGGAGCCAGAGGAGGCGTTACTACGGGCTTAGGAAGGCGATTGAGGGCTTAGCCAAGGAAATAATCTACGTAGATGGTAAGGAATTGACCATAGGCTCGACAAGGCTGATTGCATCACCATCCCTACCCCACGGAGAGGAGGGGTCTAAGACTGGCAGGGTTGTCGCGCTAACGATAGATGACGGCGACAGTAAATTAACATTCATGCCCGATGTTGAGGGTCCAGTTGCACAATCAGCTGTTGATTATATCATGACCATGANACCACAAGTACTAATCGTTGGAGGACCACCACTATACCTATCTAAGAAGGGCTTTGGTGAGGATTACATGAATAAAGCCATAAACAACCTCATTAACATAGTCAGGGCTGGCTTCCTCAGAAGATTAATTATTGCGCACCACACATTAAGGGAATTGAGCTGGAGGGATACACTAAATATCGTGTTTAATGAGGCATCAAGAAGTGGTATTGAGATGCTAACCTACGCAGGGCTCTTAGGACGTAATGATGAATTACTTGAAGCCATGCGTAAGGACCTATACAGGAACGAGCCACCACCCGAGAGAGTAAATAAACGTAATCAAAGACGAACTTAATAACGCCGTTAATGGTTGTTACTTACTAGCTAGAAGTTAAGACTGATCTATGCTATATTGCATAATGACTCGGCTCATTTGAGTAATGGCATTATGATAGTGGGTATCATCAATGGTTCATTCATCATGTTTAACGGTCAAGTGGTAAACCTTGATTGTAAACCATGTATGGTTGCCCCTAGTATCCTAAGTGCAGGTTCAATTCTATTTAAATATGATTCAGGGCTTGTTTTAATACATTCTTAAATCCCAACTCGTACATTAATTTGAGCTCTTTATACGTGCCCTCACTACAATCATTAATTAAGCACTTTAGGTAACCGATTAGGTAATCAGGATCGAATCTCGAGACCGCCCTGTACAATGCCCAAGCCATGGGTAAACCGTGCATAGCATCGATAACGCCCTTGTAAAAACCTTTAAATGGTCTATCAGGTCTTGTATAAGCTACAGCATCGTTAATCTTAGCAATTCTCCAACCAAGTAATGTAATCAAGACTGCGTGGTCTGTGTCCCAGGCAGGCAGTCTCAAAATGCTAAACCTGGTATTGAGCTCACGCCAACACTCACCTCTATATACCCTAGCTGAGCCGGGTAACCCAACGTAATTCCTCGGTAATGGAAATGGGTCAAGGATTATTTCATGACCACTAAATGTCATTATACGTCCTGAAGCCATCCCCAACCTTCCATCCTTATCAAATGCATCAATCAACTTCTTGAAATAATGCCTCTCGAGTACGGTATCCGACTCTATTATGGCTACATAATCAGCCCCATACCTCATGGATTGGTTGGCACATGCGTGGTAAACAATATTTATATTGTACTTACCAAGCTCTGGGTACCTACGAACACCTAATACCAGGTAATCAATGCCCGATTCATTAAGCACCTTCTTCGCAATTTCAGGGGTACCGTCAGAACTACCATTATCGCAAACAATGATTAAGGATGGCTTAATGCTTTGATTAATAATTGAACGTAAACTGTAAGTAATGATCCTAGCCTCGTTAAAGGCGGGCATTAGGACAACGATCTCAGGCATTACTAGCGTAATGTATAACCATTAACTCTTAAATCTTTATTACAATGCCACTTCATCCTCATTCTACCATGAGTCTCTAATTCATTCCTAAGGATTACGCAGATTATTTAAAACCGAAAGCATTGCCTCAGCAACGACAACACCCGAATCAGCCTCGAAAGGCAATAGGTCATAGAACCTTGGTGCTATCTCGGCTTCGTACTTACTATACCTAAACTCATCCTTGCTAAGTATATAACCTATTAACCCGTTGGTATAACTCGCAATCATCGTGTACCTAAACGGCGACCTATCCCTAATCAACAAACCCAACGAACTAGATAACTCGCATGGACATGATACTATAGCCACGTCTCTAGATAATCTCAAACCCGTGATCTCCACAGTAATCTCTGATTGGACATTACCTAATATTTTCCTTGAGAAAAGTTCCTTTGCCCAATCATACATTGCATCAATATATAAGTCATTAGCTGTATCTTTCGTAACATAGCATAGAATACTAGTTTTGATAACAATGATACCACGCCAATACTCTTAAGTTTAACCTCTATAGTGCGCCTATTGATTTTAATGTCGGAATTAATACTTACGTAATTACCATCCCCATCTAAGGACTTTACTATGGAAATACCTAATTCCTGAGCGCCCTGAAACCCCGAAACCCTTGGGTTCACATCCCCAGCGGCCCCATTTATAAACATGGCCTCAACACCCTTTTTACTGTAATACTCATAGATGTAGTAAGGAAAATCGGCAGACACATAACTATTTTCGGGACCTAGGGTTGTTGGGTGGCATTGAAAGTTGATGAGGACGACTTGTACGTTATCTGCTCTAAATCTAACGGAGATTATCCTATCATCGATTGGTAACCTTGGGTTCACCCTGTTAATGCACATACCCGACACCCACGTCTGGGTTACCGATAGTGCGGCTGGTGATAAATTACCTAGGGCTTCCTTGATAGATTCAACCAATTTTTCCTCTACGAATTTGAGGTAATCCGCACTCACATTACCTGACCGTCTAAGGAATATCGTTGCTGGTGCCGAATGCGTATGCGTTGTCGATATCATGATGTTACCTGGATCTTCAATGAATGAAGATAACCTTTCCTTAACCCTATTAATGAATTCCTGAGAAAGTCCAAATAGGTCACAGGAAGCTATTATTACCGTTGTTCCATTTTGGGAAAGTGCTAATGATCTACAGTATATTCTATCATGCACACCTCTACTAAGCCTATTTCTACGGCTAACATAGCCAACAAGCTCCATTGGATGCTCCGGCGTTATATCCACCCTAGAGTAACCAACGTATAATCCATCCCTATTCATAACATCGGCCAGGGATTATTAATAAGGATATTAAAGCATTAATGAATAGCGTTCATCATGAATGCGATCACAAATAAGTACATCCTATATGTTCTAACCCCCACCAATACTAATGGGTAAATAATTCTATACCTAATCGGGAAGATCCTGTAATACCCCTTAACAAAGCTATGAAGAACAATAACCAATAAAATCAGTCCCAGGTATGCCAAGCTCCATACCCAATTTATTATCGTGAGTACTATGAAGATTATTGGATTCATGAAATAAAACGCATATTCAAGTAATTGCTCAAGGGGGCTTGACTTGAATACCTGCAGCATGCTCCACCAATTCTTACCAATGTATGATTTTGCATAATTAATCATATTATTAAGTGGATTATGCTTCTTCTTGATACGTTTATCGTTATCTTTGGCTTTTCTCAATGTCTTGCCGCCTAGATCCTTCATTACTAATTTACCGTCAACAATGACCTTATACCCACTCCTCCTAATCCTCGATCCCAGTTCCCAATCTTCGTGTATTGTGTATGGAGGACCCATATCCTCTCTATAAAGACCTGCCCTCTCAAATACCTCCCTCTTAAATACGTTAACTACCATTATTGTATTTGCCGTGGATGTAATACCAATATACTTACATTGATGTAACTTCTCTGTTAAAGATGAGCACTCTCCAACGGCAGGAAATGTAACGACACCAACCCTTGGATCTTTTAAGTAATTGAGCGCATCCCTAAGCGTGGTTGGATCGATTACAACATCGTCCGGTGTAACTAATATTATACTGCTATTATTATCATTATTAATACATACGTGAAGACCATAATTCACCTTAACACTTATATTAGGGGATTCAACCTGTAAATACACAATGTTTGTTCCATATTCATTATTTATTGATTCAACGTATTTCCTATCCTCCTCATCCTCAATGTATGAAACAACGTATATCCTAGGCTTATCCCTGGGATAATCAAGCATCACTATTGACTTAAGTACCTCGTAAAGCACGATCCTTATGCGTATGGGTATGTGAAGCTATTTCAATACCTAATTTAAACAATTCTCTTAATTTGTTTATGTATGAGCTTAAAAGTAATTCACCTGTATGTGGATCATGTAGTAATCCTGTTATTATAAATATTGTAGCCGGTAACTTAAAAAATATCCTATTTAATTTAATAAGTATATATTGTATTATTGTTCCATCATCAAATGTTAATACTATTATTGGTCTATATTTGTTCATTGCATTTATCCATATGTCCAATATAAAATAAAGGGAGCCATAATGTTAAAGCAAAGGCTCTTATATTTCTTGAGATAATGATTATAAATGTATATAGTAAAGAATCTTTAAATTTAGTAAATCCAAAATCATGTAAATAATAAATGAACCATCCAATAAAATACGATATAGTAAATACGGCAAAATAATGTAAAGCGTGTGTGAATAGTAACAATAAGATCATCCATGAACTTAAAGCGTACAGACTATATTCAAGTTTCAATTTTAAATCGCCTGCCTTTAAAACCCTAAATAATGCTTCAGCTCTTCTTCTTGAAATGTAACCCCTTAATCTTGAAAGAATAATGTTTAAATTGTTACCAGGGTTATTATTGTTATTATTTATTAACGAAATCTTACGAAGATGCGTTAAGATTATTGTTCCATCAATTAATGTTTTAAATCCTGCCTTGTTAATTCTTACTCCGTATTCCCAATCTTCATAAACTTGATGCGGATAACCTAGGCATTCATTAAAATAACCTACCTTATCTATAACATTTTTCGGGATCATAACAGCGCCCGTTGCTAAGGGGCCTTTTTTAACCTTACCAATATACCGTGAAGCATTTACTTTCTCTAAGAAGTCAGGTTTCTCATGAAGATATAACAACGAAATAGCACCAATATTAGGATCAGATGCAATTAATTTAAGGGCACGCGATATAGCGTCTTTCCTCAAAAGAACATCAGCGTCTAATAGAAAAACATAATCACCACTAGCTAATTTTAATCCAATATTTCTAGCTCTAGAAACACCCAACCTTCTCTCAAAATGAACGTATCTCACGAAATTAGCATTCTTATGAACCTCAAGCCATCCTCTTATTAAAGCATCTGTTATACCATCATCTGAATCATCAATAATAATTACTTCTATATTTTTATAATCAAGATCCAATATGGAATTTAAGACTTTAATAATATTTATATTTTCATTATGAACTGGAATGATGATACTTATCTTAGTCATAGTCATAAGCCATATAGATAATAACCTGCAAAATAGCTAGCCCTTCTAATTATATATAAATAAGGTAAAATAGTAGCTTGAGTTAATTTACAATGATTAAATGCAGTTATAACAAATGTTATAAAATCTATAAAATTACTATAAATATTTTTCAAATGATATCTAGAAATAGCATTTTCATAATTTTCTGGATTAAAACCGTTATACTTAATGAGCATTCGTTGTCCATATCCCCATATTATTGCTTGTCTAACCCATGAAGTTATACTTCTTTTAGTTATATAATAAAGTACAGCATCGAAAGATTTAAGTTCGAAGTTTGCACCAATAAGCCGCATAAATATATCAATATCCTCACCAGCAATTAAGAGTGAGTTAAAACCCCCAATAGAACGCAATGTAGAAGTTCTCGTAAAGGGCCCTGCAAAATGTGTCGGTACAATAACGCATACTGAGGGCAATTCCTCACCTTGCTCATTCACGGTACTTTCCGTGGTCATTAATACCCCTCAGGTATATGCATTACCTCTACGTGTGAAGTTTTTAAGTTCGTTCAGTAGGTCGTTAATTATTTCCCTGCGGTCACTTATGTCAATGTCTTTACCGTTGTATGAGAACTCCTCGATTTTATTGAGCGTGTAGTTCATGACGAGTTTGTAACCACCCTTATACACAGCCCTCCTCTCACAATCAATGAGACCCCTCTTCGCATTAAGGTCTGGTCTATTGATGTACTTACTGAGCACAATCCTTAAGTCGTGACTTATACCATATGCCTCAGAGAAGGCCGTATCCGTAGTAACTACGTCTTCGTAACTACCCTCAATAACATTAATGATGAGATCCCATATCCTAGTGAGACTTTGATAACCACCCCTTACTCCAATTTTTCTACCGCCGGGAAACTTTACTATCAATGGTACCTCGATTATTTCATTGTGAAGGTAAATGGCATGCCCATAATAACCCCTTTCCTTCAATTCTTGACCATGATCACCAACCACGATTATTAACGAATTATCGTAATACCCCCTGGTCTTGAGATAGGCTATTACTCGCCATAAGTACCTATTTAGGATACCAACCTCCTTATAATAATCCCTCCTAATTCTCCTCATTACACTATTTGGGATTTTCTTATAACCGAATAGGTCGGGAAAAATCAATGGACTGTACATCACAAGTCTCCATTTCGGCATGTCCGTCCTATATGGTTGGTGAGCCTCCATGAAGTTTATGAATAGGAAGAATGGTTCATTAAGTGACGAGCTCTCGAGGAGCCTAATTATCTCATTACCACCCTTATCCTCGGGATAACCTAGGGAGGTTACGATCCTATAGGCCTTCATATAAAGCCTATACAGTTTAAGCAATTCGTGGAATCGACCCTTCTTTATGAGTTGTTTAGCGGCGGTGAATGGGTCATTGGTTGGGTCGTTGAGTATACCCTTACTTCTTAATCTCTTCGTTATCGTATTTATTTCATCAAATATTGGTTTTACCGAATCGAAGGCATGAACATGCAGTAATAAGTCAAACCCCCTCTCAAAACCTGTACCTGGCGCTATCCAGTCATTTGCGGATACACCTATCGTGTTATACCCAAGGGATCTCAATCTCTCAGGCAATGTTTCATATGGAACGTTCCTCATTAGGTATTTTAATTTCTCCTCCTTAAGCTCATACGTCTCGTGAACGCCATGTTCGATTAGGTACTTACCCGTGAATATCGATGCATGCGATGGCAAGGACCAAGGGGCTGGCGCTATGGGGTTTGGAAACACGACACCTTCCTTACCAAGCCACTCAAGGCTACTCACCCTCACAGGTCCACCGTATGCGCTGAGTATATCCTTCCTTAACGTATCAAGTACTACGAGTACTATGTTTGGTTGCCTCATCACCTCAGCTTGATTAAGAATGGGTATGCGCTTTGCTTAAGCATTTCCCGCGTCACAGTGAGCCTAGTTATCCGATCCTCAATCTCCCAAACATACCTAACAAATGCCCATCTCTTTACGGCACCAGGCATCCCCATGATAATGGATTCCCACAATTTAAGGATTAAAATTAATGGGTAAAAGGATCCCTGCCTTATCGGCATGGGCATCCTAAAGCCATCAACCACGGCCCTAGTGAATAGTGAACCTTTCTTACCCTGGAGTGGTCTATAGGGTATTGCAAGGACATGAGTTGAAAATGAAGGGGCTAAATATATATTAAGCGGCTTGCTTAGGAACTCCCTGTACATCCACAGCTCATTCCTAATTCTTAAGTAGGCCCTTAATTCCGAGAATGACCTAAAGGTCGAGCTTGACCTATGCTCACCAACGAGTACGGGATAAAACATGCTTTTATAACCAAGACTCCACATGCTAAGCCCGAGCTCTACAACCTCGTTATAACCAAAATAACTCGGTATTAGCACGTACGGTCTATGCTTAAGGACTGCCTTAACCCTAATTATTATGCATGAACCATGTGGATGCGAGATGTATGATGGAATCTCGGGCAGCTCGTTTAACTTTAATCCAATACCCCTTGGGTAATCCCTTGAGTTTGTTATGAATTGGCCAGCTGAAGCTATTATGTCTTTATTAAATGATAGGTTAATGCCCTGGGATAAAGCAACGTCTTTATCCCGCTCCATAAGTCTCACGATATCCCTGAGAAAGTCAGGGTTCTTTATCCTGTAGTCATTGTTTATTAAAATCACGTAATCAGGTACCCCATTATGGGCAAGATAAAGTCTCAACCCGAACTCATTACCACCAGCATACCCATAATTATTGCCCAACCTAATTACTAATGCATCACCTCCATAACGCTCTTTAAGTACCTCATAACTACCATCGCTCGATGAGTTATCAACTATAACGACCTCATAATTGGGGTAATTCACTGTAAATACACTATCAATAAATTTTAATAAATCACTGCCCAGGCTTCGTAACCCATTGTAATTCAATACGAAGAATACGACCTTAGGATTCACCTAACTCTCGACCTACGAATAATACTTAGCAAAACCCCGAGGATGCCCGCCTTAAAATGACCGGGTAGGTATTTACGTTTCACAAGTTCCCTCATATTCTCCCTAACAACCTCAGTAATGCCGGAATTTAGTACATCCTTTAATTCGCCGGGTTCTGCCTCATTAAGTGGTATGTAGTGTATCCACTCCATGGCATCACTATGGAGCATACCTGCCCTAGTTGATATCATGGGTATACCACAATACCCCGCCTCCAACACCTTATTCCTAATCCCACCACAAACAGCATTGTTAGGGTATGGAAGTAGTAAGGCTCGTGAATTTAGGACTAGGGCTACATAATTGATGAAGGGTATATAACCAACACTTACTATGCTATCTTCATGCGGCACCTTATTACGTAACCCAGTAACCACCACAATGGCATTCTCACGGTCCAGTACAGTCCTAATCATTTGCCTTAACCTCTCATAAGCCAATAGGTTACTTACGAACACGCTAGGTAATGGAGCAAGCAATAAATTACAAATCTTATCACGCCCTAAAATGGGCTTAACCAGAGTTTCCCATACCAAGTCCTTTCTGATTCCCATAAGAGAATCGGCGATCTTAATAAATAACCTAGTAATTGCATTATTAATAATGTATGCATTCTCTAAATTAATTCTAAAATACCTGGATAATACCAAACCAAGCGTCTTTGACGCTAGGATTAGGTAATTACTGAGTCTATATGTTAAGTACTCAGTGACGTATAACAATGCCCTATACGTAAGACCAGCCCTACCACCAAGCGTCTCTTCATAATAAGGTGAACCATGCACGTCAGCAATAACGATCTTATTTAATAATCTTGCGATTGACGAGGTAAGTGCTGATATCCATGGTGGGACACCGCTAATAATTATGATATCTGCCTTACTGATTAACCTAAGGTTCAATAGCACGTCCAGTGGAAACCTAATTGGTAAATAAATAATCGACGCGGACCTCAGACCCCTAAGTGAGTCCCAGATATTGTATGCCCTAAGTACTGAGCCGTTTATTAGACGTACTGATGGTCCAATAATTAGTATTACGTGATCATGCATATTTAGTGAGGATTTCCCGATAAATCTCCAGCTCACGTTTAGCCACATTAACCCAGTTAAACCTATCAACGCAACCAACGGCCTTCCTTCTCAATTCTGAATACTCCTCATCACTAAGATTAAGGAGCTTAAATAATGTATCCTTAAGCGATTGTAAATCTCCTCTCTTGGTTGTGATGATGGCATCACAATTACCATAAATACTCCTTAATTCAGGTATGTCGTAGATGATTGAGGGTAAACCGCATGATAATGCTTCGGCGAGGGTTATTGGGAATGAGTCATGGTATGAGGGGAGTATGAAGATGCCTGAGGAACACATTAATCGCCACTTATCAAATTCCGAAACGACACCAAACGCCCTAGTATTCCTAAACTTGACATTGCCAGGCCCAATCAGGACAAAATTAACGTCCTGCCTCTCGCTCAATACCATGGGTATTAACTTCAGAATGTCCATAAGACCCTTCCTCTCATCCCTACCAATATAGATAACCCGCTTCCTATCAAATCCCTCCATAATCGCAGGTTTAGAAATGCCGTTCCATGATAAGTAGGCATTTACATTGAACTTTTCACGTAATAAGTCATATTCATAACGATTCAGAGCTATTGCATGTGCCCTCTTAATAACGTTAACATAAATCCAAACAATCAATGAGTAAGCAATAGCACGAATAAGCCCGTACCTCTTAATGTTGAGATAATTATGAAGCAAGCTCCTAAATAAGCCGTAATTACCATAGTACGTAAACTCCTTTAAGTACCTCGGCACTAACTGAAATGTAATTACGAGATTTTGCCCAATTAACTTAGAGACAAAGTACCCAAACAACACCCACTCAACAGCGGAGTCAGGTACGTGAACCAAGTCAACTCTTAACAAAGTTTTTCTTAATCTTATAAACTTGAAGAATAGTAACGCCATAAGCCATAGCCTAATTGTATAATTCTGTATTTTCGACTTACCACTAAGTACGTAATCATGCACATGAATATCCACCGTAGGCTTAACATCATCCCCATCGATATTGAAAAGAAGCTTCAATACATTACTATATTTAGAGTATGGTGTAATCTCGAGAACGTATATATCAATTCCCGATAACCTTAGATACTTAATGAGGTGAAGTATCCTACGTGAATTCCCCGTTCTCATCTTTAAGTTAAACCAGGGTATTACAAACAAGATCCTCATTGCCGCATTAAGATGGACTTGAACATTTCTAAATACGTATTTGTTAACTTTTTCATTGAAAAGTTTTCAGCTAAAGATCTTGAATGCTTAATTAAATTCTGGTATTTACCTTCATTATTATACCAATAATTCAAGAGCTCAACAATCCTATCAATCAATAATTTGGTGTTCCCAAAATCCACAACGTATTTACTAAGTACAACATCTCTCTTTAGTACGTCCCTAACGAAGCCTCTCACATCAAATGAAACAACGGGAGTGCCGGCGGCTAGCGAGTCAAGGGGTAGTTGGGCGAATGATTCATACCTACTGGTGAACAATAATGCGTGGGATTTACCGAGTAATTGCGCATACTCATTAGCTGGTAGGTAATCAAGGATCTCGACATCCCCATAACCCATTAGTTGCCTATATAGGTGAGTCAATGGTCCATAGGACACAATCTTTACCTGCAACTTATCATTAAATTTTTTAACTAATGTCTTCAACACCTTTACTGCAATATCAGTACCCTTTTGCCAAGACGCCCTTGCTGAGTACATTACAGTGAAGATGTCAAACTTGCTTAATGGTTTAAAGAGTTCGGTGTCCGTGCCAAGTGGCAGGTAAAACGCAACCTTCCTATCCACAATAATCCTCGTTAGGTAATGTTCATCATCCTTATTCAATACGTGTATGTACGCATTCAACCTCCTTAAGTAAAACATGACTTGTAATGGCATGATGATGTTCTGCACAACATGATGTGGCCTATTAACATGTTCTATCTTTATCGGCACATGCATACCAACCACCAGCCGGGACTTCGTCTTAATACCTCGCGTAAAGTCAATAAGTGGTGGTACGTATTTAGCGAAGTAAATTATATCATAATAATCCCCAGAGGCCTTGGTGAGCATGTCCTTTAACCTCCTCGTTTGTACATAATCAACATTGGCGTAATCACCAAGTAGCCTAACTATTTTTGTGGTATTCGTCAAGATCCTCATGTTGACTAAATAAACCTATTTACTAGGGATATGAGTGATCTACAAAACACGTCATAACTCATGGATTTAGAAATTACACCAACTAGGTAGCTTTGAGTTCTCCTGTACTTATTGTAATCACTCTCGAGATCCAGCACGTGATCTAACGCCTCATCAACGCTACTAAAGCCGCACTCACTATCGCATAACTTAGCTATGTCAGTCCAACTACCATTAAATATGGACCTATAAACTATGGGGATTGCGCCATTAACCACAGCCTCTGCCGTAGCTATACCCAAACCCTCAAACCATTTGAAGTGAAGGTAATACTTACTTAGCCGTAATAACTCATTCCACGTACTACCAGATAACCAGGGTGTGGCGAATACTGATTTATTGCGTAGGGAAATTCCCGAAATCCTCCTTGACTTATTCCTATTAATTATAAACAATGCGTTCGGAAGAACCTTATTCACGCCCTCTATTAACCTCACCAACTCATTCTCAAGAAATGTCTTATCCTGCCTAGCCGCATGCAGGAAAATGGGTCTATGTTTGTTGACTATTTCAACCTCATTATGCCTAAGTGGTGGGTATATGTTAATTATGTTGTTTCTAATCCCATGAGCAAAGCTGATGATATTCCTGACCCCCTGGGAATTCGTAATTACATAATCAACCTCACTTAAATCGTTAAATAACTTATTAATATTGGCGTAGTTAATTACTGACTCAATTGGCGACCACTCGGTTGTCTTATACATGAAACCAAGACCAAGTACGCGCCTAGTTATGTATGGGAAATGCACATACAATATCCTTGGCGCACCCATGCTTCGCACAACCTTATCTATGCGTCTTGGTACATCATCATTGTATATTATTAGCGACGGCTTTAACTCCCTAATTAAACCTTCAAATCTATTCACAAGCCTTGCCGCCACCACGTATGGTAGCTTAGCACGACCATACCTAACCAGGTAATGCGTGTATACGTTACCACCTAGCGATATACCGTGAATCTTCATTAACTCCCTAACCTCAAGACCAACCGTAGATATTAGGTGTACGTTGAAACCATTGCTAGATAAACACTTAGCCATTGCAGTGACTACATAGGCGCCGCCACCATACGCTATGTCCGTACCGCCATTACATCCGAGAATTACGACATTATCGCTCACCATAAACGTGGTGCATCACTATTTTTATGAGCTCGGTATTCACCTCGCGAAGATCCATGCTTGTCGTGTCCATATAGAACGTAGAATTATCCTCATCCTTCACGAACTCAAATATCTTCTTACTGACGGCCCTGAAGAACTCTACTCTCCACCTAGGCTCTATTATCGTACTTCTCCTGATGTAATACCGTTTATGTAGAACCTCGTACTCGGCATCCAGATAAACCACGCAATCAATACCAAACCTCAACCTGAGCATTACATAAGTGAGTAGACTAGGTATCCTCAATGGCGCATTAACCCTCCTCGCTATCGAGTACATGTCAGTCAAGAAGTCTATAACAAACCTGGTGAGTATTACGTCGCACCCAAAAATTAACGGTGGCAATACCTTAATGAAATAGGCCAGCAAGAAATTAACCACTTCTATAAAAATCCATAACTTGTAAATCCTCCTCATGAATACTGTGTCTACCTTACGAACCCACTGTCCCTCAGGCCTAACCTCATACTCAATCCTACCAATCCTCATGAGAAAGCGCGCGAGAACGTCAGCGAACAAGTTCCTACTCCTAATCTCAGGCATAGGAATGACAACACACCTACCGAGGTACCCTTCGAGGTATCGCTTAAGTAGCCTCGCATTTGTCGATTTCCCAGCACCCTCGGGACCAACGAGGTATACAATCCTTGACATAAAATCCTCACCCACACATCAAACGAACCTACTGGGCATATAGCCTACCGTAAACGACACTATTTATTCTTAAAATGATTGTGAGGGGCTTAATAAGCACGAGGCTTAATACTTTATCTGTGGCAGAAACCCTAATCAACTCCGTAAGCTCATCCTTCCTTAATAGCAATGCCATAAAGAACATGTACAACAATGTGTATGGCACAATTAGCAGCAAGGCAGGCTTGGGCGTCAACAAATTAACGAACGGATAAACAACAGCACCAGCAATTAAGCTAGGTATTAACGCCCTAACATTCGACTTAAAATCAGGTAACACCTTATGGATCTTATACGTTAATAACAGTGTGACTATACCACTAAGGTAGGAGCTAACAATAGCTGCGTAGATAAAGCCCCAAGCGCCACCATATATCAATATAAGACTAATGGCTGAGGTACTCCATATCAAGCTACCTAAAATGCCCGTTATACTCATTAACCTAGTATCACCAA
>JGI20129J14369_1000087_pt1 | contig 14845 bp, 20 predicted proteins | sample MonGeyMetagenome_FD_14369 | JGI IMG/M metagenome (IMG submission 14369)
CTGTAGGTAATGGCCTAAGCCGAGGGTCTTTACCCACGCCTTAAGGTAATAACCAATAACCATTGTTATTGGGAATATCACCAGGAATAATTCGCTAATAACCTTCGCTAGACCTATCACGAATAGGCAGTCCCATTTACCCCTTTTATTTCTTAACGAATTTTAACAAATACCTATTTATTGTTAGTTATGATTTATGGAATTGAGGATTTATGGGTCAGGGCGACGTCGACTTAGAGGATCTGGAGGGGATTGGTCCAAAGACAGCGCAATTACTGAAGAGCAAGGGTATCCTAAGTATTAAGCACCTAGCCCTCTTCAACCCTGAGGAGCTTATTGAGCTAACGGACATGACACCGGACAGGGTTGAGAAAATACTGAGGTCCGCTAGGGACGTGGTATTTGGCAGTAATAGGGTTGCCAGGGCTACGGATTTGGCAAAGAACTTCGAGAGCATTGTTAGGTTAAAGACGAACGTTAGATCCATTGATGAGTTATTGCAGGGTGGTCTTGAACCTAAGGCTATTTACGAATTCGCAGGCGAGTTCGGTACCGGGAAGACCCAACTTTGTCACCAACTATCGGTTACCGTTCAACTCGGCCAGGACAGGGGTGGCGTTGGCGGTGCGGCCATTTACCTGGATACTGAGGAGGCCTTCTCGCCGAGTAGGATTTCGAGCATTGCCCAGAGGTTCGATCTAGACCCCAACGAGGCATTAGACAACATATACGTCATCAAGGTCATTAACGCGGTTGATCTGGAGGATAGGATTAAGTTCGATGTTGTTAGGTTGGTGGAGCAGGCCAATGTTAAGTTGATAGTTGTGGATTCAATCATAGCCCTCTATAGGGCTGAGTTTAAGGGTAGGGAGAGGCTTGCCGAGAGGCAGCAGAGGCTTAATTACATCCTTGATTGGCTCATGAGGATTGCCAAGGTTTACAACGTATATGTTGTACTGACGAACCAAGTCCTCGATGTGCCAATGGGGTATATTGAGGTTAAGAGGCCGGCTGGTGGTAATGTGCTAGCCCACGCAGTTACGCATAGGTTATTTCTCAGGAAGTCCAGGGAGGATGTTAAGGTTATGGAGGTCCTGGACTCACCAAGGCTTCCCTTCAAGGCCAGTGCCATGTTTAGGATCACGGATAAGGGCATTGAGGATGTTTAGGGTCTCGGTTATTAATCTTAAATAGATGGTTCTTTTTATACAGTATAGTAATGCCGGCTAACTTACCGCCAGAGGCTAAGGCCAAGTGGCTCAAGGTAATGGAGGCCAAAACACCTGAGGAGAAACTGAGGGCCCTAGAGGAGTTCCTGAGCGCCGTGCCTAAGCATAAGGGAACCGAGAACCTGGTTCACTGGGCTAGGAGGAGGATGGCGCAACTACGTAGGGAGATTGAGGAGAGGAGGGTTAAGGAGAGATCGCTCAGGTCTGGCGGTGGAGCTAGCTTCTATGTCGAGAAGGGTGGTGATGCGCAGGTGGTTGTTATTGGCCCACCGTCCTCCGGCAAGTCAAGCCTGTTGAGGTGCCTTACGAATGCTAAGATCGAGCCTGACGACATACCCTACTCATCAATTGAGCCGGTACCGGGCATGTTTATTCACGACAATGTATACTTTCAATTAATAAAGTTGCCATCATTAAATGTGGAGAACCCCGACTCGGACCAGAACTCACTAACCTTATCAATGATTAGGAACTCCGATAGTGTAATTCTTATCCTTGATGCAAGTAGGGATGTGGAGGTTCAATATGAGGCTATAAAGAATCTACTTAGGGAGAATGGCATTTACATAATTAAGCCGAGGGGTTTCGTAACCATAGAGAGGAGGCCTGGGGGTGGTATTCAGGTAATTGGTAAGCTCGTTAATGGTACTGCCGAGGACGTGAAGAAGCTACTTGTTAGTTACGGTATCAACAATGCGTTGGTGACGATAAACGGGGAGGCATCGATAGACGATGTTGAGGAATCCATATTTAAGGAGACGGTTTATAAACCATCCATAGTTATTGTTAATAAGGTCGACCTAGCAGACAATGATTATGTAAGGGCTATTGTTGGTAAGTTAGGTAATGAAATCATCACCTTAACGGCATCCCTAAAGAACTGTAAAATAGATTCCAAGACCCTTGGTGAATCATTACTTAAGGTTATGGATCTAATAAGGGTTTATACGAAGGAGCCTGATTCCGACACCTACTCATCAAAGCCCTTCGTTTTAAAGAGAGGCTCTACTGTTGGTGATCTTGCAAAGCGAATACACAGTAGGTTTTACGAGGGCTTTAGGTACGCAAGGGTTTGGAGAATTGATAGTTTTCCAGCGGGTGTTAAGAGGGTTGGTATCAATTACATCCTTAATGATGGGGATATTGTTGAGATTCACTCATCACTGTAGCCACAACCTTATTAACCAATTTCATAGTAATTAATCAATAATGAGTTCACAGTACAACGAGTGCATAAGGCTCCTTAAGGAGGTTCTTGAGAGATTAGAATCGATAGAGGGCGAACTGGATCTAATTAAGGAGGAAATCGGGGAATTGCGTAGTCAGGGTCGTAGTAAGGCTGTGGCTTATCACGAATCACCGCAGGGAGGCAGGGGTTTGATTAAGGCAATAAGTGATAACTTATTCCTGGATACTAGGGATGTAATGGCTAAGAGACTCCTTAAGCGGCTGATTGACAATGGTAAGGTTGTTCTNCTTAGGGATGAGTCAGCGAATAGAGAAGTGGTCACCACGAAAGAGGTTATTANGAACCTACTNGGTAAGTTACCAATANCAATTAATGAAATTGATAAATTGAGCGATAGAGAATATGAATTATTACTCATACTCAATAGGTTGGGTTACGTATTACTCAGGGATAATAAATACGTTGTCTCAGAAGCCTCGAAGGAATTTATTTAAAGGCTCTTAATAATACATTCCCATAATGTCATCTTCTGAGGAGGTGCTTTGGGTTGAGAAGTATAGGCCGTCTAGGATTGATGACATTATTGACCAGGATCACGTAAAAACCAGGATAAAGGAGCTCCTAGCCCTCAGTGACTTACCACACCTCATATTCTTCGGACCCCCTGGTACTGGTAAGACTACCATGGCCCTTGCCATCGCCCACGAGCTCTACGGCGACTCCTGGCGTGAGAATGTTCTCGAGCTCAACGCAAGCGACGAGAGGGGCATAGCGATGATTAGGGAGAAGGTGAAGGAGTTCGCAAAGACGTTACCCACTGTTAAGGCGCCCTTCAAGCTTGTGATACTTGACGAGGCAGACAACATGACCCCAGATGCGCAGCAAGCCCTTAGGAGAATCATGGAGATGTACACGACCTCTGTCAGGTTCATACTCCTAGCCAACTACCTATCTGGCATCATAGAGCCTATACAATCGAGGTGCTCACTGTTTAGGTTCTCTCCTCTACCTAAGGACGCCGCTATTAATAGGTTGAGGGAGATTGCCTCAAAGGAAGGCGTAAAAATTGGTGAGGATGCGCTGGAGGCGATTTGGGAGATAAGCCAGGGGGACATGAGAAAGGCAATAAATACGCTACAGGCGGCGGCGAGCCTTGGCGGTGTCGTGAATGAGGAAGCTGTGTATAGGGCTTTGGGCAAGGTTAGTCCGTTGAGGGTTAGAGCCTTGATCACCGAGGCAATTATTGGTGATTTTAGTAAAGCTATTAAGGAAGTAAGGTCTTTGATTAGTGATGAGGGCGCCGACCCGCTTGATATTGTAAAGATTATTCATAGGGAGGTTACATCCTCCACATCGCAGTTGAAAATACCTGAGGAATTGAAACCTAAGGCCGTGTATATGGTCGCCGAGCATCACTATAGGCTACTGAGGGGTTCAAGTGGTGAGTTGCAGATTTATGGGCTCTTGGCGAAGCTTAGAAGATTGCTTCGTGAAAGCCATTAATCGTGTTCTACGGAGAGAAAGGTTTATAAGTAATTAAGGGCTATGCGAAAAGCTTTAATAGGGGATATTTATGTCTAGCTCCGAACAGGAAAGGAGGGATCAACAAGGTGGATCTAATATATTGAATAAGTTAAAGGTATCAGGTAAGATAGTTGAATTTAAGTCTGAAGGTGAGGAGAAGCTTGTATGTCCATACTGTGGATCGACAACCTTCATATTCGATTACGAAAATGGACAAGTAATATGTGCTAAGTGTGGTTCGGTTGTGCTTGAGCGGGTTATTGATCAAAGGCCTGAGTGGAGGGCATTCACGGCCGAGGAGAAGGAGAGTAGGGCTAGAGCTGGTGGTCCACTCAATAGGCTCACCAGCGAGGCATTGACTACAACGATTGATTGGGCGACCAAGGATGCGAGTGGTAAGGAGCTTGATATCAAGAGGAAGCTTGAGATTTTGAAGTATAGGAAGTGGCAACAGAGGGTTAGGGTTCAGACTAGCTATGAACGCAACGTAATACAGGCAATGAATGAACTAAGCAGGATCTCCTCACAATTAGGCATACCCAAGGCCTGCGTTGATGAAGCCATGGGTATTTATGAGCAAGTTTAACAAAGGGCTTGGTTAGGGGTAGGAGTGTTGAGGCCATAGTAGCCGCATGCCTCCACATGGCCTGTAGGAAGATTGGGATGCCCAGGAGCCTTGACGAGATTAGTCAATACACAAGGGCCAGTAGGAAGGAGGTTGCCAGGTGCTTCAGGTTGATTGCTAGGGAGTTGGGTGTTAAGTTGCCGCTTAGTGATCCTAAGCTCTATGTCCCCAGGATTGTTGAGCAACTAAAACTAAGCGGTGAAATCCTTAGGGAGGCACTCAACATATTGGAGCAGGCAAAGAGGAGGGGTTTAACCGCCGGTAAGGATCCGGCAGGTCTGGCAGCTGCTGCTGTTTACATAGCGTCCTTATTGAGGGGTGAGGTTAGGACGCAGAAGGAGGTTGCGATGGCTGCCCAGGTTACCGAGGTCACCGTTAGGAATAGGTATAAGGAGTTGGCTAGGGAATTGAACATCAAAATACCAATAAAGTGAAAACCTTTAAACTCAGGTGGATTCATTTACTTACTGTGATTTCTCAATGGCGTGTGAAATATGCGATATGTTGAATAATGAGGAATTGACAATAATTAGGAATGAAAAATTCGTAGTAGTTCATAACCCTCGCCCATTCAATAACGGACACCTAATAATCGCACCAGTTCAGCACGTATCAATTAACGAGATTGACCAATCTCTCCTAATAGAACTCATGGATTTAACAAAGAAATTAGTCGCGATCTTACAGGAAATTTACAATCCACATGGATTCAATGTGGGCATATCATTAAAGCCCCATGTTTACATACAGGTCGTACCTCGGTGGAATGGTGATGTGAGTTTCATGACGTTATTTTACAATGTTAAAGTTGTGCCTGAAACCGTTACGGAGTCTGTTAGTAGGATTAGGAATGCGGTGAGGAGGTATGGCCTTTGAGATTGTTGATTTAGCAATATCAATAGTGATATTGATATTCGGCTTTTCAATCTTTACGGCCGTAGTCAATGACTATAGGATGGTTACCACGGTCTCTAGGCTATTGAGGAAGAGGGTTAGGGTTTCTGCGTTCCGTGAACTAGCCATACCAATATACCCATCATTAATGAGGCTTGAGGTAATCAATGTGAAATCATTGACGGAGGGCGTGGATGTTGAGATCCAGGGAAATACGATTAAGGTGATAAACAACGGTATTGTCAGTAATACTGACATTAAGATACTGATTGATGCTGTGGTTGTTGGTAGGCTTGGTGATTACCCAGTGAGGGGTGTTATTGTCCTATCTCCTTATTAATTCGATATTCAGCACAATAACTAGCACGTCTAGTATAACGTTTATGAAGAAGGCGGTGTATAGACCTATTGATGGTATTGTTGGGGTCATTATAACAAGAACGAGCAATGCCACATCAGTTCCCGTTATTGCCAGCACAAGCAGTAGTGTTATCAGTATGTTTGTTGTTAGTGAGTAGCTGGACACGGCAAGGAGTGAGTAGACTATCGCCGTCATTAGTATGGCGATTAAGAACTTATTCAATGGGTTAAGGATCCCCAGGTAAGCTAAATCGAGCACTATTAGTACAAATTCCACGTACCGCACCAACGCCATGTACGTAAACAACCTATACATTCACCACAACGGGTATGCCTGCATTAATTAAGCATTTTTGCCTCATTTGGTTCATCATTGATGATTGTATGGNTCATCCTGTTAGGTATAATGCTTAAAAGGGGTGGGTTAGTGCGTGTACGGGATGTCACAGACAGCACAACCGCCGATTGTTCCGCCGCCGGACCCATTGGTTAGGAAGCCAAGGCTAATTAGTAGTGGTGGTGTTTTGGGTAGTGAGTGGAGGGTTGGTAGGGGCTACTCTGTTGGTGAGGTTAAGGCTGTTGGCTTAACTGTTAGTGAGGCTAGGCTGTTGGGTATTAGGGTTGACACGAGGAGGGATAGTGTTTGGGATATTAATGTCCAAAGGCTTAGGGAATGGCTTAATAGGGTTATTAAGGGTGAGGTATTACCGCCAGAACCCGCGCTACCTAAGGCCGTTAAGATTAAGCGTAAACGTGGTAGAGTATTTAGGGCATTAACGCCTGCTGGTCGTAGGATGAGGGGATTAATGAGTGTGAAGCTCAGGGAGACCCATGCCCATAAGTGGAAGAAGAAGGCTAGGGAAAGGGCGCTAAAGAGGAGGCACGAGGCCGTTAGGGCTAAGGGTGGGCATTAATCTTACTCAAGCTTTTCGAGAATTTCAGGTAATTGTGTCAGTGTCGTTATTTCGTAGAATGGTTTAACGGGTAACTGAACATCAGATGTCCTCCTAACAAAGATAACCTTTAGGTCGAGAAACTTAGCCCCAATTACATCCTCAACTAACCCACTCACGATTAAGGCATCGCTTGATGCGATCCCAGCCCTATTGAGTGCGGCTTGGAATATCTTGATGGCTGGTTTACCAACCTTCGTTAAGTCTGAGCTAACAACACCCTTAAAGTACCTCAGTAGATTGTTCCTCAATAGTATCTTCTTAGCAATGTCATTATCGAGGTTCGTGAGTATGTACATGGGCGTACCCATCTGTGATAGTTTATCCACCGCATTGACAACATCAGGGTATAGCTCGGACGTCTCAACGATGAGTGATGATATTGCATTACCGAAGTAATCAAGCTCAGTGGGGCTGAGGCTTAGTGAGTATTTCTTTAGTAGTGATATCATGGTTTCCCTAGCCAACTGCCTCAGTGACCTATAGACACCCTTACTTACCAACATGCTGTACTTATCATCCCACTCCTTCCTAAACTGTCTAGCCAAGTCATCAAGTGATGCCCTTATGTTCAATTCATCCCTAATCAACCTGGCGCCCTCCACCTCAAAGTTGTTAAGCCTGATCAGGGTATTCAACACCTCGAAAAACAGCGTCTTCATACGAAACCCAGACTCTGCATGCTTATTTAAAGCTTAAGATCCACGACCACCAACCTTTAATAATAATTGGATTATTCACATTGGGACTATGAGGGTTGAGGTTTGGGTTGAGGTTAGGCCTACAGAGGATGAGGATAAGGTGAGGAGGGCGTTAAGTAATGTGTTTATCTATGATGAATTAAGGACGGAGGAAAGTGAGGGAAAGAGATACATAGTGGCCTTTGGGGAGGGCTTTAAATCATTGATTAAGGTTCACAACCTAATTAAGGAGCAGGGTATTGAAGATAGCGCGAGGTCCGTACTAATGAAGGGCATTGAGGATAACAAAGTGGTCTTTCACCTGCATAAACAAGCCGCGTATGTGGGGTGTTGACCTTCGTTACCGAGAAGAATGAGAGCCCACTTGGACCAATAACATTCATTGTTGAGACTAACGATCCAAAGAGACTCATTGATTGGTTGGCGCCAAAGACCTCGAGGGGCAGGAGGCTGTATGAGGTTTCCCCACCTGATGATCCATAAATAATTCTTTAAAATAGGTAGTGATGACTTACCATGTATGGCGAGGCATTTAGTGGCATCATTTCAGTGGTCCTCAGACGTGGGTAATGAGATAGCAAGCTCGCTAGGTTTTGCTCATGTGATTCTTGAGAGTAAGCAGTTCCCAGATGGTGAGTCATACATCAGGTACCCCATCGACATAACGACGTATGACGGCCTAATCCTCGTACAAAGGGCATACCCAAACCAAGACACTAGGTTATTCCAGACGATGCTGGCTGTGGATGCAGCCCGTGACGCAGGTATTAAGGAGATACACGTTGTCCTGCCATACCTACCATACTCAAGGCAGGATAGGAGGTTCAGGGACGGCGAGCCAGTTAGCCTATCAACAGTGTTGACGCTCCTATCGTCACTAAGAGTTTCCTCGGTGATCACCGTGGATGTGCATAAACCGGAGGCGTTTAGGGTTTCAGGTGTTAATTGCGTGAATGTGGAACCCTTCGAGTTATACGCGGAGAGGCTGAGGGGTTCAAAGAACGTTGTGCTGCTGAGTCCGGACCTTGGCTCCTTATGGAGGGTTCGGAAGGTCAGCGAATACGTAGGCATTCAATATAGCTATCTCGAGAAGTTCCGTGATAGAATAACTGGTGAGGTTACCATGAAACCTAGGGAGCTCGATGTTGCCGGTAAGGAAGTATTCATAATAGATGACATAATAGCCACTGGAGGAACCATAATCGAGGCAACAAAGATCCTAAAGAGCATGGGGGCCGTAGGAGTTCATGCAATGGCAACGCACTGCCTATTGCTTAATGAGGCTGATTCGAGGATGTTCGAGGCGGGGGTCTCATCAATAACTTGCACAAACACAATACCCACCAAGTACGCGGAAATTAACATCAATCAACTAATCGTTAGGGCACTTAGAGAGTTAATAACGTGAGTGCCTTTTAACTCGTATTGAGGCATATAGTTATGTGAAGACGTTGGGGCAATTGCTCAGGGAATACCTGAATAATAAGGCTGTGGCTGGTGGTTACTCGTGGGATACAAATGCCATATCCAAGTACGTGGAGGGGATTACGTATGCCTTACTAGTAATGCCGGCGGTGGCGTATGTATTAACGAGATCATTACTCCTAACAGTAATTCTTGCGGTGGCTCCAGCATTACCGATTTCGCTAACTATAATTTGGGCTGAGTACTCTGTAGATACGGTTAGGAGCAATGTTGAGTGGGAGTTGCCGTTTTTCACGGTTCTCCTGGACGTGGTTCACGATGTTGGTGGCAACATAACACATGCCTTCGAGATAAGCGGTAAAGTTGGTCTTAGGTGGATCAGCAGGGAGTGGTCGATAATTAACAGGTACGCTCTAACCACAAACTCGATAACGAAGGCTATGCAGTTGAGGGCTAGGGTTCACCCAAGCCTCGAGTTTCAGAGGTTCATTAATGGTTACGTGTCCGTGTGGAGTTATAGCGGTGATGTTGTTAATTACGTTAGTAATGTTGAGGGCACATACCTATCAATGCTCAGCAGTAGGTTATCGGCCTTATCGAGGCAGATAATAGATGCTGTTCTTGCGGTTACGTCATCGATAGTGATAATGGTGCTTTTCATGATAATAGTGACTGTGTTGGGCGTGAGTGGGGCATTGATGTACATATTGCCCTCCATAGCCCTCGTGATACCAGCACTAATACTGAGGGTTTACGCATCAATACCGTACATAATACGAATCAGCATTAAACACGACAGGTGGATGACCGTGGTGCTGGGAGTCTCTGTAATAATCAGCGTGTTATTGATGCTGTACTATGGGGTCTACGGAATGATAGCGCTTGCGCTACCCCCCGTACTATTCTCCGTCCTAGTGACGAGAGGCGTTGATGAGATGAAAAACTCCATATTATCATTACCCGACCTAATGCGCGACGTCTCAGAGATGGTTAAGGCAGGTGTGAGCATGGGAGCGGCACTAGAGAGGGTTTTAGGTAATCAATACCCAAGCCTCTTGATTAATTACCTACGCAAAGCAACCCAGTTTAATGATTATAACATAGACGGTTCATGGGTGATGAAATACGCGATCGGGATTCTGAGGGAAATATCGAGCCTTGGTTCACCATCTAAGGCATTAGACAAACTAGTCAGGGTATTCCTGGATGTAAAAGCCCTGTTAATGGGCATTAATTATAACGCAAGGTCGCTGCAGATACTCAATTACTCATTGCCATTCATATTTGCCGGAATTTCGTATGTAAGCAGGTTCGTGGTTTCAATGCTCAGCTCAGTAATTGAAAACGCCCAATACTCATTGGTGGGCCTCGTGATACCAAGCATGAATACGGTATTGGCTCCATTAATGATCACAGCGTACATAATAAGCCTATCCCTCGCCATCCTATCATCACTACTCAGCGACCTAACACTAAATCCATCGGTTAAGTTTATGGTTCCTGTGCCATTAACACTGGTACTCATGCTTATGGTGACGACGAACTCAATCCCCTAGAGTTAGGTGAGGTGGGTAAACGCAGCACAAGGTCCTTAGGCCATAGGCACGATTCTCCTTAGAGGTAGTCGAATAAGGTATAGTGGCAGGTTGGGTTTACACCATCCTGTCTCCGCGGGATTACTATTGCTTTGCCAGTATTAGCGTAAGACTTTAAAAGCACCTTGACTTCAAGACGGGTTGTGTACGTACCTAAGACATTAATGCTTGGCAGATGCTGGAGGTGCGGTAAAAGGATTTATAGGTACGATGATTATTACGTGTGCCCGAAATGCCACGCAATCTACTGCCCAACATGCGCCAAGAAGACCTTCTATAAATGCCCTGCCGATGGAACACCGCTAGAGGCTAGATAACATGGCTATCCTCACCGGCTTGATGTCATTCACGAAGGGCCATGGAATACGCTCGCTCAGTATAACTGGTCCTAAGGGCCTATTTGTAATTCAAGCTGTCAGCGGTACCAGGTTTTCCGTGATGATTAGGGATCATAAATACGTGAAACTCGATGATGAGAAGTTCGAGAAACTACTCTTTGCCTTTTCACCAATAATAAGTAGGGTTATAAAGATCACAGACACCAATTACTACACATTCCTCGGTAGATATGTGTATAACGGTAAGGAGCTCATATATGAGCCGTATGTCGACCTTATGAAGACCGTGACGATAAAAATCACGGGTAAGAGCATAAGGATAGTGTATGGCGAGAATAGGCTCAGGTTGAGGAGGACCAAGAAGGGTTACACGCCTAAGGAGATGCTCGAAACCTTAACCTACGTGATTAAGGAGCTCCATGGATAATTTTACTGAGCCTAACAATTATGTAGCGTGATGGTAATGCTTAAAGGACCAGCCTGTGTCTAATCACAATGTCTCAGGGTATTAAGTTCGAGGTAATAGACGTACCAATACCCGAGGGTACGAACGTAATCATAGGCCACAGCCACTTCATAAAAACCCTCGAGGACGTGTACGAAGCCCTCGTAAACTCAGTGCCAGGCATAAAATTTGGGCTCGCGTTTTGCGAGGCCTCGGGCAAGAGGTTGGTTAGGCATGAGGGTAATGATGAGGAGCTGAGGAGGTTAGCCATTGATTTGTGTAGGAGGATCGGTGCTGGGCACACGTTCGTTATTTACCTAAGGAATGCATGGCCAATAAACGTGCTCAACGCCCTAAAGCATGTTGTCGAGGTGGTTAACATACACGCAGCCACCGCAAACCCTCTCTCGGTCATTGTGGCTGAGATAGCGCCTGAGCGTAGGGGTGTCGTAGGGGTCGTTGATGGTCACTCACCACTTGGTGTTGAGGGCGATGCGGACATTAGGGAGCGTAGGGAGTTGGTTAGGAGGTTTGGTTATAAGCTTGGTTAGGGCATTGTGATTTAGCGGTATTAACAAGGGACACAAGCCTCTCCCTAAAATCCTCAAGCTCCTTCGTTAATTCCCTCATGATCAGCTCAACCATATCGCTTGGCTTCGCATCTGAGGGTAATGATTTCAATACATTATCCACGAAATCCCTCACATCGGGTGGTAGCATGGGGTAAGTACCCATCAACCTCTTAGCCAACTCATCAACACCCTCAACCCTAACCAACTCCCTAATGAAGTACCTAACCCTACCCTCAGTATTGTAGTACTCATCGAGTAGTTAATTAAGAAGTCCAAGTCAACATTAACTGAGCACGCCCTGTAGTGGGTGTCCACGAACCTCAGCAGCGTTATTATATGCTTAACACCGCGCTCGCCAACCGCATGCCTAAACCAACCCTTATTTATCAATTGGGCAATGTAATCCCTAGCCTCAAGGACGTCATCAACCACGGAAAACATGAACAACTAAAGAATTAAAGCATTTAGCCGACAACGGATAATGAAGATCCTAAGGTGATGTGCTCAGCATTTCGGAGAGTGCCATGTGGGTGTTCTGCGTCAATGCATAGTTCAGGAAGTCCCTAACACCGTCTGGGTAACCCCTACTCCTCACGCCCTGGCACATACCTATAATCAACAGGAGCATAATGACCGTCAGTAGTATGGAGAGCACATTACCAAGAAGCCCAAAGGCGAGGTTATTCCTATCCTCAAAGCCCATAACATAGTCCCTAACATCCTCATAAACAGCCATATACACATCATGATTAACCTCTATGGGATTAAGGAAGGAGGGCCTCGACAAACTCTCCTCATTACCATAAAGCGTCTTCAGCAGGAAGGTCTCCGCAACAATACCCGCGGCATCAACGGCATCATCACCATCACCCTGAGACGCAATCAACGCCTCAAAAACATCCCTCATGAAACCAGCCCTAAAAACCTTGGATAATGAAACCACAATCGAGAGCCTAACACCATTACCACCCCTCATCATTGATGCAACGCCGTAGATAACCACGGAAACCACGGCATAACCAATCCTAATAACCTCCTTAATAACCTCATCCCCAACCGCACCACCAATCAACGACCTAACAAAACCTTCAACAGCAGTATTACCCATTGAGTGATTAGCATATAACATGCAAATAAACCTACTGCCCACCACAATTTAGAAAAATTTATTTCCAAAACACAGTAAATTAAGCCGGGACCGGGCCTGGAGAGCACACCCAGCTCTCCCCTGGGTAACACCCAGGCCGATGGGTTCGGAGGCCGAAACCCGCACATGGGTTTGGACACGGAGCCAGGGAGCACCGGTACCTCGATGAAGGCCAGTCCCCTAGGGTGCCCACGCCGCAGATGGCCAGCCGTAGGGCTGGTCGTCTGCGGAACCCGGCGAACCGGGTTAGGCCCGGGAGGGAGCGGACCCGTACACGGGGCTTACCCCTAAGCCGGGGTGGGCACGTTTAGGGGAGTGCTGGTCGGAGAATGGGCCGGTGTGGGCCCTGGTTTCGTGTCCAAACCTATGTGCGGGGTTGGGTCCCGTTTATAAAGGACTGCACGTGCCTAAGCCCCGTCACTCCCACTAGGGGTTGAATGTTTGCCGTTTCCATATCGTTTTCGTGACTCATGCACTCCGTTTGCGTAAAGGTTATAAGCGTGGCTGCACCCAACCTGTATGATTGGGGTATGGTGGACTGCACACTCCTTGACCTGAACCAGATCAACGAGGAGTCCAGGTACACAATAATAGACTTTGTATATAATAACAAGGGCATCAAACCAAGGGATTTAGGTGTAACGGGTGCCTATTTGAGGATGCTTAGGAATAGGCAGGTCAGGGTCAGCGATAACATCCTCTGTGCGGCCCTCAAGTTCATAAGTGATGATGAATTGAGACTGTTACTTAAGGGGATAATCCCTGAGGCCAGGGCTACGTTTAACGACATCGTGAGGGTAGTTGCCACTGCTAGGGTTGACGCAACTGCCAGGGAATTCCTACTTAGTCTTATTAAAGAATATCTGGGCGACTATATTAGCACCCTGCAACAGGTATGGCATGTTACAGACAAGGATCTTGAGGATTTTATTAAGGCTAAACGCCTAAAGGGGCTGAGGGAAAAGACCATAAATGATGAGGTTCGCTATATACGTAGGGCGCTTGCGGAATTGAATTGGGATTTAACCCCCGATGGCCTCCGCGAGTATTTGGCAGAGCTTGCCGAGGAGGGCGAGCAATATATACTCAAACACACCACCTATAGTTTAAAGGCCCTCCTCAAGGAAGTGCTCAAACCTCGCGACCCATTCCTGTTTAGCCTCCTTTACAACTCGTTCACGACAATACACGTCAAGAACCGCAACAAGGTTAAACTACCAACCATCGACCAACTTAGGCAGATATGGCAAGGGTTGCCCAGTATAGAGTCTAAGCTGTACTTCACAATCCTGGCAGAGTGTGGACTTAGGCCAAGCGAACCATTCCTAGCAAGCATTGATGATGTGGATTTAGAGCACGGCGTGATCCATATAGGCAAAATCACGGAAACAAAACGGGCATTCATCGCGTTTCTCAGACCTGAGGTTATCGAATGGATAAAGCGTGAATATTTACCTGTTAGAGAATCCCTAATTAGAGCCAAACTGGATGTCCTCAAGGCCGGTTCCCTAGGTATGAGCCCCGATATTGAAGAGTGGGCCCGTAGGTTCATACCGTTTAATCGCGAGAGACTACGTAGAGAAATCAAGAATACGGCCAAGCAGGTATTGGGGCGTAGTTTTGAGCTTTATGAGCTTCGTAAACTTTTCGCCACGTACATGATTAGTCAAGGCGTGCCGGAAACAATAGTAAATACCCTACAGGGTAGGTCGCCTCCCTCTGAGTTTAGAATCTTAATAGAACATTACTGGTCCCCTCGCCATGAGGAACTTAGGGGTTGGTATTTAAAATACGCGCCGCGTGTTTGTTGTTGAGCATCCACCACCGTTGGTTATTAATTAAAACGCA
>JGI20129J14369_1000093_pt1 | contig 14260 bp, 11 predicted proteins | sample MonGeyMetagenome_FD_14369 | JGI IMG/M metagenome (IMG submission 14369)
TTACCCGTGGCAGCCGCAGGTGGAGGCGGCGTACCTCGAGGCCTACGCCGCGGCCCTCGAGGCCCAGCTGGCCGCGGTCAGGTCCCGGATAGCGGCCCTGAAGGGATCCTCGGGCGCTCCCTGAAGCCGCGGCGCCCGCGGCCACAATCCTTCATCCTCATTTTTCCCATGGCCCTCGAGGGATCAAGATCTAGTCCGGGGAGCGCCTTCCGCTGGGGCGTCGAGCGCGCAGCGGATGGGATGATGTGGCTTCCGCCGCTCCATGTCGGGCTACGCGCTCAGAGGGTACCTGATTGTGAGTAGGACGCGCTGGGGGTCCCACGGCCTTAAGGACCCAAGCCGTAGAGACAACGGGGGCCGCAGAAATCGCCGGCCCCTCGCTGGGAGGACGGGCCGGGCGAATCGCCCAGTACTTATAACTGATGCTTTCGGAGCCCCCGCGTGGCCGGCGGCCGCGATCACAGACGGAGCGCGGTCGACAAGGGGAAGGAGCTCGAGGACCGGATAGCCGAGGTGGCCGAGGAGAACGGCTGGAGGGTCGAGAAGCGCAAGAAGTACGGGGACCGCATCCTGGACCTGGTGATATCGAAGGGCGGCATGGTCTTCGTGGTCCAGAGCAAGAACAGGGAGCAGGCAATGCCCTCCGACGTCAGCCAGGCGCGCAAGGACTTCGAGGAGTACCTGAACTGGCTCCTCGAGGAGAAGTGCGGCATGATCGTCGTCCCGATACTCGTATCCAGGTCCTTCAGCGAGGGCGCCAGGAGGAGGGCGAGCAGCTACCGCGTGAGGCTCTACACCGTGGAGGAGCTCGAGGAGCTGCTCTCCAACGGGCGGCGCTCGGGGCGCTCAACCGGTTGAGCGCCCCGGAAGTTGACGGGGAAGGGGCGCAGGGCGGATGAGAAGCGTTTATCCCCGGAGGCGTGGCCCTCGGAGGCCGAATGGACGGGGCCGGCTCGGGATGCGACGGGAGGGAATTGACGCACCCCGTGAGCGCCTGCAGGGATGCCTGCTCGTCCTCGTCCCCCGCCGACTACGAGTCGTGCGTGAGGGCGTGCGTGGAGGATATCCTCAGGAGGTGCCGCGGAGGCGGGTCCGGCGCGGAACGAATCCGATATCTGAAGCGAAAGGAATTTACGGGCGCTCGCGCGGGGACCTCGCATGCGCGCCGCCGCGCTTCTGCTCCTGGCGGCCCTCGCGGCGCTGCCAGCCCCGCCGGGCCCGCACTTCGCGGCGGTCTCCCTGTGGGGGACGCCCTCGTCCCCGATAATCCCGTACCCCGGGATGCTCGAGGCGCCGCTCACCGTCCAGATAGTCTACGGCGGCCCCGCCACGCTCTACGACGTGAACGTCACCCTGGAGCCCTCCTGGCCCCTGGAGCCCGCGCCCGGGCAGGGGCCCCCGAGCGCGCTGCTGCCCCAGCTGTCGCCCGGGCAGCAGGTGGAGCTGACGGGCTACTTCGCCGTGGCGCCAAACGCCACGCCGGGGATCTATCGGCAGTCGGTGCTGATAAGCTACGTCGGCCCTCAGGGGCCGGGGAGCTCCAACCTGACGGTCGGCGTCCCGGTGATAGGCCGCGCGGACCTGGTGGCCTCGGCGTACTGGACCGAGCCCCCGGTCGTCTACGCGGGGTCCAGGGCGGTCGCCGTCCACGCAGTCATCGTGAACTACGGCGACGCCCCCGCCGTGAACGCCAGCGTCGCGCTCGTGGCCCCCGAGGGCGCGGCCGTGCTGGGGCAGTCGAACTACACGTTCGGCGCCGTCCCCCCCGGCAGGGAGCTCAACCTGACCTTCCTGCTCGAGCTCCCCGCGCCCGAGGGGGAGTCGCCGCTGGCCCCCGGCCAGCCGTACCCGGAGCCCCTGAACGCGACGCCCGAGCTGGTGATCTCCTACGGCGGCGTCAGGGAGAGCGTCCCCGTGGCGGTGGACGAGCTCCCCGCGGCTCACTTCGCGGCGTTGCAGCAGGGCGAGGCGTCGGCGGCCGCGGGATCCACCTGCCAGGTCTCGGTGGAGCTGCTCAACGTGGGCGGCGCGGAGGCGAAGTTCGTGACCGTCTCGGCCCTGCCGAGCGACGTCCTGACCGTCCACGTGTCCACGAGCACGAACCCCGTCGAGGCCCTCTACATGTTCAACGAGTCCCTGGGGGACGTTCGGCCGGGCGGGGCGGGCAACGTCACCTTCGTGGTCGACGTGAACCCCGGGGCACCCGCCGGCACCTACTACATGGGGCTCCTGATCGCGTGGCTTCAGCCGCCCACCATGCAGCCGATGGCCCAGGTGGTAGAGGTCCCCGTCCGCGTGACGGCGCCTTTCTCGATCCTCGATGGCTGGGCCCCCGAGTACGTCGCCGCGGCCGTCATAGCCGTGCTGGTCGTCCTCGCAGCCGTCGGCGCTATGAGGAGGCGCCGGGCTGAGCGGAGATGAGCCGCCCGGGCGCAGTCCTGGCCGTGCTCTCCCTGGCCTCCCTGCTCACGAGCTACGTGGAGGCCATGGTCGTGCCGTCGCTCCCCAAGCTGCAGGCGGCGCTCTCCGCCACGAACGAGGAGGCCGCCTGGGTCCTCTCCGCCTACCTGGTGGTGGGGGCATCGGCCGCGCCGCTGATGGGGAGGATGGGCGACGCCCACGGGAAGAGGAGGCTCTACATCGCGTCCCTCGGCGCCTACGTGGCGGCGGTCGCCCTCGCGGGGTTCGCGCCCAGCGTCGGCTACCTGATAGCGGTGAGGGCCATCCAAGGGCTCGGGCTATCCCTCTTCCCGCTCGGCATAGCGATAGTCACGGACGTTTTCCCCCGGGACAGGGTGGCCACCGCCCAGGGCATCCTGAGCGCGACCGTCGCCATAGGCATGACCCTCGGCATGATAGCCGGGGCGTACATCGAGGAGTACCTGGGCTGGAGGGCGATGTTCCACGTGGCGGCCGCGCTCTCGCTCGCGGTGCTGGCGGCGGCCGCGGCCGCGCTGCCCCCCTCCGCCCCGGCGCGCGGCGTGAGCGTGGACTACCTGGGATCCCTCCTCGTGGGATCCGCCACCGCGGCGGCCCTCGCCTACCTGACGGAGGCGCCCTACCGCGGGTGGACCTCCCCCGGCCAGTTGGCGCTCGCCGCCGCGTCGGCTGCGCTCTACGCGGGGTTCGCCGCGCGCGAGCTCAGCGCGCCCAGCCCGCTGATGCCCCCCAGGTACCTCGGGGTGAGGAACGTCGCCGTCGCGAATGCCGCAGGGCTCGTCTCAGGAATCTACATGTTCATGCTCTTCCTGGGGGTCATCTACTTCGCGGAGGCGCCCCCGCCGTACGGGCTCGGCCTCGGCGTCGTGAGCGCGGCGCTCACGCTCCTCCCGGCGACCCTCGCCATGATATTCCTGGCCCCCCTCATAGGGAGCGTGGTGACGAACCTGGGCCCCAAGGTGAGCCTCGCCTACGGATCGCCCGTCTCCGCCCTCGGATTCCTCCTGCTCCTGGGCTACAGGTGGAGCCCGCTGGACCTCATGGTGGGCTCGCTGGTCGCGGGCACGGGGATAGTCCTCGTGCTGATACCGATAGTCAACATGGTCGCGGTCTCTATGCCGGCCGAGGACGTGTCGGTGGGGCTCGGGATGAACACTCTCTTCAGGTTCCTCGGGGCGGCGGTGGGCCCGGTCGCGGTGGCCACGCTGATGACCGACTACCAGTCCTTCGACGTCCTGAGGCTCGGGGGGATGGAGCTCGTGATCTCCGGCCTGCCGGCCCCGGCCGCCTTCGACTACACGTTCATCATAGCGGCGGCTCTCTCCATCGCGACCCTGGCGATAGGCCTCGCGGCCGAGAACTACGTGCTGGGGTCCCCAGGGTCCGCGGGCTAGCTCACCGGCTCGTAGATGAGGCCCAGCTCGCCCGCGTACCTCCGGGCCTCCGCGATCTCCCCGGGGGTGGGCCTCCTCGCGACGTCGGCCCACCTCCTCGCGCCGGGCCTCCTGAGGACCAGGTGATCCGGCCTGTACTGATCCATCACGTTCACCAGCACGCGGTCCCTCGGTAGGTTCCTGGCAATCCACTCCAGCGCCGGCCTGGTGCAGCAGTCCAGGTGGCCCGGGAGCACCAGGTGGCGTATTATCATGTCACCGGAGGCCGCCGCCCTCAGGATGTTCCTCGTGACCGTCTCCACGTACCTCGGGGCGCCGCTCAGCCTGAGGGCACATCCATCGTTCCCATACTTCAGGTCCGGGAGCCATATGTCGATCACGTCCAGGAGGAGCTCCATCGCCTCCTCCGTCATGTAGAAGTTGCTGTTCCAGAGCTGAGGCGCGCTGGACCTGAGGCGCGCCATGCTCCTCAGTATGGTCGGGATGGCGGGGGTCGGCTCCCCTCCCACGTGGTTCAAGTTCAGCGCCCCGGAGCCCACGAGCTCTTCCTGGATCGCTGCGAGCTCCTCCGGGCCGACCCAAGCGCCGGAGAGCGGCGAGTCCTGGCTTATCTCGTGGTTCTGGCAGAACACGCAGCGGAAGTTGCACCCGCCGTAGAATATGGTTCCGCTCGGGACCAACGGGTCCTCCTCCCCCGGGTGCAGGAACCACTCGTGCACCACGGCCGCGCCGGGAGGCTGGCGGCACACCCCGGGCCTCTCCCCGCGGTCCACCCCGCAGCGCCTCTCGCAGAGGGCGCAGGGGGACGCCAGCCTCCCGGCGAGCTCCGCCTTCAGGTCCAAGTAGCTGGGCCCCGCGGCGGGCTCCGCGGCCCCCCAGTCCGCCCTCCCCCCGCCCAGGGCGGCGTCGCGCGCCTCGCGCCACACGGACGCGAACTCCCTCGAGAGCCTGGCGTGCAGGTCCCAGAGCTCCCGGGTCCCCGCGCCCCCGAGGTCCGCGCCCTCCGCGGGGATGCCCCGCGCTATCATGAACTTCGCGGGCGCCCTGCCCTCCGCCACCGCTATGTACCAGCCCAGCGCCCGCGAGACGCGGGGATCCGACCAGGAGTCCGGCGCGGGGCGCCAGATCCGCCGCCGGAGCACGGCCCCGCTGGGGCCTCCCCCTTTAAGGGGGCTTCGGCGGGTTCGCGCTTATTGCCACGTGCCCGCTCCCCCTAGGGCGTGCACCTGATACCGAGGACGATGGCGACCCAGCACCCCGACAACGCCAGGGTCCCGGAGTGGGCGGGCGGCGAGGTGATAGCGGGGGAGGCCGAGGTGGAGGAGGCCTACCTGAGCTACTCGATGGGGATACAGGAGGTGATGTGGGACGCGGAGGGCAAGGACGTCGACACGCACGTCGTCAGGAAGCTGCTGACCCGCTACGCGTGGTTCTTCCGCGAGCATGAGCTCGGGAGGGACTTGCTGCTGACCTACAGGCTGCCGAACCCGTGGCTCGAGGGCGCCGACCGGAAGGTGCTCTCGGAGGTCCTGGAGAGCATACCGCTCTCCGCCGACGTCGCCAGCGCCTTCTACGGGCGCGACTCGACGCCCATCTTCGAGGTGATACTGCCCTTCACGAGGAGCAGCCGCGAGCTCATGGAGATAAGGCTCTACTACGAGAGGGCCATCGCCGCCAGGGGGGACCTGGAGCTCCTGGAGGGCAGGAGGGCGCGGGACCTGGTCGGCGACTTCCGCCCCCGCTCGATAGAGCTAATACCGCTCCTCGAGGACTTCGGGTCCCTCGTGGGGGCCGCGGGGATCCTCGAGGAGTACTACAGCGCCGTGAGGCCGCCCCACGCCAGGGTGTTCCTGGCCAGGTCGGATCCGGCGATGGGCCACGGCATGCTGGCGGCCGTCCTGGCGGTGAAGGTCGCGCTCAGCAGGCTCTATAAGCTCTTCGACCGCCACGACCTGCCGGTTTTCCCCATACTGGGCGTGGGCTCGCTCCCCTTCAGGGGAGGGCTGCGCCCCAGCAGCTACGCGAGGGTGCTGGACGAGTACAGGGGCGTCCACACGTTCACGCTGCAATCCGCCTTCCGCTACGACTTCCCCCGCTGGGAGGTGGAGGGCGCCATCTCGGCGATCAACTCCAGCAGGCCGGCGCCGCCGGAGCTCCTCGAAGACTGGGAGGAGGCAGCGCTCGTATCCATCGCCGCGAGGTGCGAGCGCGCGTACCTCGAGAGGGTGAGGTCGTTGGCCCGCGCCGTGAACCGCGTGGCCGACATGCTGCCCAAGAGGAGGGCCAGGAAGCCGCACGCGGGCGCCTTCGCCTACGCCCGGTCCTCCGGCGAGCTGGAGCTGCCGCGCGCGATCGCGTTCACGGGGGCGCTCTACTCGATGGGCATCCCCCCGGAGCTCCTGGGGATCTCCTGCCTCTCCTCGCTCAGGGAGGAGGACGTGGATCTCCTGGGCGGGGCCTATCGCCACATGAGGGAGGACCTGTCCTGGGCGGCCGCGCACTACGACGGCGAGGCGCTCGGGCTGGCGGCCGAGACCCTGGGGCTGGACGCGGAGCTCCTGAGGCTCGTGCGGGAGGATCTAGAATACCTCGAGGGGACGCTGGGGATAGGGGCCGGGCCGAGGGACGCGGAGTCCAGGAGGCACTCCCTGCTCGTGAGGCTGTTCGCGCTCTCGCTGGGTAAGGAGCGCGACGAGGAGGCGCGCGGGTACCTGCTGGAGGCCGCGAGGGAGCGCGGGTCCCTCGGATAGCCGATCCTGAACTGAAAGCGGGGCGGCAAACAGCCCTTGCTTGGATTAGGCACGGTTACTGGCGAGCTTCCCGGTTATGGGCGCGCTTCATCCCCGCAGGGAACGCGCGATAAAAACGGCAGACCCCGCCCCTTCCGGGGGCGGGGTCGTCCCACCCCGCGTGCCTGAGCGGAGGGTCTCAAACGGAGTTAGGGTCTCAGCAGCGCCCATCAAGGGGGCGTAACCGACGAGGCCCCGCCCCGGGATTCCCCGGGGAACCCCCGCCCTTCTAGGGCGGGGAGGGGGGTCAGGACGGCAGGGAGGCCGCGGGAGAAGCGGTGCGACCGTGCGGGGAGGCTCTCGCCACCCATTAGCTGAGCGGGGCGGGGTCCCGGCGCCTCCCATCCCCTGAGGGGGCGGGTCCCCGTCCCCCAGCGCTCGGCGGTGAATGGGTGTGGGGTTTGGGCGCGGAATCCCCGTTGAAATCTGCACGGAACGACCCCGGGCGAGCGCGGCCCGTAATATGGAGCGCGGGGCAGGAGCCATATCATCCGGCGGTCGTGGCGGAAAGCCCGATCCGGGGGCGCGCATCAGCTATAGAATACCAGGACGGCGATCCCTCTCACCAGCCCGTTCATGGACCCGAGGACCTCGCCCTCGCTCGCGCCCGGCGGCACGTTCAGAGGACCGCTGAGCGCGTAGACCACGAGCTCGTATTCGTGGACCTGGCCGCTCGGGGGGCACGGCCCCGCATACCCTATGCCGCCGTAACCGTTCTGGCCCTGCTCGCCGATCCCGATGACGGTCCCCAGCCGCGGCACCGCCTCGGGGAGGCCGGTAGCGTTCCCGGGTATATTGTAGACGATCCAGTGGACGAATCCGGCGGGCGACGAGTTGAGATCGACGAGGATCAGCGCGTAATATTCCGTTCCACTCGGCTGGCCGGACCAGTTGATCGGGGGCGAGGCGTCGGCGCCCGCGCACGTGAAGTTGGCGGGGATCGTGCTCCCGTTGGCGAACGCCGGGCTCCAAACTTGGAACCGGGGCACGCCCGACGGGGCCAGCTGGTACCCCGGCCCCGGCGATATCGCGCCCAGCATGTACGGCGTCACGAACCCCGCCAGTATCACCACCGCGATCGCCAACAGGGCCCACTTTCTCCAGCCGTTCCTTCCCCTGGGCACGCGCCGATCGAGACCCCATTCGAGATAAGTTTTTGTCCGACCCGCCGGGCTCCGTCGCCTCAAGCCGATCGATGGACCTGAATCCGAGGGGGCCTCCGCTTGGGTCCGAAGAAGAGGATCCCCTCGCCCGGGCACGATTTCAGCCCGAGGTGACGGGGCCGCGCCCCCGCAGCCACGCTTAAATCTGGCCAGCGGCCATCGGCGAACGTTGATAGAGGAGTTGATAGAGGACGCGCTCCGGAGTTCCGCGGGCCTGTCCTCGAGCATCGAGGACCGCTGGATGATCGACAGGGCCAGGGAGCTGTGGGTGGAGCACTCGCCGGAGCCCAGGGAGTCCAGCAAGGCCGGCATAGACTCCGGCTGGAACTACCTCCAGTTCCAGGGGTTCTACGTGTACGCGGTCGACGCAGTATCGGTGGATGCGGGCTCCAACCACGTCGCGGCCCCCAGGCACGAGGTGGGCGCGTCGAAGATGTCGGTGGAGATCCGCGGCAGGGTCGTCCACGATCCCAACCTCTTCCTGGAGAGCAGGGGGATGGAGTTCGAGGCCGACCTGGCGCTCGAGAGCTCGCCCAGGGTCGACCTCGTGCTCCTGGACGGGTCCCTGCTGGCCAGGATCTACGACTACAGGTCCAAGTCCATCTCGACGCTTGCCGAGGCCGTGCCGAAGCTCCTGGAGCTGGATAACGCAGTCTTCATAGCCAAGAGGTCCCAGAGCACGAGCTGATCGGGAGGTCCCAGAGCACGAGCTGATCGGGGGGCCCCTCGGCGACATATACTATTTCTCGCGCGCGACCCCCAGGGCCGGGTTCTCGGCCCCCTGCGCGTCCAACGGCGTCACCCACTTCTACGCGAGGCTCGAGGACTACGCGGAGGTGCTCCGCGTCGAGGTGCCGGGCTCGCTCGACGGCGCCCCGCCCTGCCCGAGCGCGTCGAGGGAGGGCGAGTGGGCGGAGACTAGGCGCCTGGTGGACTCGCTGGCCCACGGCTCTGTGGACGGCTACCCGTACGTCCTCATCCTGGCCCACGAGATGGCGCACATAGGGGACGTGGACATGCGCGCGCTCGCCGACCTGATGGGCGTCGGCTTCCTGGAGACGGGGAGGGAGGTCCTGGGTGAGCGAGGGGTCCCGGGCCGGGCCGGGCGACGTGTGGGAGGGGGCCCTGGGCGTGGTCGCCAGCGGCGCCCTCCCCTACGAGTTCAGCGTCATCACCGGGCGGCCCCTGCCAGTCGGGGACTACGTCGTGGCGCCCTCGGCCGACGGCAGGGACGTCCTGGGGATGGTGGACAGGACCGAGATAAGGAGCATAATAATGGAGAAGTCCACGAACTCGGTCGGCGCCCTGGCGGCGGGCAGGCTCGCGAGCGCCAACCCCCGCGACAAGTCCTACGTGTCCCACGTGAGGGTGATGGGGCTGCTCGAGGAGCTCAGGTCGAACAGGGTGATGATGCCCTCCCTCCCCCCGATGCCGGGGTCGCCGGTGAGGAGGGCCTCGGAGTCCGACCTGTCGGCGGCGTTCGGCGGGCCCGGCGAGGAGTGGGTGCCCGTGGGCGCGCTCCTCAGGTCGCCCTCGGTCCGCGTCCACGTGAACCTGAACCGGGCGGCCCAGAGGCACCTGGCGATACTGGCCTCGACCGGCGCCGGCAAGTCCAACCTGCTCGCCCTGATCGCGAAGCACGTGGCCAGCATGAGGGGCACCATGGTCATCTTCGACTACCACGGGGAGTACCTCGACCTGGACCTGGGCGGGAGGGGGAGGGCCGTGAGGCCCAGGGTCAACCCCAGGCTGCTGGACCCGGACGAGCTCGCGGACCTCCTGGAGATCAGGGAGGCGGCTGATAAGCAGAGGCACGTGCTGAGCGAGGCCCTGGAGAGTGCCAAGGACTCGAAGGACTTCTGGGAGGGGCTCCGCGCCGGCCTCAGGGCGATCGCCGAGGGGGACTCCCGCGAGTACAGGGAGCCGGCGCGCAGGGTCCTGGACATCCTGGCCTCCGCGCTCAGGAGGCTCGGCCCTGTCCTGGACCCGGAGAGCCCGGGGCCGCTCAAGCTCATAGCCGAGGGCTACGTGAACGTCGTGAACCTCTCGGACCTCTCGCCGAGGCAGGCGGACGTCGTGATCTCGCAGTTCATGGACGAGGTACTCATTGACAGGAAGAGGTCCAGGGCGGGGCAGGGAGGGGGCGGCGCCTCCCCCGGGCCCATAGTCCTGGCGCTCGAGGAGGCCCACGCGTTCATACCCGGGGGCGACGGGGACTGGAGGACGAGGGACTCCGCCGCCAGGATAGCGCGCGAGGGGAGGAAGTTCGGGGTCTCGCTCGTGATAGTGTCGCAGAGGCCCCAGAGGCTGGACCAGGACGTCCTGAGCCAGGTCGGATCCCTGGCCATAGGGAGGCTCCTGAACCAGAGGGACAGGTCCTTCGTCCAGGAGTCCAGCGAGTTCGTGACGGAGGAGATCTCGGATTACCTGCCCGACCTGAACCCGGGCGAGATGGTGCTCGTCGGGCAGTGGGTGAAGCTGCCCGCCCTCGTGAGGGTCGACCGCGTGCCGGAGAAGCTGTCGGGGAGGGACGTGGACTTCGTGCGCGAGTGGAGGTCCAGGGCGGGCCCCTCGGAGGACACGGACGAGCTGATAAGGCGCGATCGAGGTCCCGCGGTCGGGGGACCGCGAAGCTTAAAGGCGGACGCCGGCGCCTCCCCGGGCCGTGCAGGGGCGCGGCCTCAGGCCCGTCGACGAGTCGAGGATAACCCGGATAGTGATAGAGGAGTCGCTGCGCGACTGGGAGTCGCTGGCGTCCGTGGACGCGGTCGTCGTGGGCGCCGGCCCCTCCGGCATGACCGCCGCCTACTACCTGGCGAGGGGGGGAGCCAGGACGGTCGTGTTCGAGAGGAGGCTGGGGTTCGGGGGAGGGATAGGCGGCGGCGCCATGTTCCTGCACAAGATAGTCGTCGAGTCCCCCGCGGACGAGGTGCTGAGGGAGGTGGGGGCGAGGGCCAGGGAGGTGGAGCCGGGCGTGTTCTCGCTCGACTCCGCCGAGCTCATGGCGAAACTCGCATCGGCGGCGCTGGACGCCGGCGCGAAGATAATACACGGCGTGAGCGTCGAGGACGTTATCTTCAGGAGGGACCCGCTGCGCGTCGAGGGGGTCGTCGTGAACTGGACGGCCTCCGAGCTCTCGGGGCTCCACGTGGACCCCCTCTTCGTCAGGGCGCGCGCTGTCCTGGACGCCACGGGGCACGGCGCGGAGGTCGTGGAAGTGGCCTCCCGCAAGGTGCCGGAGCTCGGGATAGAGATCAAGGGCGAGAGGTCGGCGTACAGCGAGCTCTCGGAGGAGCTCGTGTCGGAGGGCGCCGGGGCGGTGGCCCCGGGCCTCTATGTATCCGGGATGGCGGTCGCCAGGGTCAGGGGGCTGCCCAGGATGGGGCCGATCTTCGGGGCGATGCTCCTCTCCGGGAGGAAGGCGGCGACCGACATCCTGGGGGACCTGGGAATCGGCGGTCGGCCCCGCTGACCCCCTCCCCGCCCTAGAAGGGCGAGGTTTGCCATTTTAATATCATCGCTCCCCCCAGCATCCTCCTCGCCCGCTCCGCCGGGAGGTCCTCCTGGCCCAGGCGGGCGCCATCCGCGCGGCCGTCGACCACGAGGACCGCGCCGCGGGGGAGCGCGGCTCGCGGATCGCCCCGGCCTCCCCCACAGTCGCGCGGGTGGGCCGATTTGATCGGGGCGGCACCCTTTTTACTCGGGAGGCCCCACGAGAGCGCGATGGCTCGGGAGGTCGCGGGCAGTGTCGGCAGGGGCGAGGAGGACCCCTACAGCAACGCGCTCGCGCAGCTCGCCTCCGTCGCCCAGGTNATAGAGATAGACCCCGTGTACTACGAGATGCTGAAGACCCCCAGGAGGGAGATCACGGTCTACCTGCACATGAAGATGAGCGACGGCAGCGTCCGGAGCTTCGTGGGCTACAGGATCCAGCACAACAACGCGCGGGGCCCCTACAAGGGTGGGCTCAGGTACCACCCGATCGTCTCGCTGAGCGAGATGCGCGCCATGGCGATGCTCATGACGTGGAAGACGGCCCTCATAGACGTGCCCTACGGGGGCGCGAAGGGCGGGATAACGGTGGATCCCTCGGAGCTCGACGAGGACGAGCTGGAGGAGCTCACGAGGAAGTACGTGAACGCCATATACTACAACATAGGGCCGGAGGTCGACATACCGGCGCCGGACGTGGGGACCAACCCGCAGGTGATGGCGTGGATAATGAACGAGTACTCCAAGATGAAGGGCTACAACGTCCCCGCGGTCGTCACGGGGAAGCCCGTGGAGCTCGGGGGCTCGCTGGGGAGGAGGGAGGCCACCGGGAGGGGCGTCGCCATAGTCGCCAGGGAGGCCCTGAGGGCGATAAAGGGGAGGGACATCAAGGGCGCGAGGGTCGCCGTCCAGGGGTTCGGGAACGTGGGATCCAACACGGTGAGGTTCCTGATGGAGATGGGGGCCAAGGTCGTCGCGATAAGCGACGTGGGGGGCGGCCGCTACTTCCCCGACGGCGTCCCCGTGGCGTTCGACAAGCTCTACGCGGACTTCCTGGCGGCGGGCACGGTGGGGAAGCTCCCCTACGGGACCCCCATAACTAACGCGGAGCTCCTGGAGTCGGAGGTGGACGTGCTGATCCCGGCGGCCATAGAGAACCAGATAACCGGGGACAACGCGGGGAGGATAAGGGCCGACATCGTGGTGGAGGGGGCGAACGGCCCCACCACCCCGATGGCCGACAGGATACTTGAGAGGAACGGCGTGGCCGTGATCCCCGACATACTCGCCAACTCCGGCGGCGTCCTGGTGTCCTACTTCGAGTGGGTCCAGAACCTGGAGAGGGAGCAGTGGACCCTCGAGGAGGTGAACTCGAAGCTCGAGGCCAAGATGGTGAGGGCGTTCAACGAGGTCCACGGGATGGCGCGGGAGAGGGGGATAAGCCACAGGCTGGCGGCGCTAGCCCTCGCGGTGGACCGCGTGGTCAAGGCGATGAAGCTCGCGGGGTGGCACCGACCTTGGGCGAGTGCCCACGCGAGGGCGATCCGGCGCCGGACTTCGAGATCGGGCCCGGCAGGAGGCTCTCGTCGCTCGCCGGCTCGCCCGTCGTCATCTACTTCTACCCCAGGGCGTTCACCGCCGGGTGCACCAGGGAGCTCAGGAGGTTCGTGGAGCTGCTCGGGGAATTCGAGTCCCTCGGGGCCACCGTCGTGGGGGTGAGCGCCGATCCCCCGGGCGCGGTCGCGAGGTTCGCGGCGGCCCACGGCGCCAGGCCCCCGCTGTTCCTGGTGCCGGACCCCGCCAGGGCGGTCATCGGCGCGTACTGCGCCGGTAGCGAGAGGGGGAGGGGCGCCAGGAGGGTGACGTTCGTCGTCGGGCCCGATGGCAGGGTGGCGGCCGTGCTGGAGGGCCTCAGGAGGGCCGAGGACCACGCCGACGCGGCGCTCGAGGCGGTCAGGCGCCTCGCGGCCCGCCGACGGGGTCCGGGACCGGCTCCCCGCTCCCGTACACCCTCAGCTTGCCCCTCGGCGCGTTCACGTTCAGCAGCACGGCCGGCTCGGGCGGCGAGCCGGGGACGGGCGCCGGCCTCTCGAGCGAGAGCACCGCGTCCTCGAGCCGCCCGAAGAGCCTGATCCCCCTGACCACGGCGTGCAGGGACGGGGCGTCCGGCGCCAGGGGGAACCTGCGGGAGACGCGCACCGCCCGCGCAAGGGGGGCGCCCGGCCTCGCGAGCGCGTAGCACCCCTCCAGGTCCCTCTCCTCCACGCCCCTGAGGGACACCCCGTACCTGACCCCGGGGCCTATGGACCCCTGATCCTCGTCGAGCACCTGTATGGACCTCACGGACGCGCGCTTGCCCGAGGGCAGGAGCTCCAGCTCGTCGTGCACCGAGATGGGGGTGAAGGTTATGCCCAGGGCCACGGGCCCGACGCCCCTCACGATGAACGCGGAGTCCACGAGGGCGAACCCCAGGTCCGGCGTCGAGGGCTCCCGCGGCTCGAACTCCCCCGCCATCCCCGAGATCCTGAAGCCCCTGAGGAGGGAGGAGAAGCGCTCGGGGTCCGGCGCCAGGACCAGGCCGGGCCTCCCCGAGGCCTCGGCCAGGAGCGCGAGCTCGGCCGCCTCCCTGGTCAGGTCCCGCACCACCAGGTAGAAGAAGTCGGACGCGCTGACCGCCTCGGCCGCCTCGAGGATCGAGGGCCCCGGCACGAGGATCGTGATCATGCGGTCCCCGGACTTCCTGTAGTACTTGCCCTCCTCCTTCCTCTTGCCCATCCTCCCGGCCAGCTCCGCGGCCGATCCGCCCTCGGGCGATAGGACCGCGATCACGCCGCCAGACAGCACGCCGACGCGGGCGAGATGGCGCACATTAAGCTCTTCCGCCGGGGAATGCCGACCGGATAGGCTGACCCTCTCCCCGCCCTGAAGGGCGAGGTTTGGGCTCCGTTACCTTAAGCTGACCATCGATGGACCTAAATCCGAG
>JGI20129J14369_1000096_pt1 | contig 14112 bp, 13 predicted proteins | sample MonGeyMetagenome_FD_14369 | JGI IMG/M metagenome (IMG submission 14369)
TGAAACACAATTAAAAGCTGTGGAAAGGGTGTTGAAATGATCATAAACTCATTAATTGAAAGCCTAGGAGAATATACAAAGAGATTAGAGGAATTAACCTTGGATGACTGGAGAGCACTTTATGCAGGCGTGTACTTATTACAGATCCAAGCACAGGCTCTAATCGATATTGTAGTGAAGGGTTGCTCAGAATTGGGACTTAAGGTTGAGAGTTACGTTGAAGCTGGTAAAAAGCTAATGGATGTTGGAATAATAAGTAAGGAGGAGTTCGAGTTTTATCGGCGTGTGGTAGGCTTTAGAAATATCGCGGTTCATGCGTACGCATCGATTGATTTGGAAATCGTTAGAAGGATTATAACAGAGAGGGAGTTTGAAAGGGTGTATTACCTAGCTTTGAAAATCGTTAATGAATTAAAGAAGAGAGGGATAGATCCCTAGATTACTTTAACATAAACATATATAGATTTAACTTATGTATATGATCCCTATTATTCGTGAGTTTTAACACATCTCTTCATAAAATCCTAAAAATAAAACACAAAATATCTAGGATTTACCTAAACTAAGTTGTATCTTAATATGGATATCAGGTTAGGTGTGATTTCCTTGTAAAATTGAAGCATAGAAATATTTTATTTTCCAGTAAATTTATGAATCTTGGTGAAGATAAGGGCTGCTGCCTGATGCCGTGATGATTGGGAAGAGTTCTGATTGCTTTATGATAATATGCCTGAGGGCCTTTTGCTTAGGTATTTGGGCATTGTTAGTGGCCTTCTTGGGTAGCCCTTAATCTCCTCCTCAATCCTGTTTATCAACTCGTCAATCCCCATCTCCACGACCTTCTGTGCGCCCCTCGCCCTGACGCTCAGTTTTCCAGTCTTTACCTCCCTGTCCCCAATCACGATTATGTATGGTACCCAGAAGGTCTCTGCGTCCCTAATCCTCTTCGCGAGTGTCTCGTCGAACCGATCATCGATGTCCACCCTAATCATCCTATCCTCAAGCTTCGAGGCTATGTCGTTGGCGTATTGTAGGTGATCCTTACCTATTGGTATTACCCTGACCTGTATTGGAGCAACCCACGTCGGTAGCCTGGGCACTCCGCCCTTTGACTCCGTGATTGCTGCCGTGTCAAGGAGTGCGTATATGTACCTCTCAACACTGCCTAGTATTGCCGTGTGTATGATGACTGGGTACTTCACTTCACCGTTCTCGCCCATGTACTTTATACCGAACCTCTGGGCGTTACCTACGTCAAATTGGAATGTGGCTATCTCCCTAGGTCTCCTTAACTCATCAACTATGTGGAACTCCACATTTAGGACCCAGTAGTACTTCTGCTCGGGCATTACCCTCACGAGTATTGGCTTACCCTCGCGCCTAGCTAATTCGATTAGGTAGTCCCTGTGCTCATCGTAGAACTGCTTGGTCACGTTGTAGAGACTCACGTAATCCCTACCCAACCTCCTGATCTCCCTAAATATTATCTCATGAAGCTTCAGCGCAACTTCCATGGCATTATTTAGATCCTTTGTGAATATGTGTAGGTCTGGCATGTAGAACCTCCTCAACCTAAAGCACAGCACCGTCTCGCCTGGTTGCTCATACCTATAGCTATCAGCCACCTCAAGCATCCCCACGGGTATGTCCTTATAGCTCAGGACCCAATCCCTTATCATGGCGAATTGTTGGAAGCAGGCTGCGTACCTCATGATTAACTCGTCCCTATCACCCTCGATTGTGTACATCCTCTCGTTAAACAACCTGGCATGCTCATCAATAGCCCTCTCGCCGCGCCTAAACATGTTGGTACCCCTAATCTTGAAGACAGGAATCCCCAACTCATTCGCTAGTTTCCATGCGTAATCCTCAACAAGCTCCATCATTAACGTTGCAGCCGGTCCATACCTCATATGGCCGGCATCACTCATCGGTTCCCACTCAAAACCGAACTTACGGCAGTAATCAATGTACCTAGGCTCCCCACCACCCTCAAGCTCCTTCCTCAATACCTCCTTCTCAACAAGCGCCATTAAGTCCTCTTCGCCGGGTTTGAACTGATACTTTGTTGCATCGTACTCCTCCCCATTGGGTGTCAGTACCACGTAGTAATCCCTACTAACCACCTGCTGCTTAGCTTGGGTGGTAACCATGGTTGGGCTCAGGGACTTGCTTAACTCCGATAGTGGGTGGCCATAGCACTTTATATCAAACGCCTTGTAGTAACCAAAGGGTGCCCTTGAGACCGGCACTGGGGACTTCTCCCTGAGGTTGTTGTAAACCGCCAATAAAACGCCCAACGCCTTACTGGGGCTTGCCAGGTTTGGGCTTAGGTGCGCATACGGGTATAGGACTATCTGCGATGCCTTAACCCTATTCAACACATCGAGTATTTGGTCAGTAACATAGCTTATATAACTCGGATCCTCGCTATCACCCTCCTCAACACTCATGAAGACCACAAGCACGTTCTTCGCAGAGCCCCTCTCCAGGTCTGGCGTTAATGGTTCCGGGTTCTCGACAGCCTTATCCCTAACCTGGTATGAGAAGTCCTCTGCATGTATGAAGAGTAATCTCATCAATTACGGCAGTACTGACTAGTATTAATTTATTTTCAACACTAATCTCTCCACCTAACCCTGGGCTTGAACAACGCCTCTATCCTCCTAACCCTATCCACATAAGGCACCAGGTCCTTGAGCATTACGGCGACCTCCTCATCCATAACCCTCGTCAACCCATAAATACCTAAACGGGCTAACACCTTCCTCTCAGGCTCATAGGATAGATCCTCCTCAGGCTCAACCCTAGGATTCGGTAAATGCGCAATCTCTGGTTCATAACCAAGGATCTGCCTAGAGGCTCTCCTAACCAACTCCGCCATCTCATTCAAAGTCCTTATCTCCCTGTAGTGATGCACGGTTCTGAATTCACCATCCTCCGGCGGGTTCTCTATTAACGCAGCCAAAGCCCTAACCGTATCCTCAAGCGACGTGAAGCCCTTCTTCTGTAAACCACTGCCGTATATGGTGAGTGGGTGGTTGGTAACAGCCTCGGCGCAGAACCTATTTATCACCGTGCCCCACACATCATCAACATCAAATCTCGTGAATAACTCCTCACTAACAATATCCTCAGTCCTCGTACCATAGACAGGCCCTTGGTGGAAGTCCGTTATTGTTAAGCCCCAAAGCCTGTTGGCGTAGAGTAGTATGTATGAATCGAAGACCTTACTCCAGTGATACCAAGAACCACCCCACCTGGGCACAACAATCCTATCCCTAACACCCTGAATCACAGCATCAACAAACGCGCTCTCTGGTATCCTGAAGGCTGGGTAACCATACTCACCGAGCGTACCCATCTTGAGCAAATGTATGTTCTTACCAAGCTCCTTAATTGCATAGATTACGTTTAATGTCGATGTTAGGTTATTAATTATTGTATACTTGGCATGCTCCACGTCAATCATGGAGTACGGCGCAGACCTCTGCTCAGCGAAGTGAACTATGGCGTCAGGCTTGAACTCACTAATTACCTTCTTGATTAAGTCATAGTTAGTTACGTCACCCTCCACAAACCCGATCTTGGTTCCGAAAACCTCCTCAATAGCCTTAATCCTATCCTTCATGGACAGTATCGGAAGTGCCGAGTCAGAACCAACCTCGGCCACAGCCTTCCTTGTGTAGAAATTATCAATTCCAAAAACCTCATGCCCTCTCCTAATCAACCTAAGTGTTAAGGCCCAACCTAGGTAACCATCAATTCCTAGCACCAAGACCCTCATTAGTTCCCATAGAGCCGAGGTTGTGCAAGTATTAATTTATTACGTACCAAGCACCGNGGCTTGGTAACGCATAACTTTAAAATAAGATGAAATTCCATAATAACGCATAAGGCTAATGATGAGTTCACTGCCGATGCACATAGGCGTTATACCAGATGGGAATAGGAGGTGGGCTAGGAAAATGGGATTATCAATAGTGGAGGCCTATAGGATTGGTTCTAACAAGGTTGAGGAGTTTCTAGAGTGGTCATTGGATTTCGGCATAAGGATTGTGACAGTCTATGTACTATCCACGGAGAACTTCCTGGGTAGGTCGAAGTTTGAGCTAGAGCTCTTGTATAGCTTACTCAAGGAGAAATTGATTAAAGTAAGGATGGATGAGAGGATACATAGGAATAGGGTTAGGGTGAGGGTAATAGGTAGGACCTGGTTATTGCCTGAGGATATCCGTAGAGAAATAGAACTCACCGAGAGAGCAACCGAGGACTACTCAGACCACTACCTAAACCTGGCAGTGGTTTATGGAGGCAGACAGGAACTTATTGATGCCGTTAGGAAGTTAATCGTTGATTTCAATAGTGGGAAATTGGGTATGAACGATATCAACGAAGACACACTATTTAATTACCTATACTTGAACGATGAACCACATCCCGAACCAGACCTGGTGATAAGGACGGGGGGAGAATATAGGTTAAGCAACTTCCTACTTTACGAAACAGCCTACTCCGAGATATACGTATTGAATAAGTATTGGCCTGAGATAACGAAGGAGGACCTAAAGCAAGCACTTGATGAGTACGCCAGGAGGGAGAGGAGGTTTGGGAGGTAACGCTCACTTTAGTAGTGAGAGTACGTTAACCACGGGTATTGCTCCATCCCTCGTTATTATGAACGTATCCTCCACCTGAGCCACCAAGCCTTTACCATGCTCAACAAGCACTGGATAACCATAGACGTAGCCCTTATTGTATAGTTTATCCACCACACTAACGACCGCATCACCGAACCTAGGCACCAACCACCTTGGTGTGAACGGCAGTGGTCCTATTTCACTGGCTACATACGCGAGAACGTCGTAATGGGGATCCTTGGGTTTGGGATTCTTCATTAGTCTATATATCGTGACTTGCGGTGAATCATCCACGTAACCAGCCCCGTTTGTCGAGAACGGCTCCACCGCGTACACCTCACCCTCTAGTATCCTCTGCCTATCACCATTGTCGTAGTTAGGTATTGACTTCCCAGCGTGTAACTCATACCTCCTTATCAAATGTCCACTCAAATTCTCAATGGGCTTAAACCCAAAGGATCTTATCGCCCTCTCGATCTGTGCCCCAACCATGGACATTGTTACTCCCGGCTTCATACTCAACTGCGCAGCCTCGAGAGCCTTCGCGGCGGCCTTGATCAATTGATTATACATTGGGTTGAACGATACCGTGATTGCCGTATCCACTATGTAACCATCTATGTGGGCTCCAATGTCTATCTTAACGATTGAACCCTTGGGTATTACCGAGCTATCCCCAACCGTGGCCGTGTAATGGGCCGCAACATTATTAATCCCAATGTTTGCTGGAAACGCTGGTTTTGCACCGCCTTGCCTTATCCTATCCTCTATCTTCCCGCAAAGCTCGAGTATTGGTACCCCGGGCTCAACTATTGACAATGCGTAGTTAAGAGCATCCCTGGCAATACTACCAAGTTTTTCATAAATTTTTATTAGGTCTGTGGACACGTGCATTGGGGTAACTACCCGTTTAAATAACCTTGTCCTTTGGTGCCTGTATCTTACTAAAGAGAAACTATTTTAATCCGGTTAGTCATGAGTTAGTTGGTGTCGTAATGGGAGCCTTAACCATAGTAGCTAAGTACTTGATAGTTGCGAATGTGGAGGTTCAAGGTACTGTGGAGAAGTACGACATAATAGGTGCCTTGTTTAGCCAAACCGAGGGGTTGCTCGGTAATGAGCTAGATCTAAGGGAGTTACAGATGAGTGGAAGGATTGGGAGGATTGAGGTTGAGGCTGAGTATAAGGGTGATAAGACCGTTGGTAAGGTCTACATACCATCGAACCTGGATAGGTACGAAACAGCCCTTGTGGCAGCCATGATAGAGACCGTGGATAAGGTTGGCCCATACAACGCAAAGATCCAGGTCACAGAGATTAAGGATCTAAGGGAGGAAAAGAGGAAGAAAGTATTCGATAGAGCCAGGGAGTTGCTGAAGTTCGTTGAGCATGAGACATTACCAGACACTAAGGAGTTAATTACGAAGTTCATGGAGAGCATTAGGGAGACCGAGGTTGTCGAGTACGGCCCAGAGAAATTACCAGCAGGCCCTGAGGTTGATACTGCTGACACCATAATCATTGTGGAGGGCAGGGCTGATGTACTTAACCTGGTTAAGCACGGCTTTAGGAACGTAATTGGGCTTGGCGGTTCAAGTGGTGGTATTCCAAAGACCGTTATTGAGTTGAGTAAGAAGAAGACTACGATAGCCTTTGTCGATGGCGACAGGGGAGGGGAGATGCTGCTCAGGGAGTTGCTTAAGTATGCGGATATTGATTACATAGCCAGGGCACCACCAGGTAAGGAGGTTGAGCAATTGACGGCAAAGGAAATAACAAAGGCACTTAGGAATAAGGTACCTGCTGAGGAGTACCTGGCTAGTCTCGAAAAGAGGGAGAGGAAGTTGATAGAGGAGGCAAGGCAGGCCCAGGAACCGCAGGCCCAGGCTGTTGAGGTGCCTGTTCAGGAACAACAACCACAGACCCCGCAACCAATACAGGTAACACCACCACAACCAGCGCAACCTGTGCAAGTACAAACAACGCAGGTAACAACCCAACCACAACAACCAAGTATTGAACTACCACAGCTGCCTCAAAACGTAATTGAGGAGATGAAGAAGCTAAGTGGTACGTTAGAGGCCGTAATATATGATGATCACTGGAATGAGATCAAGAGGATACCGGTTAGGGATCTAGTGGATACATTACAGCAGTTACCTAATGCGTATGCCGTGATCTTCGATGGCGTATGCACACAGAGGCTTGTTGATGTGGCGTCTAACAAGGGCGTTAAGTTACTATTAATGTCGAGGGTAGGTAACATAGCGAAGGTCCCCACTGACATGTTAATACTAACTATAGATGAGTACCTAAGCAAGGCTAGTAAGTAATCATAGTTTGACGTAAAACCATTGTTTGGTTTCGTTTTACGTCAACGCCAGGGTATCAACGATTACTGGAAGAAATCGAGTATTGACTTGCCAGCCTTGCCCTCCATTAACTGTGACTCCTTAACGCCTAGGACTTCGAGTATCCTCATGGCGGCTGGTATTACCTGCTTCTCAATATAGTAATCAACATCTATCTCCCTAATGTCCTTAATGAGTATGTAGGGCTTGACCTTATACGCAAGCTTTGCACCCCTCCCTTAACTATTACGTAACCAACCATATCACCCTTACCAACCTTATAACCCGCCTCAATCAATTGCTTAGCTGCTGCAACATGAGGCGTTAGTACCTTATACTCATTCAACGATTTATCCAGGGTTTTCCATATTATGACGTCATCAATATCGAATTGGAACGCCTTTAACTTATCGATGATTGACTTCACATACGCAACAGCCTTACCCACATCACCTGTCTTAAGTACGATCTCAGCAACATTCTCCTGGACATCCTTAGCCACCTCAGCCCAATCACCCCTAACAGCCTCGAAACCGACGATATCCACCTCACCATCTATTGTCAACCCAACATACCTCTTCTTGGCCTCCGTAAATAGAACCCTTCTGTAAACCTTATCAACCTTAACGTCGAAACCCAACTCATTATTTATGTAATTTATTAATGCATCAACCTTATCGCCTATGTTCTTAACGAACAGGCTGTCCGTATCACCGTAAATTATTGGCAAACCTAAGGACCTCGCCTTCTCAATCACGGTCTTAAGTAGGTTCCTACCCCACGCTGTCACGGCCTCGGCGACCTCACGCCTATACCACCTAGCTCCCAACCAACCGCAGTAGCCATACATTGCGTTGGCCATTACCTTAAGCGCCCTCTGTCTCTCATTGAGTAGAACCCAATCAGGGCTGTTTTCTGGGTAATTCTTCATTAACTCCCTAACCTTGCGCCTACTCTCAACCAGAACCCTAAGCAGGCCTGGGTATAGTCCCTCTGGCGTTTTCCTAAATCTGTAGTTATTCTCGGGAGCCACATAGCAATCATTGCAATCACCAATTACCAAGGTGTCCGGCGAGACATTATACTTCATCATTATGCTCGGATACATACTGGAGAAGTCTATTACAGCAATGTCCTCATGAAGACCCGGCCTTGGCTCTAGTACAACAGCACCCTTATATGTCTCGTACGGCCTCTCCTCACGATTAGGTGCCAACTCACCCCTCTTGACTGCCTCGTAGAATATCATCCACTCAACCCTGGCGCCAACGCTTGATGCACCAACCTGATCAAGCGGTAGACCTGAGATTGAGGATAACTGTATTGCGAAGGGTAATAACTTCTCGGCAAGGCCGTAAGTACTAACCACGTCATCCCTGGCGTACCTAAGGAGGAGGTCGCGCTTTGATTTGTCGTCCCAATACTCATAGATCCTATGCCCAGGTATTAAGACCCTCTCATCCCTCCTCATGACACCAAGGAACTCCGCAGCCCTATCAAGGCTCTTAACCTTAATTTCACCCATTTCCTCAATGAAGTTGTAAAGGTCCACATTAGCCCTACCAATAACTGACCAGTGACCATAGACACTGGGTTCGGGTGGGTTTCCCATCCTCGATATCGTGAGTTTAACACCAACCCTAGATGACCTATTTACCAGGTATGGCCAATCGAAGCCGTTATTATTGTAACCAACGATGATGTCTGGGTCGTACTTCCTCAGGTAATCCACGAACTCCCTAATTATCTTAGCGTCGTTCTTACTATCGTCAGCAACGAACATCTTGATGCCGTCCTCCTTAGTCATTGTAGATATTATTATTATGGGATCCCTATCAGGGTTCGGCATACCCCTTGGATTATAAACCTCAATATCCAACGCAATGATTCTGAAGTTTGGTAATTTGTGCTCCTCAATCATCCTAGGTCTCGTCTTAGCCAGACAGACCAGGTCGACTTGGTAATTACCCTTAACCTCCTCACACTGATCAACAACAACCCAATTGCTGGGCTTAACACCCATGTCAAGTAAGTACCTCTGCGAGAACCTGATGTCTGCCTCAAGCACATCCTTGACGCCGGGTATCTCCGCAGCGATCTCCCTGAGCTCCCTAACCTTCTCGGGTATTGTTGCCGTAACCTTGATGGCATCAACCTCACACCAAACAACCTACGCTTAACAAGCTCGACACCCAACACCCTACCCTCAAGCTTACGCTTAATATTTGCCAAAACGGTGCTTGGATCCCCTGAGGGTAATACGTAGAAGTAGGGTCTGAATGACCTATCCAGGACCAGCACCCTCTTATCATTGTTGGTAATGCCGAATAACCTCAATTCGGGTGTGTTGCCCACAACCCCGTAGGTTACGTCTAATAACCAAAATGTTAATTCCATTAAGAACTAACACTAAAGTGCTTATCTTAAACTTACCTCATCGTGGATTTTAATGGCACTTTAATTCCTGCCTCAATCCTAAATGGGTAGTCTGGGATCCTCCTTAATGACCTTGGCCACGATCAACGTTGACGTCCTCTCGACCTCCTCCATATTCATTATTTGCTCAAGTATCCTAAGAATCTCATCCTTACCGCTAGCCCTAACCTGTAACACAAAGTCCCACTCACCAAATATGTAGTAAACAACGGTGACTCCCGTGATCTCAGCCAATTTTTGACCAACCTTCTCATGATAACCAGGTCCGTACTTCGCCTTAACCAGTATAATGGCTACGTAATCCTTACCCATCTTCTCAGGACTTAGCTTTGCATGGCACCCAAGTATTATACCGAGTCTCTCGAGCTTCTTTATCCTGTAGTACACAGTGGATTTAGAGATCTTTAACTTATTCGCCATCTCATCAAGCGTTACCCTACAGTCGTCCTGCAACATTTTCAAAATCTCAATATCCGTCTGATCCACCTCCTCCGTTATTGACATCAACTAAGTATTTCATGTCTCATTTAAAAATCATTCGCTTGTTATAAAAATGTTTACTTTATTGCCGATAACTTCACATAATTATCGTAGGAACGGACAAAAACAAAAACCACTTAATCATTAATATGCCCAAGGGAAAGCAAATAATTCATACATAACTAAACCATGAAAAAATATGAATAAGTCCATACCACGTGATGAGATAAATCGGGAAAAATGTTTTTATATTGGTTATTAACGATTTCCAATAACATAACCCTTCTTGGTGATTGAAAATGTCGAGCAAGCAAACACCCGGGTTAAGTAAGGATGAGACGGACGAGAGAATAAAGCAGGCCCTTTATTACCTAACCAGGGTCGTGCAGGACATGGGAATACCCAGGAATATTAGGAGGTCAGCTAGCGAGGCTGTTAGAATATTGATGGATCCGAACATGAGCCCTGGCTTAAAGGCATCAACCGTAATAAGTATTTTGGACGAGGCCTTGGCAGACCCCAACATGCCACTTTTTAGTAGGGTTGTGTTTTTACAGGTAATAGCAATACTTGAGCAGATAAAGGATGTTGTATAGCCCTAAGCCAAATCGCTAAGTAAATTCCTGATTAAGCCCTTACCAAAGAGTGTCTCAATCATAAGCTTAGCCGTTGCTATTATCTCCCTCGCCCTCTCATACTCCTCCTTCCAACCCGTTGATTTCCTAGCAACACCCTGCTCCACAGCCTTCACAGCAACCGCAGCAGCAACCCTTGGATAGAAGTCCCACTCCTCCATTGTTGGTAATATCTTGTCCTCGCTCAATTTATCACCAACGAAGTTGGCAATCTCCTGGGCAGCGGCAATTATCATCTCATCAGTTATGGTCTTGACCCTAACATCCAACGCGCCCCTAAACACGCCTGGAAAAACAAGTGAGTTATTCACCTGGTTTGGAAAGTCACTCCTACCTGTGGCGACTACCTTGGCACCAGCCTCCTTAGCCTCCCAAGGCCATATCTCCGGGATTGGGTTAGCCAGCGCGAACACAATTGGGTCCTTATTCATGGACCTAACCCACTCCTTCTTTATCACACCAGGGCCCTGCACCGAAGCTGCAACAACGGCGTCAGCACCAACCAGGGCCTCCTTAATACCACCCCTCCTCCTCTCCGCATTAGTCTTCAACGCCAACTCGTACTTCCACGGGTTGGTTAGCATTAGCTTATCCATATCCTCCCTCTCAGGGTGCAGTATCCCCTTGCTATCAACGAGTACTATGTTGCCGGGTTTAACGCCAGCCTTAATTAATACCCTCGCCGCCGCTATATTCGAAGCTCCAGCCCCAATAAACACTATTGTGGAATCCTCCATCCTCTTACCAACGATCTTAAATGCATTGATTAAGCCAGCGAGTATTGCGCCCGCTGTACCCTGTTGGTCATCGTGCCAAACTGCTATTTTCAACTCCTCCCTCAACTTATCGAGTACGTAGAAGCACTTTGGCGACTCAATATCCTCGAGATTTATACCTCCGAAGGCTGGTTCTATAGCCTTACCAATGTTAACCAAATCATCAGCCGTACTGCTCTCACGGGCAATGGCACGGCATCAACACCACCTAAGTACTTATAGAGCAATGATTTACCCTCCATAACGGGCATCGCAGCCTCCGGGCCCACATTGCCCAAACCAAGAACTCTAGTGCCGTCTGTGAGTACGGCTATTGCGTTCCACCTCCATGTATATTCGAATGACTTATCAACATCCCTACTTATCTCCCTAGAAACCGCAGCAACGCCCGGTGTGTACCATATTGAGAAGTCCTGAAGGCTCCTGACGGGTACCTTTGGCAAAACCATTACCTTNCCGCCATATCTCCTAGACGCTTCTACGGCGATCTTAAACCACTTTTCTGATTCCTCACTCATCGCGGTATCATTAATGTTAGGATTTATATTGATTTCTTAATATGATTTCGACGCTTGCTCAATATAGTAAATTTATCATAAATATTTAGTTAAATATAGATGAATAATTATTCCACGATAACATGAACACTGCCCTTAGGAACTCTAATGATCACCTCATCACCTGGGCTCAATGGGATCCTCGATAGAACAGTGAGTGTGAGGTTGTTCTCTAAGGAGACCAGGGCTTGATAACCAACCCTCGTCCTAATGACCTCATTAACCACACCCCTAAATACATTATCACCAATAGGGGCATGTACATCATCGTCTTTGAAAACCTCGATCCACTCAGGCCTAATGCACACATAGACGCCGCCTGACGCTGCCTCATTACTATGGAACTCAATATTACCAACCCTAATGATACTGCCATCACCAGTCATCTCGGCAACACCCCTAATTACGTTTTGAAACCCTAGGAATTGAGCCGTGAATACACTCCTAGGTCTCTCAAAGATCTGCGCGGGATCCCCCTCCTCTATCACTCTGCCCATGTTCATTATGAACACCTTATCAGCTAGCGAGTAAGCCTCATCCCAATCATGAGTTACGTGAATCACCGTAGTCTCATACCTCCTAGGCAACTCCTTCAATAGCGGTATTATCCTTTCCCTAGTCACCCTATCAAGCATTGAGAGAGGTTCATCCAACAGCAAAACCTTAGGTCTAACAACCAAAGCCCTGGCTAACGCAACCCTCTGCTGCTCACCACCACTTAGATTAACAGCCTTCCTGCCCAATAAATGCTTAATACCAAGATCTTCAGCGATCTCCTCAACCAACCTACGCCTCTCACCACTAGGCACGCCCCTAAACCTAAGGCCATACTCTATATTCTCGTAAACACTCATATGATCAAAGACCGCATAACCCTGAGGCACATAGGAAATATCGCGCGCCTCAGGTGGTATCTCCGTCACATCCTCACCATCAATGAAAACCCTACCACTACTCACATTGTATAAACCGGCTATAACCTTTAACAAGGTGCTCTTACCCGAGCCCGTGGGTCCCAAAACAACATTGTAACTCCTGCTGTTGAACACCGTGGTTATCGGCCCAAGCCTGAAGAACCTTAGGTTAACAGTAACATCCCTGAGCTCAACCGTACCCATGCCCACCACCTACGCTCAGGAGTAACCTGTATATCACGAATATCACGAGCATAACAGCCACAAGCGCTGCCGAAAACTCCACGGCATTTACTAGGCCTATGCCTACGTAACTCTCGTATATGTATACCGAGGCTGGGTAGACCAGGTTTTTACCGAATAATACGTAATAGGCGACTATGAAGAGGGCGCCTGCCTCCGACACGGACCTGGCCCACGAGAGTATAGCCCCTGTCGCCATGGATCTCCAAATCCTAGGCAATATTATTGTTGCGAAGACCCTAGCTGGACCAGCACCCAATGTCCTAGCCACAGCCTCCATCTCAGGATTAATCATCCTTATGGAGGTCTCCACAACCCTTATGTAATAGGTTGAGGAGAGGAAGGCCACAGCTGTCGTCGCACCCCATAGCGTATTTATGAAGTTTATACCGTGAGCCTTAAGTATGGGGCCCAGCCCGTACTGCGATGCGAAGGCTAGTACCACCATTATGCCGACTATTATGTGCGGTATCATTATAGGCACATCTATCACAGCATCAACAACACTCTTCGCCCTAAACTCATACCTAGCCATAACATAGGCCAGGGGAGTGCCCATGATTATCGCTATCACAGCCGAGAGGGTTGACATAACCACCGTAACCTCTATGGCCTGTACGAAGCTTACCACAGACAACGCCTTGGGTATCATTGGGAAGCCTAGTACTATGAGGAGGGCCAGTGGGTATATTATTAGGATTGAGAAGATGAGTATGGAGAAGAGTAAAACCAGGATTAATAATATGTTTGATTTTATTTTTAATTTTAATGAGGTCATGCTAGGGCGCCATTCCCTAACCCTGGCTTGGGAATATTGAGGCATACTGTGGGTATTGACTCAATGGTGCAACAAAGGGTTTAATTACATTTGGCACCGCGCTGTAGTTTCCGTAAACAATGCCCGGCACTATTGGCTTAATGCCATTCTCCTCCATTATCTCCTGACCTATTGGACTGAAGAGTAGGAGTAGGAAGTACTCAGCTGCCTGCTTATTAGGTGCCTGGAATGGTATTGNCATCGTGTAAACCACGGGGTTGCAGGCGAACGTCTTTGTGACGCCGTTCTCAGTCCAGGTTACA
>JGI20129J14369_1000105_pt1 | contig 13653 bp, 12 predicted proteins | sample MonGeyMetagenome_FD_14369 | JGI IMG/M metagenome (IMG submission 14369)
CAACCCTACTCACGGCTACCGTGTTCTCGTTAATATCGAAGGCAACAATTGATCTTGGCTCCTCCTTCCTAGGCTTCAGCTTGAAGATGAATATGGCGTACCACTTGTTTAACCTACGCTTAATAATCAACGTGCTAGCCAGCTCGGCTTCACCAGTTAATAGTCGCCACCAGTATTACCAGAAGCGCTTGTGCGGCTTTATCCAAACCTCCCTCCTCCCACCAAGTAGGGATAGCTCAAGCCTAACTGGCGCTACGGAGCTAATGAATTGATCATAGCTCCAAGTCGTTACGACAAACCTAATAGATACGTTTTTAACCTCGGGNTAGGGCTTGCTCACCAAGCCCCTCTTTTTCCTCTCAACGAATGATTTCGCAATTTGCGATGCCTGCCTAATCGCCTGGATTATTAAGTGAGCATGTAAACCCGGATATCCCCGCCTATACTTGCTGTAGAACAGCCCATGGGGTTTCACTGCACTCGTAACATTGTTCACAACAGCATATTCAACAACCTCGCGAACGATGTTGAGGTATGCGGTCTCAACAGAATAAAGTAACTTAGAAACACCCTTGGGAACTTCCAGCTCAACAGCAACAGCCCTACGTAGCATTCACAACAAAAACAAACAACCAGACTTAAAAGCCACCCACGACAAAAAGAAGCGAGACTTGTCATTAGCACGCTATCACCTAACGGCAAGGGCTATGAGGAACGTATTCCTCCTAATAGGCATCGGCGCGTTGGTTGCTGGTATTGCTGGTGCCATTGGAGGTGGTGTAGCTGATGTTGCTGTTGGTGGTTTTCTTGGGATAGTGATAGGGTTTGCCGTGCAGCAGGTTCTTGGTCAGGCTNTGGCTGGGTTATTCCTACTGTTGGCGAGGCCGTTTAGGATACATGATCACGTGAACTTACTCGGCGAGGATGGCATTGTGAACGATGTGGCGATATTGTTCACTGAGGTTATTAAAGGTGATGGTAGTAAGGTTTTGATACCAAACAATTCAATAATTGGTAATAAGATCTACATATTGCCTAAGCAGCAACCACAGCAGCAGCAACAACAAAAATGACGTAAAATGTAGTACAATAATTCTTCCCTTAAAATTAGGTAAAAACTATGTTTTTAAGGTCTTAAGCGCTCCAATCTTGTGTCGTTACAGAGTCATGTACAGATAGGTATTGTTGGGAAGCCTAATGTGGGTAAGTCCACATTCTTTGCTGCGGCAACAATGATCGATGTTAAGATAGCCCCCTACCCCTTCACAACCATAGAGCCTAATGTCGGTATTGGTTATGTCAGGATTCCCTGCGTATGTAGGGATCTCGGTGTTAAGGATAATCCCAGGAACTCCATCTGTATAGAGGGTAATAGGTTCATACCTGTGGAGTTGATTGATGTGGCTGGTTTAGTACCTGGTGCGTGGCAGGGTAGGGGTTTGGGCAACCAATTCCTTGACCACCTAAGGAGGGCTCCCGTGCTCATCCACGTTGTTGATATGGCCGGTGCGACGGATGAGGAGGGTAGGTTAATCAAGCCTGGTTCCCACGATCCATTAACCGATATAGAGTTTCTTACTAATGAGGTTGTCATGTGGATGGTCCAGATGTTGACTAAGGATTGGGATAAGCTCGTTAGGCTTGTTGACTACGCAAAGAAGCCTCTCCTCGACACACTGTACGATAGGTTTAGTGGACTCGGTATAACGCAGGCGCAGATAAACGATGCCCTGGTCAAGCTGGACCTCGACAAGAAGCCCCTCGGTAAGTGGGGCAGTGATGACATCAAGGGATTCGTATCAATGCTTAGGGAGTTAAGTAAGCCCATGGTGATTGCTGCTAATAAGATGGATATACCTGAGGCTGAGGATAATTATAAGAGGGTTGTTAAGGAGGTCGGTAATAGGTACAAAATAATCCCAACGAGTGCTGATTACGAACTAGCCCTAAGGAGGGCGTCAAAGGCCAACCTGGTTAAGTACATACCTGGAGATGACGATTTCGAAATAATCTCTAGCAACTTATCGAAGGCCCAGAAGGACGCACTCGAGAAGATTAAGGATTTCATGCATAGGTGGGGTGGTACTGGTATCATGAAGGCATTAAATACGGCGGTATTCGACGTGTTAGGCATGATCGCCGTCTACCCAGTGGCTGATGAGAGGAGGTTTACTGATACGGAAGGCAACGTGCTACCCGACGTATTACTGCTCCCGAAGGACGCAACCGTGCTCGACCTAGCTAGAGCAATACATAGCGAGATTGCTGAGAAGGCTGTTACGGGTGTTGATGCCATTAGTGGTAGGAGGCTTGGTGTTAATTCTAGGCTTTGGCATAGGGCTGTTGTTAGGATATACGTGTCCAGGTAATGGTTTCACATGCGGCTGAGCCTTGGTATGCCGAGGATATCCATGGCATTGCCAAGCACAGTCTTGACGGCACTAACAATGTTCAACCTAAACTCCCTAATACCAGGTTCTGAATTAAGTACGGGGTACTTCTCATAATAACTATTGAATAGTAGCGACAATTTATTGATATAGTCAATCACGTACTCAAGCCTCAGGTCCTGGGCTGACCTGGCGATTACCTCAGGGTACTCACCAAGCATCAGTATTAGCTCCTTCTCCTCATTCGCTATGTTACTCGGTATCTGATTTAGTGCTGGAACACTTCCCGCCTTTTCAAGTATGCTGTTAGCCCTCACGTATGTGTACTGTATGAAGGGACCACTATTCTGCTTTAGGTTCAGGACCTTATCCCACGAGAAGGTTAGGGGCTTGTTCGGGTTTACTGAGAGGAATGAATACCTAATAGCACCGACAGCCACAGCCTCAGCCACCCTATCAGCCTCGTCTTGCCCAAACCTACCCTTAACGATATCCATAACCCTGGACTTAGCCTCATTTAGTAATTCATCGAGAGTTACGTAGACCCCCCTCCTACCGCTCATCTTCATACCAGCTAGATTAACCATCTCGTATGAGTAATGGATGATTTTCCTAGCCAACTCCTGATACCCCATAGCATATAGCGCCAACCTAAGCTGGGCCTGTGGGTGCGCTTGCTCCGAACCTATCACCCTTATTAGGGCATCGAACTTATAGTTGTCCCAGTACCACAGTGCGTAGGCTATGTCCCTGGTTAGGTAGAGGCTTGTACCATCGCTCCTAATTAATGTGGCCTTTGGTATGTACCTAGGTAGCTCAAGCTCATCCCAAAGCCTTAGGTCTTGGGCATACTTATCGGCTCTAAAGACCAGGGCTCCGTTGTCCCTCTCGATATATTGAGGAGCCTTCCTCAATAGTTCATTTATTACCCTGGATACACCACCATTATCGACAGCCACCTCGCTCTCAAAATCCCAAGAGTCAAATGATATGCCTAGCCTATCCAGGGTTTCCCTAAATCCCCTAAGTACGAGGTCCACAGCCTCCCTAATGACCTTCCTAACGTACTCATCGCCCTCCTCGTAAGCCCTTGACCACTGCTTAACCATTGACGGCAGGTCCTCAAACTTACCCAAGCCCTTAACGAGATTTTCCGTAAGCTCCTTATCCCTCTCCAGGAAGTTATTAATGACCGAGACCCACTCATCCCTCTCCCCTATCAATTTATTCGCCTCATCATACCTACCCTCACCACTCAATTGCTCAATTTGCTTACTCAATCTCTTAATCTCACTCACGGCATAGGTTATTGAGTATATAATGCCGATTACATCATCGGGCTTCGCCCCACTCTTAACCCTACTAAGTACCAGGTCCCTGATCACGTGGTAGCCAATACCGACGTACGGCATTTGATCACCGCAATCATTAACGTAGAAGTGAACCCTAACTGAGGAACCACAAAAACGTAACAACCTAGCCAACGAGTCACCAAGCACGGCATTCCTACCATGACCAATGTGCATAGGCTTAGCTGGGTTCGCACTCGTGTGCTCTATGATGTAGTTAGCCCTGACGCACCTATCACTTATGCCATACCTATCGCCAAGCCCATTCACAGCCCTCAACACAATACCTGCATACTCATTGATGTTAACGTCAATATTTAAGTAACCATTGACAAGAACAACACCACCTATCAACCTGGGCCTGGGCACCCTGTTGATTATATCCCCAAGGTTGGCATGCTCCCTAACCAGACTATGTACGGGTATTGCCAGGTAGCCGTAGTGGGAAGGCGCCCTAATAACATTATTTATATAATTAGTGATGTCCCTACCCAACTCCCCACTAAGGAGCTCGAGGAACCTACGAACATCCCCAATCAACTCACCATACGGATTACTCATTACTAAACACAGAGGTAACCCCAAATTAAAATGCTTTTATTATTCCTATTCCCAACCATCAAATAATAACGCGTTGCGTAAAACCACTTGTCGGTTCGTACTCGCCCTGGGAGTTCCCTCTATTGGCCTCGTTACTTACTGGGTTTATCTTAGTCGGTATTAATACGTATCCCAAGCAGCTAGTTAGTATAAAGTTAGCATTGTCGATTTATGTTGGTGCTGTTGTTGGTTCGTTCCTCCTGACTTTATTGCTCGGTATTATTTATAGACCCATCATTAGATGGTCGAGTGGGAGCCTTAGTAATGACGCCATCTTTAACCTTTCTATGATGAATGCGTCAATATTTACAATAGGTTCTATCATAAGCCTTATATTTTATTCTTACAGTTACAGTCATTATCTATTGTTTCCTCCAAATATTATGGCTATGATTCTCTCTTTCTTTTTCTCATTATTGATTGCTTGGCTTGTGTTGCGTAATATTGAACGTGCGTTACTTACTGCTGTGGTGCTTACATTAATATTCGTGGCCCTAAATTACCTTTATTACGTAGCTATGTAGTAATGCACCTTTATGGGGTGGTACATATTGGTGCTGCGCAATAGGGGATATTATCATTACGTTAAATAATGCGGCTATTATGTGGATTGGCATTATAACTGGGATCCTAGTTGGCAATGCGATATCTCGTACATATCTATGTTAATTGTTGTGTTATGGGTGAGTGCCTGTGCTGAGTTTGTTAAAGGTTTATATAGGTGGGCGTTAGCCCATATTTTTCGTGAGTTCGCGGAGGAGGGGTAAGGGTGAGGAGCGCTTTAGGAGGATTCTTGAGCATGAGTACATGCCTAAGGTGGAGATCGTGCCTAAGGAGGAGGTTAGGGAGATTCTTAAGCAATTGAATGCTAAGGTTTTTCAACTACCCTGGATAAGGGCTAGTGACCCACTGGCTAGGGCAATAGGGGCTAGGCCGGGTAATGTAATCAGGATAATTAGGAAGTCTGATACATCCGGTGAGTTTGTCACCTACAGGTTTGTCGTGCCTGGTTGAGTGAACAAAATAATTTAAATAGGTTCTTCCCTAGGTTATGGCGAAGCATGAATACTAAATTTATGAAAAAATATTCTGGAAAGGATTTAAATAGTGATTTGAACATGGGGTGGTAAACGATGTCCATGGGGAATCCTAACGCTGAACATGATAAGGCATTGGACTCCGTGCCAATACCAATACTTAGGTCCAAGAGGGCGCGTGGTGGATTTCCCACGTCCGACGATAGGTGGACCCTAGTTGAAGCGTTCATTAGGGAGGGTGGTCTCGTGAAGCACCAACTCGATTCATTCAATGACTTTGTGGAGAAGAGGTTGCAGGAAATAATTAATGAAAATAGTGTAATTGAGACCGAAAATAAGGGTCTCTACATAAGGCTTGAGAAGATAGAGGTTGGTAAGCCAAGGGTTAGGGAGGCTGACGCCAGCGAGCACCTGCTTTACCCGATGGAGGCTAGGTTGAGGAACCTAACATATGCAGCACCGCTTTATCTAACGATGGCCCTATACGTCAATGATGAGGAGGTTGATAGGCAGAGGGTCTATATTGGGGATTTACCAATAATGGTTCGTTCAAGGTACTGCAACCTATACGGGCTTAAGCGGCAGGAATTAATCAGTAAGCTTGAGGATCCCGAGGACCCAGGCGGTTACTTCATAATAAATGGTAGTGAAAGGGTTATCGTATCGCAGGAGGATTTGGCGCCCAATAAGCCATTCTATGATAAGGGCGATAAGGCAAGCATAACGCATACTGCCAAGGTTATCTCAATCGGCGCTGGTTTTAAGACTACGGTGACCGTAGAAAGGCATAAGGATGGCATAATATACGTCGTATTCCCAGCCGTAGCCACCAGGATACCATTCCCAATAATAATGAGGGCGCTCGGCCTAGAGACTGACGAGGACATAGTCCTTGCTGTGAGCGATGACCCAGACATACAGAATGAGTTACTGCCATCACTACAATTCTCAATACAAATAGCGAGCACTGTTGATGATGCGCTTGATTTCATAGGTAGTAAGGTGGCCATTGGGCAACCTAGGGAGGTTAGGATTGAGAGGGCTAGGCAAACCCTTGATAGATACTTCCTACCCCACCTTGGCACCACTGAGGATGCCAGGTTGAAGAAGGCGTTGATGGTTGGGCAGATGGTGAAAGGTGTCATAGAGATGTACCTAGGTCGTAGGGAACCTGATGATAAGGATCATACTGCGAATAAGAGGGTTAGGCTCGTTGGCGATTTAATGGCTCAGTTGTTCAGGGCTGTGTTTAGGCAAGTGATTCAGGACGTGAGGCAACAGCTTGAGAAGCATTACTCAAGGGGTAAAGTGCCGAGCCTGGTCACGTTGGTTAGGGCTGACATAATAACCGAGAGGATAAGGCATGCATTAGCCACAGGCAATTGGATAGGTGGTAGGACCGGGGTTTCGCAGATGCTCGATAGGACAAACCTATTATCAACGCTAAGCCACCTAAGGAGGGTTGTTTCAAACCTAAGTAGGGCACAGCCGCACTTCGAGGCAAGGGACCTACACCCAACCCAGTGGGGTAGGTTATGCGCGATCGAGACTCCCGAGGGCCAGAATTGTGGTTTGGTTAAGAATTTAGCCCTCCTATCGACAATAACGGTGGGTGTTGATGAGAATGAGGTGGAGAAGTTGCTTTATGACTTGGGTGTTGTGCCAATACTAACCGCTAGGAAGGAGGGTATTAAGGGTACCGAGGTCTACCTAAACGGTAGATTGGTTGGAATACATACGGAGCCTGATAAGTTGGTGACAACGATAAGGGATTTGAGGAGGAGGGGGCAGATAAGTCATGAGATTAATGTTGCGAGAATACGCCGCGGGGCGCTTGATGAGGTTAGGGTGAACTGTGACGGTGGTAGGCTCAGGAGGCCTGTCCTAATAATCGAGAATGGCGAGCTTAAGCTTAAGCCTGAGCACATTAAGAAGTTGAGCAGTGGTGAGTGGTCTTGGTCGGACTTGATCAGTAATGGCATTGTGGAGTATCTAGATGGTGATGAGGAGGAGAATGCGTTGGTCGCTATAAACCCTGAGGAGGACATGAGTAAGTACACGCACATGGAGATAATACCATCAGTGATGATCGGTGCTGTGGCATCAATAATACCGTATGCAGAGCATAACCAATCACCAAGGAATATTTACGAGGCTGCAATGGCAAAGCAAAGCCTCGGGTTCCCAGCCGCTAATTATAGATTTAGGATGGATAGTAGAGGGCATCTGTTGATCTATCCTGAGAGACCATTAGTGATAACTAGGGGTATGGAACTAAACGGATATCTAAGAAGACCAGCTGGTCAAAATGCGATTGTTGCGCTATTGACGTACACAGGCTACAATATGGAGGATGCGGTCATACTGAATAAATCAGCGATAGAGAGGGGCATGTACAGAAGCGTGTTCTATAGGACCTATGAGACGGAGCAGATGAGGTATCCGGGTGGTGAGGAGGATAGGATAGAGATACCATCGGCGGAGGTTAGGGGTTACAAGGGTCCAGAGTCGTACGCCCACCTTGATGAGGATGGCATAGTATCACCGGAGGTTTTTGTGTCCGGTGGTGAGGTTCTAATTGGTAAGACCTCGCCGCCGAGGTTCTATGGTGTATACACAGAGACGGTGGTATCCAGTGCTAGGAGGGATTCATCAATAACGGTTAGGCGTGGTGAGAAGGGTATCGTTGATAACGTGGTCATAACCGAGACTAACGAGGGGTATAAGCTTGTTAAGGTTAAGGTTAGGGAGTTGAGGATACCCGAACTTGGTGATAAGTTTGCGAGTAGGCATGGGCAGAAGGGTGTGATGGGTATGATGATTCCCATGGTAGACATGCCATTCACAGAGGATGGTATTACACCCGACATAATCGTAAATCCACACGCATTACCCAGTAGAATGACGGTTGGGCAATTGCTTGAGTCAATGGCTGGTAAGGTGGCTGCCCTTAGAGGCGTTATGATCGATGCCACACCATTCGAGGGAGTTACCGAGGAGGAGCTTAGGGACTTACTAATACGGTCAGGCTTTAGGTGGGATGGTAAGGAGGTGATGTATAGCGGATTGACGGGTAGGAAGCTTGAGGCAGACGTATTCATTGGAGTTGTTTATTACCAGAAGCTTCACCACATGGTTGCTGATAAGATACACGCCAGGGCTAGGGGTCCAGTGCAGATACTGACTAGGCAACCAACCGAGGGTAGGTCTAGGGAGGGTGGTCTTAGGCTTGGTGAGATGGAGAGGGACGTCTTGATAGCCCATGGCGCGGCTGCATTACTTAGGGAGAGGCTTGTGGAGTCAAGCGATAAGTACACCATGTATGTGTGCGAGGATTGCGGTATGATAGCCTGGTATGATACGAATAAGGGTAAGCCTGTATGCCCAATACATGGTGATAAGGGTAGGATTGCCAGGGTTACAGTGCCCTACGCATTCAAGTTATTGCTTCAGGAGTTAATGAGTCTCGGCATATACCCAAGAATTGAGTTGGGTGATTTAATTGAGGAGAGGAGGGCTTGATAAGGTTTTTATGTCGGTTGGTAGGAGGTGATGGGTAATGGCCCAGACCGAGAGGGTAGCGATTCGGGAGGAGGAGATACCGCTCAAGGCTATCAAGTCCATTAGGTTTGCGTTACTCTCACCTGACGTGATAAGGTCAATGTCCGTGATGGAAATAACCACATCGGAAACCTACGACGAGGCTGGCAGACCAATGGTTGGCGGCTTAATGGATAGGAGGCTCGGCGTTGTTGAGCCAGGTTCTAGGTGTGAGACCTGCGGTAATCCACCCGATAGATGCCCTGGTCACTTTGGCAGGATTGAATTGGCGAGACCCGTCATTCATGTTGAGTACGCCAGGTACATACACGAACTACTAAGGGCTACCTGCAGGGAGTGCGGCAGGGTATTATTAACGGATGAGGAGATTGAGAAGTACCGGAAGAGACTTGAGAGGTTGAGGGTTAGGTGGAAATTACTTGCCGATAGGCTCATTGAGAGGATTAGGAAGAGGGCTATGGAGAGGACAACATGCCCGCACTGCGGTGCTAAGCAGTATAAGGTTAGGTTTGAGAGACCGTATGCCTTTTATGAAGAGAAGGAGAATGGGGTTTTGGAGAAGCTGGATCCAATAAAGATTAGGGAGAGACTCGAAAAGATACCAGATGGTGATCTTGAGCTACTAGGTTGGGATCCGAAGGTTGCAAGGCCTGAATGGGCTGTCCTCACCGTACTACCTGTACCACCACCCCAGGTTAGGCCATCAATACAGTTGGAGACTGGGCAGAGGAGTGAGGATGACTTAACGCACAAGCTTGTCGATATTGTTAGGGTTAATGAGAAGTTGAGGACGGCGATAGAGTCGGGTGCGCCGAGCAGTGTTGTTGACCAGCTATGGGACTTGCTGCAGTATCATGTTGCCACGTACTTCAATAACGAACTACCCAACCTACCACCGGTTAAGCATAGAAGCGGTAGACCACTGAAGACATTGGCCCAAAGACTTAAGGGTAAGGAGGGTAGGTTTAGGGGTAGTTTGTCAGGTAAGAGGGTTGACTTCTCGGCGAGAACTGTCATAAGTCCGGACCCGAACCTCAGCATAAATGAGGTTGGTGTACCCATGGATGTGGCTAGGATATTAACTGTGCCAATGCAGGTAACGGAGTGGAACATGGACTTGGCGAGGCAGCTTGTCCTTAATGGCCCTGAGGTATGGCCTGGTGCTAATTACGTTGTTTACCCAGACGGTAGGAGGGTTGATCTCAGGTACTTTAGGGATAGGCGTGAATTGGCGAACAAACTGGCGCCAGGCTTCATTGTGGAGAGGCACCTAATGAATGGCGACATAGTACTATTCAACAGGCAACCAAGNCTCCACAGGATGTCAATNATGGGNCACCTAGTTAGGGTGTTACCTGGCAGGACATTTAGGNTACACCTCGCAGTCTGCCCACCTTACAATGCCGATTTCGATGGGGATGAGATGAACCTACATGTTCCACAGAATGAGGAGGCGAGGGCTGAGACTAGGACATTAATGATTGTTCAAAACCACATAATAACACCGAGATATGGTGGGCCAATCATAGGCGCCAGGCAGGATTACATAACAGGTGGTTACCTACTCACCAGTAAGGACACCTTCGTAAATAAGGAGTTGCTCATGTACCTACTGGCTGCGGCTAATTATGATGGGGAGATTGAGGAGCCGGCCATAATGCATCCAAGGGAGCTCTGGACGGGCAAGCAGGTAATATCAATGCTCCTACCCAAGGACCTCAACTGGGTGCAACCGACAGCAATAAAGGAGAGTTGTAAGGATCCATACAACTGCTACACCGATGAGTATATAATAATCGTTAATGGCTACATGGCAACCGGAGTTTTGGATAAGAAGTCAATAGGTGCTGAGCAGGTTGATTCTTTATGGCATGTTATTGTCAAGAGGTATGGTAATGACTATGCGAGGAAGTGGGTTGACTCGATACTAAGGGCATTGCTCAGGTTCCTAGATCTAAGGGGGTTCACCATGGGCATTGATTCGCTGGAAATGCCTCTGGATAGTTATAACGAGCTCACAAAGCTCTATGAAGATAGTGAGAAGAAGGTTCTCGAATACATACAGAGGTTTAGGGAGGGTAAGCTCGAGGCCGAGCCTGGCTTAACCATTGAGGAGACGCTTGAGAACGACATAACAATAGAGTTGAGTAGGGCTAGGGAGGCAGCTGCGCGTATTGTTGAGAAGTACATAAATAAGGACGGCGACGCTTACATAATGGCTAAGACAGGCGCCAGGGGTAGTATTGTCAATATAACCCAGATGGTTGCAATGCTCGGTCAACAAACGATTAGGGGCGAGAGGTTTAAGAGAGGATTTTATGGAAGGACAACGGCGCACTTCGAACCCGGCGACCTAGGACCAATGGCTAAGGGATTTGTTAGGAATAACTTCAAGACAGGATTAACGCCGCTAGAGTTCTTCTTCCATGCGGCTGGCGGTAGGGATGGCCTTGTGGATACGGCAGTGAGAACTGCCCAGAGTGGTTACATGCAGAGGAGGTTGATTAATGCGTTACAGGATATATACGTTGCCTACGATGGTACGGTGAGGAACGCGTCTGGCTCAATAATACAGACGAGGTATGCGGAGGACGGTATTGATGTAAGCAAGAGCGATCATGGCAGGCTTAATATTGATGAGATACTAAGGAGAGCTGGATTGGGTGGGTGATGGATATGTCAGGCACGAACGTTGTTACTCAGGAGGAGTTGAATAATGTCTTAGTCCAGTTGGCCGGCATATTACCTAGGAGAATAATTGATGAGTTAAGGAATAAATTAGCAAATAAGCCGTTAAATAGGGAACAATTCGTGGAATTAATCAAGATTTTAGTGAATGAGTATTATAAAATGCTTGTTGATCCAGGCGAAGCCATTGGCATAGTCACTGCGCAATCTGTTGGTGAGCCAAGTACGCAAATGATACTTAGGTCATTCCACTTCGCAGGCCTTAGGGAGTTCTCGATGGCTCTTGGTTTGCCTAGAATGATAGAGCTTGTTGATGCGAGGAGGAAGCCTTCTGTTCCCATGATGACGATATACCTAGATGAGGAACATAGGAATGATCCAAACAAGGCCCAGGAGGTTGCCTACAGGATTCAACTAACAACAATAGAGAATGTGGCAAGGAGCGTTGAGATTGACTACATAAATTCGCAGATAACAATAGAGATTGATGAGGATGAATTGAGACAGAGGGGGTTGAGTATGGATGATGTTAGGAAGGTTGTGGAGAGGATTAAGGGTAAGGGTGCCCAGGTGGAGTTTGAAGGTAATGTTATTAGGATCACGTTGGAAAACGCCGATATTATTAAGCTGAGGAGGGTTAGGGATAAGATAATGCAGACAAGGTTGGCTGGTATTAAGAATGTTAAGAAGACACTCGTTAGGTACAAGGATGGTGAGTGGATCATAGAGACCGAGGGCACGAACTTAGAAGCCGTACTCACATTAGACGGTGTTGATTATAGGAGGACTATATCCAACGATATTCACGAGGTTGCCGAGGTACTCGGAATCGAGGCTGCTAGGACTGTCATTATGAGGGAGTTGAAGAAGGTCCTCGACCAACAGGGTTTGGACACAGATATAAGGCACTTGATGCTTATCTCCGATGTAATGACCTGGACAGGTAGGGTTAGGCAGGTTGGTAGGCATGGTGTTGTTGGTGAGAAGGAGAGTCCATTGGCTAGGGCTGCCTTTGAGGTTACTGTTAAGAATCTTGTGGAGGCATCAATAAGGGGTGAGAACGAGCAATTTAGGGGTGTCGTCGAGAGTGTCCTTGCTGGTAAGTATATACCGATTGGTACTGGTATAGTTCAATTACTAATGGAATTCGAATAACATAATATTAAGGCGCCACGTTAGCAATAGGTTTAAATAGTGTTTCTTCAGGGCTGTCTTGAATGATTGATATCTCACGAGAACTCCAGGTCGCACTAAGCACAGGTAAGGTAATACTTGGTTATAGGAAATCGATAAAGGCTGTGATGGATGGCTCAGCAAAACTTGTAATACTAGCATCAAATGCACCCGCGGAGATAGCGAACAATGTGCAGTACTACGCTAAAATAACTAATATACCCATTTACGTGTTCCAAGGATCAAGCTGGGATCTGGGCGCAGCCGTTAGGAAGCCGTTCAAAATATCAACGATAGCCATAATCGATCCAGGAGAAAGCAATATATTAGCTCTTGTTAGTCAACGTGGGGGGTGATAATCATGCCAAGCATTAGGTTAACGGAGGAGGAGATTCGGTATGTGGCATTGTTTGAGAAGATAACTGGCATAACGCCTAGGGATACTGTAATTGATGATCAATACAACAGGATAATCTTCATAGTCGATAAAAACTTCGCGCCACTCGCAGTCGGTAAGAATGGAATAAACATCAGGAAATTAAAGGAATTAACGGGTAAGGATGTGGAGGTTGTTGAGTATGGCGAAACGCCTGAGGAATTAATTAAAAACAGCCTATACCCAGCCAGGGTAATATCCGTCAAGATAACAAAGCTTCCAAACAACGGTAGTGTCGCAGTAGCTACGGTTCATAGTGAGGACAAGGCAATAGCAATTGGGAAGCAGGGTAAAAACATAAACAGGGCAAAGTTACTTGCAAAGCGGTACTTCGATATTGATAGAATAAGGATAGTGTCGCCGGAGCAGGGGCAATAACGTGAGGAAAAAGTAAATAAGCCCTTAAATCAACGTGAAGC
>JGI20129J14369_1000106_pt1 | contig 13416 bp, 15 predicted proteins | sample MonGeyMetagenome_FD_14369 | JGI IMG/M metagenome (IMG submission 14369)
TTCCGGGCCTTGCTGGGCTTTACGCCGATTGCCTCAAGCCTCTCCCTCCTTATCCACGTGTACGTGATGCCTGTGTCTACGATCAGCTCGGTTTCCACGCACTTCGTGCCGACCTGTGGGCTGCAGATCTTGACTGCGGCCGTCGTGTGGCCCATTGCCGTCCTCGTTCTGCGTCGATGTTTAAATTTTCGTCTTGGTTTGTCCTGGGCCGGTTTTTTAGGGCAAGCGCTCTTCGGTGCTGGGGACCCCCGGCGGGTGGAGTACAAGCCGCCGCCAGAGCGGCGCGCCCCGGACGTCCCCCATGAGGCCCTCCCCTCATCCTCGGCCCGTCTGGGCTGAGGGAATCCTTATATAGCCTCGCCGTGGCGGGTCCATGATCCCCCAGAGAGGGAAGGAGCTGCTGTCGGCGGCGAGGCCCGTCTGGGTGGAGACCGTGTCTTGGCACAGCTCCCTGGCCACGCAGATAGAGGGCATTAGGTACATGAGGCGGACCAAGTACCAGGAGCTCGCCATAATAGACACGGTGGATTTCGGCAGGGCCCTGGTGCTAGACGGCTTTATCCAGTCCACCTACGCCGACGAGCCCTACTACCACGAGTCCCTGGTGCATCCAGCCATGGCGGCCCACCCGTCGCCTAGGCGGGTCCTCATACTGGGCGGCGGCGAGGGGGCCACATTGAGGGAGGTTCTGAAGCACAGGACGGTGGCGGAGGCGGTCATGGTGGATATAGACGGGGAGGTCGTCGACGCGGCCAAGGAGTATCTGCCGGCCATGCATCGGGGCGCCTTCAGGGACCCGAGGGCCAAGGTGCTGATAATGGACGGGGCAAAATACGTCGAGGAGGCCGCGGCGCGCGGGGAGAAGTTCGACGTGGTGGTGATGGACCTCACGGACCCCTACGGGCCCGAGATAGCGCAGGGGCTCTACTCGGCGCAGTTCCTCGGGAAGGTCAAGGGCCTCCTGGCCCAAGGCGGCGTCTTGGCGACCCAGGCGGGCAGCAGCTTCTTCTTCGAGGAGGAGTATAACGCCGTGTTGAGGAACGTGTCTGCGAACTTCCGCATAGTCGTCGAGTACACCGTGTGGATACCCTCCTTCGGATACGCCGTCAACTTCATCGCGGCGAGCGACTCGGCGGACCCGAGGGGCCTGGGCGCGGAGGAGGTCGACAGAATCCTCGCCGAGAGGGGCGTCTCGACGGAGTTCTACTCAGGCAGGACCCACGTGGCGCTCATGAACATGCCGATATACAGGAGGTTCAGGAGGACCTAGGCCTTTTCGGCTTCACGGCTATCAACGCCTTCACCAGCTCGTAGTGCTTCAGCTCGTCGAACTCTATCGACTTTATGAGGGCCCTCACGAGGGGGTCCTCCGCTCCGGAGAGCGCCGCCAGGCTCTCCCGCATCCCCCTCTCCTCCTCCGAGACGGCCCTCAGCTCCTCCTCGGTCAGCGCTATCTCGTCGGCCTTAATCCTGCCGGCGAGGTAGTCCAGAATGGTGGTGAGTATCTCGGCGTGGCGCATGCTGTCCATGGCTATCTGCATGAAGAGCGATCTGGCGAGCGGGTTCGCAGATCTGTAGGCAAGCGCCATGCTCCTGACGGCGGTCTCCTGCTCCAGCTTTATGCGCTCCATGATGAGCAGGGTCACGTCGGCCTTCGCGCGGCTCGGCGCCTCGAAGGCGTTCTTCACCGCCTGGGCCAGATCGGTGAGGTCGAGGACCCCCGACCTTCCGCCCTCGGCGATAGCGTCGACGTACGACCTTATTATGGACATGATCCGCTCGTCGGACTCCACCTTGGCGGCCAGCTCGCCGCCCCTCTTGCCGCTCGCGTAGAGCGAGACGGCCGCCGCGGTGACGCCCAGAAGCCTCGCCGCCTCGTTGACCGAGAAGCCCCTTCTGACCATCTCCTTAGCGACGACCGCCCTCACCGCAGATATGTACCTATCCAGGGTCACTGCCTAAGGGGGCGCCGCGCTTATAAGGTTTGCGCCACGGCGAGACAACGGTTATATACCGATGGCTCTGCCGGGGCCATGTATAGAGTCTACGAGAGGTCGGTCGAGGTGCCCATAAGGATATCCAAGACAGCCGACGAGCAGGCGAGGCTGAGGAGGCTTGAGCGGTGGCCGAGGGAGAGCGGGCTCAGCCTGGTCCTCGACGAGTCGGGCAGCAACTTCAACAAGCTGATGCAGATGTACGCCTCGGACTACGGCCTCGAGCTCGGCGAGAAGAGGTGGAGCGCGGACTCCTCCGGCGACGAGGTTAAGGCGGGCCTGGAGGTCCCGCTCCTCAAGGCGGGGCAGACTAAGGGCAGAGCCGTCATGCAGGCGAGGATACCCAAGAGGCCCGCGGGGGAGGAGGGCAACAACTACGTCTACACGGCGTCCGTCAGCTACTTCATAGAGCTGGAGGACGACGTGCTGGCCGAAGGCGCCACGAGCGGCATGGTGGAGTTCACGTTGTAGCCAACACATATAAAGAGCTCTTTCTGTAGGCCCATGCAGATATCCCCCGTGGTCAGCTATTCGACGGTGAGGGAGGTCAAGGGCCCGCTGCTCGTCATAGAGCGGACCAGGGGCGTGGCCTACGGCGAGCTGGGCGAGGTGGTGGGGCCGGACGGAGAGCCCCGGAGGGTCCAAGTCATAGAGGTGGCGACCGACTACGCCGTGGCGCAGGTCCTCGGCCCGACCCTCGGCCTTCCGGCCAAGGGGTCGACCGTGAGGTTTTACGGCAAGACCTACAGGCTGGGCGTCAGCGAGGACCTCATCGGCCGCATCCTGGACGGCAAGGGCCAGCCGCGCGACCACATGCCCCTGCCCCCGCCGCGGGACTTCAGGGACATAAACGGGGAGCCCCTCAACCCCTACGCCCGCGAGTACCCCGAGGAGCCCATAGAGACCGGCATCTCGGCCATAGACGGGCTCTACACCCTGGTCAGAGGCCAGAAGCTGCCCATCTTCTCCGGCACCGGCCTCCCCCACAACGTCATGGCGGCGCAGGTGGTGAGGCAGTCGACCGTGAGAGGGAGCGAGGAGGGCTTCGCCGTGGTCTTCGTGGGCATAGGGATCAGGAGCGAGGAGGCCATGTACTTCATGGAGGAGTTCAGGAGGACCGGCGCCCTCAGGAGGGCGGTCGCCGTCATAAACCTGGCGTCGGACCCCGTGGCGGAGCGCATACTGGCGCCGCGCGTCGGCCTCACCATAGCCGAGCATCTGGCCTGGGACCTCGGCTACCACGTCCTCGTCGTGATCACGGACATGACGAACTACGCCGAGGGCCTCCGCGAGCTCTCGTCGGGCAAGGGCGAGCTCCCCGGCAGACGCGGCTACCCGGGCTATATGTATACGGACCTGGCGACTATATACGAGAGGGCGGGGAGGGCCAGGGGGCGCAAGGGCTCGGTCACCCAATTCCCCATACTCACGATGCCCCACGACGACATAACCCACCCCATACCGGACCTCTCGGGGTACATAACCGAGGGCCAGCTGGTGCTCAGCCGCTCCATGTGGGGCAAGGGCATCTATCCGCCGTTCGACATAATAATGTCGCTCTCGCGCCTCGCCAAGGACGCCATCGGCGAGGGGAAGACCAGAGAGGACCACAAGGACGTGGCCAACACGCTCATAGCGGCCTACAGCCGCGCGCTGGAGCTGAGGAGCCTGGCGACCCTCGTGGGAGAGCGCAATCTGGGCTGGCGCGAGAGGCGCTACCTCCGCTTCGCCGACGCCTTCGAGCAGAAGTTCGTCAAGCAGGGAGTCTACGAGAGGCGCACCTTCGAGGAGACCCTCGACATAGGGTGGGACGTCATGTCGATACTGCCGGAGGACGAGCTGACGAACGCCAGGCCCGAGATATCGGCGAAGTACTACCGCAAGCATATCTTCGACTCCGTCGCCCTCTAGCCGCCGGAATACACGCGTAATATCTGAGAGACCAATTTAAGCGGGTCTCTTCTAAAGGTCATGCCTAGAAATAAGGGGCAGGAGAAGATGTCGCTGATCTCTGTTCACGTCCCGAAGCGAATGCTGGAGGAGCTGGACGAACTGGTCAGGAAGGGTATATACCCAAACAGAAGCGAGGCCATAAGGGCCGCCATCAGGGAGCTCCTCTACAAGGAGTCCTTGAAGCCCGCGGCCAGGCAGGCCGAGGAGGTTGTGGAAAGCGAAGAGGAGATAGAGGTTTTGCCCGGGCGCTAGCCCCAATTCTTATTAACGGAGCGGATTTTAGCCGTGGCCTTGGTCTCGCCTCTGGAGTACGAGATACTCAAGTCGGCGAGTAGGCGGAGGAGCCTCAGGGAGGTCGCAGCCGGGCTGGGGACGAAGCCCGAGGACCTCATGAGGTACGTGGAGTCCCTAAGGGCCCGGGGGCTCCTCCAGGTGGAGCGGCGGGAGGTCGAGGTCTACGAGCTCACCGAGGAGGGCGCCAAATACGCGAGGGAGGGGCTGCCGGAGCTGGCCGCCCTTAGGTCCGCCAAGTGCGGGGATGTATGCGTCGTGGAGGTGCCCGACACGCCGGAGGGGAGGATAGTTCTGGCGAATCTGGCGAGATACGGCCTCCGCCCGCGCGGCGGGAGGATCGAGGCCTCTAGGGAGGACCTCGAGAGGGCGCTCAAGGCAGTCGAGGAGAGGCAGAGGCTCCTCGAGGCCCTCGCCGCGGGCGGGGAGGTGCCGCGGGAGGCGCTCCAGGAGTTCCAGAGGAGGAGGCTGGTGAGGAGGGCGTCCAGGGTCGAGATATACGTGGAGACGTCCGCCGATCTGTCGTCGCTGCGGGTGGCCCAGATGAAGACGGCGCTGACGTCGGACGACCTGAGGACCGGCGCCTGGAGGGAGGCGGTCCTCAAGCCCATAGACGCCGCGATAGAGGTGCCTCCGGCCCCGGCCCCCGTCCCCCATTTCTTCCAGGAGTTTCTGGAGTACGTCCGGGAGGTCATGGTCGGGCTGGGCTTCGAGGAGGTCAGGGGGCCCATCCTGGAGTACGAGTTCTGGAATTTCGACGCGCTCTTCCAAGCGCAGGACCACCCCGCCAGGGAGGTCCACGACACGTTCTTCGTGGAGTGGACGGGGAGCCGCCGGAGCCGCCTCCCCCCGAGCTCATGGAGAGGGTGGGGAGGGAGCACGAGGCGGGCTGGGGCTACCGGTGGAGCCGCGAGAAGGCCCTCGGCCTGGTGCTGAGGAGCCAGACCACGGCGACGACCATAAGGGCGCTGGCCGAGAGGGGCGAGGGGACCTACAAGGTCTTCGCCGTAGGCAGGGTGTTCAGGCCGGAGCACATAGACGCCAAGCACAACGTGGAGTTCCACCAGCTCGACGGAATAGTCGTCGGGCCGGGCCTCTCCTTCAAGCACCTCCTCGGCCAGCTGGAGCAGATAGCGAGGGCCCTCGGCATGGAGGAGGTGAAGTTCAAGCCGGCCTACTTCCCCTTCACCAGCCCCTCGGTGGAGGTCTACGCGAGGCACCAGAGGCTGGGCTGGATAGAGTTCGGCGGGGCCGGCATCTTCAGGCCCGAGGTGACGAGGCCCCTCGGCGTTGAGAGGAGCAGGGTCCTGGCCTGGGGCTGGGGCCTCGACAGGGTCGCCATGATACTGCTGGACATAGATGACATAAGGGACCTCTTCGCCGTGGATCCCGACAAGCTGGCCGAATACCACCGCAGATGGCGCGCGTTCAAGAGGACCGTGGGCTCGAGCGGCCGCAGGTACACGCTCTAGCCGCGCCTATCGCCGTCGGCCGCCAGCGGGCCCCCGGAGGGAAGGGGCACACGCCAGGCCTAGCGCCGCGCCGCCTCCAGGACGGCCTCCGCTATGGCGCCCGCGACGTCTACCCCCGTCACCCTCTGCACGTTTTTGAATTCAGGCACGCCGTTGATTTCGAGCACCTTGTAGCCGTCCCTCGACTCCACTACGTCGACTCCGGCGTACATGGCGCCGACGGCCTCGGCGGCCTTCGCCGAGATCTCCTCGAGCTCTCCATCTATCTTGACGGGCTCCGCCTTGCCGCCCCTCGCCGTGTTGGTGCGCCAGTCGGACGACGAGCATCTGTATATGGCCGCGACGGCCCTCCCGGCCACGACGGTGACCCTTATGTCCCTCCCCGGCTTCTCCACGTATTCCTGCACCAGGAACTCCTGCATGGAGGGCTCCAGGTGCCTCTTGTGGGCAACTATCGAGGCCAGATCGTCCGGCGACTTGGCCAGGCTGACCAGCCTCCCCCAGGATCCGTCGAGCGGCTTGACTATCACGGGGTAGCCGAGGGCCTCCGCCGCCTTGAGCGCAGACTCCAGGCCGAAGGCCAGCGCGGTCCTCGGCGTGGGGACCCCTGCGCGTCTAAGCGCTAAGTAGGTCAAATACTTGTCGTGGGATATATATAGCGACCGGGCGGAGTTTATAGATAGGCCGCCCGCCGCCTCGTAGGTATGGGCCAGCGGGAGGACCTTGGATCTGCCGGCGACCCTTATCAAGCCCACGAGGCCGAGCCCGTCCGGCGCGGCCAAATCCTCGGCGTCCACGGGCCTCACGGAGGCGCCGCGCCTCTTCAGCGCATCCATCAACAGCCTCTCGTCAAGCCTCAACAGGTCGTAGACGAAGTCGATTTCCCCGACATCGCCCTCCGGGGGAGCCGGCCTTTATAAGCTTATTGTTGACAGACGGAGAGCTTCTCCATCGCCGATTTCCTAACCCCCTCGGGGTCGGGGGAGCCCAGGACCGGCCTCTTGACCGCTTCGCGGGGGTCGGGCAGATCCGAGGAGCCCGCCTTCACCGCCTCGGCGATCTTGAAGTAGGCCTCCCTGAAGGGGACTCCGCCGAGCGCCAGCCTCTCGGCGGCGTCGGAAGACGTGGTGGGGTACCTCCTGGCGTCCTGATAGGCCTTGCCGCAGTTGAACCTCATGCCCTCCAGGAAGCTCCTCAGCACCGATGCGCCCTCCTCGGCGGTCTTGAAGACGCGCCAGAGGTGCCTGGTCGCCTCCTGTAGGTCGAGGCTGTAGCCGTAGCCTATCTTCTCCTGGACGGCCAGGAGGGCCTCCGCGTCCGCGAGCGCCTCGGATATGCGGGCCCTCAGGACCTCCAGCGTCACCGGGTTCCTCTTGTGCGGCATTATGCTGCTGGTCGACACGTGTTCGGCCGGCGGCTCCACGTAGCCCAGCAGAGGGCTGGACCAAGCCACGAGGTCGTCGACGAACCTCGAGAGCTCGGCGAGGGCCGACGCCACGACGGACGCCGCAAGCCCCGCGAAGAAGCGGCTGGAGGAGGCGTACAGCGTGTTCTCCGCCACGCCGCCGAAGCCGGCGAGCCGCGCCAGCCTCACGCGGTCCAGAGGGGCCGACGTGCCGCCGGAGGGGCCGGAGCCGAGCGGCGACTTGTCCACGACCGGCCTAACCGCGGCGAGGGCCGAGAGGAAGTCTGACAGAAGCTCGTGGAGGGCGAGGAGGTAGTGGCCGAACGTTATGGGCTGGGCGGGCTGGAAGTGGGTGAAGGACGGCATGACGCAGTCGGCGTACTCGGCGGCGCGGCGCGCGGCGACGCACATGAGCCTCTCGACCTCCGCCGAGAGGGCGTCCATGTGGCGCAGAAGCCTGAGCCTTATGGCCGCCGCCACGTGGTCGTTTCTGCTCCTGCCGAGGCCCACCCAGCCTCCGGCCGGCCCCACCCTCTTGATGAGGTAGTCCTCCAGCGCCTCGTGGACGTCCTCGTAGCCGGGCCTCAGGAGGTCCTCACGCGGGCTTCCCCCAACGCCTTGAGCAGAGCCTCGCCGTCGCCCCTCGGGATGAGGCCGGCCTCGGCCAGATGGGCCACGTGCGCCCGCATGACCTCCACGACCTCCTCGGCTATCTCGGCGTCGTCCTGGACGCTCGAGGTGTAGCCGGAGACCACGTCGCTGGATCCCCCGATCCACCTCCTGTAGAGGGCCATGGGGGCCCGGGAGCCCGGCTATAAATATGCGCCGTCCGTATTACTGAAAACGACGCGAAAAACTTATATATGTCAAATGGCTTGGGGGCGATGTCGCAGGGGCGAACCACAGGGCCTACCTCGTCCTGGAGGACGGGACGTCCTAAAGGGCAGGGCCTTCGGCGCGGATAAAACGGCCGTCGGCGAGGTCGTCTTCACGACCTCCGTCGTCGGATACCCCCAGTCCATCACCGACCCGAGCTACAAGGGGCAGATACTGGTCTTCACGCATCCCCTTATCGGCAACTACGGAGTCTCGGAGGACCAGTACGAATCCGACGGGCCCAAGGCCGAGGCCGTGGTGGTGTACGAGGCGACGAGGCCGAGCCACTACAAGGCCGTCATGTCCCTCGACGAGTGGCTCAAGTCGTCCGGGGTGCCGGGCATAGAGGGCGTCGACACGAGGGCGCTGGTCCTGAAGCTCAGAGAGCACGGGGTCATGATGGGGGCAGTGGGGCAGGAGCCCCCCGACGAGCTGCTGGACAGGTTGAGGAAATCGCCGAGGTACGACGAGGTGAACTACGCCTTGATGGTATCGCCGAGGGAGCCGGAGGAGCTGGGCGGCGGGGATATGTGCGTGGGGGTCGTGGACTGCGGCGTCAAGAGGAGCATATTGAGGGAGCTCGTCGGGAGGGGCGTCAAGGTCCTGAGGGTCCCCTGCCTGCGGTGGGAGCTGGCGCTCGACTGCGACGCCGTGCTCTTCGGCCCGGGCCCGGGGAACCCCAATCTGCTCGACAGGGTGGCCGAGGGCGCCGAGGCCGCGGTGGAGATGAGGCTCCCCGTCATGGGCATATGCCTGGGCCACCAGGTGGTGTCCAAGGCGCTGGGGGCCCGGCTGTACAAGCTCAGATTCGGCCACCGCGCCTCAAACAAGCCGGTCAAGGACCTGTACTTCACGGGCAGGACGTATATAACTACCCACAACCACGGATACGCCGTCGATCCGGCCGGAAGCGGGCTCAGGCCGTGGGCCGTCCAGCCCGACGACGGCACCGTGGAGGGGCTGTACCACCCCGATCTGCCCATCCTCACGACGCAGTTCCACCCCGAGGCGGGGCCGGGCCCGAGGGATACGACGTGGGTTTTCGACAAGTTCCTAAAAATGGCGGGAGGCCCCCGCTAGCCCCACATCTCCCTCGTGGTTAGGTACTTCCTCAGGGTCTCCGGATCCATGGAGCATCCGTTTTCGTTCAGCCATCTGTACAACATGCCCAGCAGCACCTCGGCGTTGTGTCTGCCCACCAGCCTCACGAGGGCCTCGTAGGTCCTCCAAGGCTCCTCCACAAGTACCTTGTCGAAGGGATAGCCCAAGGCCGACTGGGACCTGAAGTGGAGAAGGGATCTAAGCGAGAAATCCAACGATCCGTAGAAACGCACGAGCAGACCCCGGGTGAGGCACATATAGGATCGTAGCAAGGATATCATAAATTCCTTACGTTATATTCGGGGCCCGCCGCGCTCCGCCGGGCCGCGCCGACGCCGCGTCCCCTCGGCATTGATTAAATTTTTTATATCGATGCTCCACAGCCTCGCATGTCCAGCGTCGTCAGGATAGTCGAGAAGCAGCTGGACGAGATCTTGGCCATAGCCAAGAATCCCGCCCAGATACGAAACGCGGGCACCCTGGCGCATGTGGACCACGGCAAGACCACGACGTCGGATTCGCTCCTGATGGGCGCCGGCCTCCTCTCGCCGAAGGTGGCCGGGAAGGCGTTGGCCATGGACTACGTCGAGATAGAGCAGTTGAGACAATTGACCATCAAGGCCGCCAACATATCGCTGTACTTCGAGTACGGCGGCAAGCCCTACCTCATAAACTTCGTCGACACGCCGGGCCACGTGGACTTCACGGGCCACGTCACGCGGTCCCTCAGGGTCATGGACGGAGGCCTCGTGGTGGTGGACGCGGTGGAGGGCGTCATGACGCAGACCGAGACCGTGGTGAGGCAGGCCCTGGAGGAGTACGTGAGGCCCGTCCTCTTCATAAACAAGATAGACCGCCTGATCAAGGAGCTGAGGCTCTCGCCGCAGGAGATAATGCAGAGGATATTGGCCATAGTGAAGGAGTTCAACTCCCTTATAGACATGTTCGCCCCGCCCGAGTTCAAAGACGCGTGGAAGGTCGATCCGGGCAAGGGCCAGGTCACCCTCGGCTCCGCCCTCCACAAGTGGGGCATAACGATACCGATGGCGCAGAAGACGGGCCTAAAGTTCAGCAACATAGCGGACGCCTACGAGAAGGGCTACGTGGACAAGCTCGCCGCAGACTACCCGCTCTACAAGACCCTCCTGTCGATGATAATCGAGCACGTCCCTCCGCCGAACGTCGCCCAGAAGTACAGAATACCCAGGCTCTGGAGGGGCGACCTCAACAGCGACGTCGGCAAGGCCCTCCTCGAGGCCGACCCCAACGGGCCCACCGTCATGGCGGTCAGCAAGGTCAACGTGGACCCCCACGCGGGCCTCATAACCACCGGCCGCGTCTTCTCGGGCACCATAAGGGAGGGCGACGAGGTCTACATAATCGGGGCCAAGTCCAAGAGGAAGGTCCTACAGACGTACATATACATGGGCCCGTCCCGCATAGTGGTGCCGTATATGCCCGCCGGCAACATAGTGGCGCTCCTCGGCACGGACGACGCCAGGGCCGGCGACACCATAGTGGCGGCCGATCGCAGCGGGATCCCGCCCTTCGAGCGCATGAAGTACATATCGGAGCCCGTGGTCACAGTGGCCGTGGAGCCCAAGAACCCAGCCGACCTGGCGAAGCTGGTGGAGGCCCTAAAGGAGCAGGTGATCGAGGACCCGACGCTAGACGTGAAGATAGACCAGGAGACGGGCCAGATACTGCTGTCGGGCGTCGGCACGCTCCACCTGGAGATAGTGGCATGGCTCCTCAAGGAGAGGACAAAGATAGACTTCACGGTGTCCCAGCCCTTGATAAGGTTCCGCGAGTCCGTCAGGGCCAGGTCGGACGTGTTCGAGGGCAAGTCCCCCAACAAGCACAACCGCCTCTACTTCTACGTGGAGCCTCTCGACGACACCACGGTGGAGCTGATAGCCACGAAGGAGATCACCGAGGACATGGACCCGAGGGACAGGGCCAAGATACTGAGGGAGAAGGCGGGCTGGGATACGGACGAGGCGAGGGGCATATGGGCCGTGGACGACCGCTACTTCAACGTCCTGGTCGACAAGACCTCCGGCATACAGTACCTCCGCGAGATAAGGGACTACATAGTGCAGGGCTTCCGCTGGACCATCGAGGCGGGCCCCCTGGCTCAGGAGCCCATAAGAGGGCTGAAGGTGGTGCTGACGGACGCCGTCGTGCACGAGGACCCCGCCCACCGCGGCCCCGCCCAGATAATGCCGGCCACTAAAAACGCCATATTCGCCGCGATACTCTCAGCCAGGCCCACCCTCCTGGAGCCCCTGCTCAGGCTCGACATAAAGGTGCATCCGGACTACATAGGCGCCATAACGTCCGTCCTCAACAAGCATAGAGGCAAGATACTGGACATGACCCAGGAGGAGTACATGGCCATGATAAGGGCAGAGCTGCCGGTCCTCGAGTCCTTCACCATAAGCGACGAGCTGCGCGCCGCCGCCGCGGGCAAGGTGTTCTGGTCCATGCAGTTCTCCAAATGGTCGCCGGTGCCCGAGGCCATGCTGGCCGACCTAGTGAAGCAGATAAGGAAGAGGAAGGGCCTGAAGGAAGAGATACCGAAGCCCACAGACTTCATAGAGGCCCTCTGACCGCTACATATTTTCCTCCAGCCCCACCCTCGGCTTTAACGGGCGCTCACTAACTCAGGCCTGACCACTTCGCTCCTGCCCCCTCACTCCCTCTCAGCCCGCCTCCTGGCGGCCTCGTTGTGGCGCGCCACGGCCCTCCTGACCTCCTCGGCCGAGCCAGAGGCTATGGCGGAGGCCCTCTCGAGGTCTATCCTCGCACCGCAGAAGGGACATACGTGGGACTTGGCGCCCGACCTTGCGGCGCTGGCCATGCCGCAGCGGGGGCAGACGACCGCTACGTACCTCATCGCCTAAGCGCCCGCACGGCCCTGTCCAGGACGGCCCGCGCGAGCTCCCGCTTGTGCGCAGGGCCCAGCCTCTCCACCTTCCCGTCGCTATATATCGCTATATATCTGTCCTTGAGGGTGCCGAAGCCCATCTCCGACACGTCGTGGGCCAGCACGAGGTCCCAGCCGCCCTCCTCCATCCGCGCCCTGGCCCTCCGTATGAGCTCCTCCTCGGGCGCCCCGACCTCCGCCTTGAAGCCCACGATGTACGCCCTTGGGTTGAGCCTCCTGGCCTCGGCGGCTATCTTGGGCGCCCTCAGGAGCCTCACCGAGTATTCGGCCAGGTCGCTGCTTATCTTGCCCGAGGCCTTCTCAGCCACGTAGAAGTCGAGGGGGGCCGCCGAGAAGACCATGAGGTCCTGGGAGGGCGCCAGCTCCGCCACGGCCCTATACATGTCGAGGACGACACCACGGGGACGGCCTTGACGTTGGGAGGCGCCTTGACGCCGGGGCCGGCCACGAGCGCCACCTCGGCGCCTCTCGCAGCCGCCTCCCGGGCAAAGTACATACCTGTGAGGCCGGAGCTCGGCGTAGATATATACTTTACGTCGTCGATATGCTCGCGGGTGGGGCCCGCCGTGACGAGCACCCTAAGCCCCGACATGTCGCGCGGAGCCGCCGCGTCTATGACCGACTCAGCCACCTCCTCCACCTCGGGGTACTTCGCCTTCCCCTCCTCCACCCTAGGCTCCACGATCCACGCGCCCCAGGACCTCAGCCTGGACAGCGCCTCCTGGAGGGCGGGGTTGCGCCACATGGATAGGTTCATCGTGGGCACAAACACGGGCCTGGCCCCCGCGCCCAAAGCCGCGTGGATGCAGGTGGCGGCCACGTCGTCGGCAACACCGAGCGCGGCCTTGGCTATGGTGTTGGCTGTGGCGGGCGCCACGACCAGCAGATCCGCCTCGGCGCAGATCGAGACGTGCTCGGCCCTCCCCGTCAGCCTAGACACAGGCCTTCTGCCGGTGGCCCATCTGAACAGCTCGGGGCTCACCAGCCGCGCCGCCTTATCCGACAGAACCGCCGTCACGTCCGCCCCATGCCGAATCAGGAGACGGGCCAGATCTATGGACCTATATAGGGANATCCCCGAGGTGACNACAAGCGCCACGGAAAGNCCGCCGAGAAGCGAAGAGAGGGAATGCTTAATAGGCTCCACCTCGGCCATGGAGACACGGCCCCCGCCCCTTAAAAATCTAGCAGAACCCCACGCCGCTAGGCCTCATGATATGGCTAAGTATTACCTTAGTATTATTAGGGCTATTTATTCTATTTTTATTAATGAAGGGTTAGAGAGATATGCAGGCCAAACAAATAAACAACAAGGTAACTGTGTTGAGATTTGTCGAGGGCGGCGTGCTGGCGCTCGCGCTCGCCCTAGCGCTG